>Ga0075308_1000258_pt1 | contig 13244 bp, 15 predicted proteins | sample Joice_ThreeSqA_D_3_FD_120062 | JGI IMG/M metagenome (GOLD analysis project Ga0075308, IMG submission 120062) | Natural and restored wetland microbial communities from the San Francisco Bay, California, USA, that impact long-term carbon... | ecosystem: Environmental > Terrestrial > Soil >... | reverse complement strand
TGTTCTTTGAAAGTCATGGTTGTTTGTTTTAACGGTTCGCACTTTAAAACTATAAATCAACCGTGACTTTCATTTTTAATTATCTCATAAATTCAATTTTACAGAAACAAAGTTACGTAGCGTATCGCTCTGGATTGGAAGAGCTCTTTCTCCTTCTTTTATTCCAATATCCTTAAAAGAGTAATATACTCTTAGATTACATTTTGTCAATACTGAATGTTGAATTTGTTTCCAATGTCTGACTTGAATAAGGAGATCTTATTCCTGGATTCTCTGGCCGAAACTTCGATTTAAGGTGGTTTGGGGGCGCTTGATACCAGTTCAAGTATGTTAAGACGGCGGTAAGCACGAACGGCTCGTTAGAATTGATGTATGGATGTTGACGATAACGATGACAAATTACTTGAATATCAATCCCGATCTGAGGGGTTTACCATTAAAAACATCTTTGGCTCGATAAACCTAATTGGATTATACAGGGCATAAGAGTACCAGTAAAGGAGCCTGTAAAATATTTTATAACACAAGTGTTATAAAATACTGTCTATTATTGACTTGTATAAAGCTTTATTGTAAATTTAAGAAAGCCTTCTCATATTCAACCTAATTTGGAATGTACGATTATGAAAACAATCAAAGTTTTGTTTATTGCAGTATTAAGCCTGATATTATATCAGTGCGAAAAAATTGTTCCTCAAAGTGACCTAGAAGGAGTTGATCTTCAAATTCCTTTTAAATCCTCTTCACTAGATATGGAAGATCTTATTCTAAACGGATACAATTCTGATATGATCTTATTGAATAGAAATTCATATCTGCTTGCAAAATCTCTTTTGACTATGTACGAGGATAATGACTACAATAGTCTTATTAAGGAAATATATCTGCAAACGAAAGTACAAGATATTCCTTTTTCTAAATTATTTAACGATTCTGAATTCAAAAATGCTATGAATATAACAATCAATTCAATGCTTTCGAATTCAGGGTTAAAGAATACTGGAGGTGTTTCAAATTCGCAAGAGTTATATAGCACGTATATGGTTGGTTCAAATATACAGGAGCCAATAATACTATTAATAAACCCCGATGTTGCAGATTTTAATCTACCTCCAATAATTTCTGCAGCCTTAGAGGTAAATGATGATCCTAAACAAGGTATCAATGATTGCGTAGCTGCTTGGTTCGAGGATGAATCTGGAAAGGTTCACGAGATTATTATTAGTGAACAAGAAGCACTTAAATCAAAATGGCCAGTATTTGTGCTTTCAACGATTGATAAAAAGGATGAATCAAATATAATTTCTGGGGCTTATAAAAACGAAGATCTATTTAGCAATATATCTGGTTCATCTGCTAAAAAGGGAACTGCTTCAATTGATTATTTTTCTACAAAAGAATATCAAATAAATTATCGGTATGAAAGTACTGGTAATTCAGAGTTCTGCATTGTAACTTATAGAGTTGTAGACACCGGCACAGGATGGGATACTCATTGGGTCTACAACGATAATAATGATGACAGTAAGAAAATAGATGATATAGCAAAAGATGAAATTGGAGATTTATTGTCTAAATGGGTATTCTTCATAGACAGTTATACACCCTATGATGATAACTATATATTCTTTAACACTTTTGAGAGAGACTGGTACTCTGGATTAAAAAACTTGGGTCAGATTTATTACCCAAGTGGAGGTTCTACCCTCTATATCTACGGAAGAATGGCTTCCTCATCTGATTGGTATTGTAATAATCCTGCCACCTACAGTTGGACTGACGCGGTTGATGAGGACTATATCAACTATAATTGGGCGCAGTGGTATGAGAATTATAAAGGGAAAATCAGAGTATGGAGAATTGATTAATTAATTAAAGTTTCCTAGTTTGTAATTTATTATATATCAACTTGTTAAGGTTCTATTTTTCATTAAGATTCATCTCTTAAACATTTGTATTATAGCGCATTGCAAAAGATGTAGCTTATCATGCAGCTCGTTTTCTTTCAAATACCGGTAAAAACAGCCTCGCTATCTCCTCTGCCTTTTTGTTGTCCCGGATGATCTCCTCGAACAGTTCCATAATGTCCACCTTCAATATTTCTCCGATCCCATGGACGATTTCCCAGAATATGTCCATCAAATACCGGGTGATATTCTCTTCCTGTGTCTGCGTACTCAGCATATCAAAGATACTGCCGAGGCTTTGCCCGTAATGCTGCTGCTTGTACAGAAGCAACATGATGTACTGCATCATAACCAGGCTGGTTGCCCCGATCTGTGAATCGAAGTTATTACACTGGCATTTGCCGAGCTGTAGGTGTTGTTTGCCATCCTTGTAAAATACCTCAATTGACCATCTAATATGGTAAACCTCAAGCAGCTTGTTAAATGTCAGGTCCAGGTCATTTGTGATAAAGACTTTCCACTTGCTTCCCGATCCCAACCTTACAAAGAACAGGTTGACCCTGCGCTTATCATACCAGACCGGAACCTTGATGTATGTGGCATTGTACTTCCGACTACGATGCGCCTTACCCATCTTCTTGTAATATTTCCTTAGCATGCTTGCATCCATCTCCTTACCGCTTAAGCAGTCCTGGTACAGACTTTTTCCCATCTTCACCATCGCCACCAGCTTAATGCCTTTGGAACGAAACGATTCAATGTGGGCAAGGATCTCTTTGGAGAAAAACCAGCTGTCAAACAAGACATATTCAAACTCGAAGCCTCGCTTTACTGCCCGGCTTATCATCCGGATCACACTCTGGGCTTTGCTCATATCCACTTCCGATTTACGCTCGTATCCAGGGCTATCCTTGGAACGTTCCTTTTTGAACTGCTTCCTTCGTTGGGTAGGAGTAAGACCATATAGCGGTGCCTGCTTCTCCTTCTTGTTCAAAAGCTCCTTCTTCTCCGCCAGGATGGCCTGGGCTTGCTTCATCTGTTTGCGCAATCTTGATTGCTGCTTCTTGGAGCGGGATACCCGCTTCTTCTGTTTCTCGTACTCCAACATTGCACCCTTGGCTGATCCACTGTCCATTTCTTCTCTCAAGGTGTACAACATCAACCTTTTCTTCAGATGATCGTAAGCATGCGGCCTAATACATCTTGCAGGGTGGCTGTTCCCGGGTTATCTTCCGCTCTTAAAAACACATGTTGAGTGAACCCAAGTTTCTGAAGTTATATCAGCGGCAACAAGAATCAGGATTATCCGTGCGGGATTTTTGTTCCAACGAAGGAATTGCATACTCCACTTTCTATTATTGGTATAAGAAGACCCGGCCAAAGCGAGGCAAGCAAGAATTTATTCCCCTGGTAGTAAAACCCTCTCAAGGGGTTCCTACCCAGAGCTACGTTAATACCCCTCCACCGGTTCAAGAACCCGGGAATACCAGCGAGAGGCCTTTACTTGAAGTTGAATATCCCAACGGGACTCGTCTACGGATTAAGCAGGACCTGGACCTTGCCCACTTGCGAACCCTTGTTTGTCTTTTAGACTGAGTGTATGTTCCATCTGCACCAATCCCTTCAGTATTACCTGTACCCTATGCCGGTAGATATGCGCAAGAGCTTTTATACCCTGAGCGGCATTGTAAATGAGTCGATGTACCAGGATGTTCGCAATGGTGGGGTGTTCATTTTCATCAACCGGCGGGGGAACATCATGAAGATCCTTCACATGGAATATGCCGGTATGGTGATCTATCACAAGAAGCTTGACTCGGGCCGCTTTAAGCTGCCTGGTTTTGATGAAGAAACCACTTCTTTGAGCATACATTGGAATGACTTGATGATGATGGTTAAGAGCGTAAAACTTCGTTCTGATAAACTCAAAAAAAGATCTTAACAATTTAAGAAAAGGGCCTAACATATCCCCTGCAAATGTTAATAACGAGGGAGGTTTTTTCGAGGTAAAACCTTGGTGTTTTGTTATCTTCAACCTCGTAATGCACAAGCGTTTGCGGTGGACAATTATCAGGATAAAGACAGCTTAATCGAGGCCCTTTTACAGGAGCGAGACGAGATGTATCTGGAACTGTCACGGTTGCGTGAAATCGACAACGGTGCATTGGCAAAAGCAGAGGCTGCTCTGAAGAAGAAAGAAGAGCAGATTAGGCGTCAGGATGAACAGATCAAACGCAAGGAGGAGCAGGTCAAGTTCCAGGAAGACAGGATACAGAAGCTGACCGACCAGTTAGCCTGGTATCGTCGCAAGTTCTGGAAGTCCAGTAGTGAGAAGTACATCCCCGAAGATCCCAACCAGTGTAAGATCGACTTCGATGGTCTGGATGTGTTGCCTGAGGAGGAAGAGGTGATCAAGGAAGCCGAAAAGGAGATTGTCACTTATGAGCGTCAAAAACCGGATAAGAAGAAGCAGGCGGTTCGCCTGCCTCTACCTGATGATCTGCGCCGGGAAGAAGAGATCATTGAGCCCGAAGGTATCGATGAGAACTGGGTCCGAATCGGCGAGGAGGTTACCGAGGTACTGGAACATAAGCCGGGAGAACTCTTTGTTCGCCGGATCGTCCGTCCCAAATATGTGCTGAAAAACGACACCACACAACAAGAAGAGGATACAGAAGAATCTGTTGATAAGATCAAAATTGGTTCACTGCCTATGTTGCCACTGCCTCGCAGCAATGCAGGGCCGAGCCTGCTGGCAGAACTTCTGATCAGCAAATACATGCACCACCTGCCTTTCCACCGGCAGCTGGCCATCTTCAAGCAATCCGGGGTATCCATACCTGCTTCTACGGTCAATGGTTGGTTCAAGGGTAGTAGTGATTTACTCCGGGCCTTGTATCACAGGCTAAGAGAGGTCGTACTGGATACGGATTATATCCAGGTGGATGAAAGCACGGTTCCTGTGATCGATAATAATAAGCAGCGTGCAGCCAAGTCATATTTATGGGTGGTGCGTTCTGTGATGGACAACCTTTTGTTCTTCCATTATGATCAGGGTTCCCGGGCCCAGAGGGTGGTTATTGATTTACTTCGCGATTATCAGGGTGCTGTCCAGACGGATGGTTATGAGGCCTACTCTATCTATGAGCAAAAAAAGGGTGTTTTGCTGTTGGGGTGCTGGGCTCATGCAAGACGGAAGTTCACCGAGGCCTTGAAAGAGGACAAGGCCGGTGCGGAATACGCCCTGAAACAGATCGGCATGCTTTATAAGGTCGAGGATATGGCCACAGATCAGGACATGGACTATGAGCAGAGGGCCGAACTTCGAAAACGACTGGCATATCCCATACTACGTGCTTTTGAAAAATGGCTGGTACAGTATTATCCGAAGGCGCTGCAAAAAGGAAGAATGAGTAAGGCAGTGAAATATACGTATAACATCTTCCATCGATTATCCAGATATCATCTGGATGGTCGGTACCAGATCGACAACAACGGAGTTGAGAATGCTATTAGGCCCCTAGCTCTTGGAAGAAAAAACTTCTTGTTCTGTGGCAACCATGATGCAGCGGAAAACACAGCCATTATGTACTCGCTGCTAGGATGCTGCAAGGCCTGGGATGTAAATCCCCGAGAATGGCTCATCGATGTGCTGTCAAGGATCCCGGAATACAACAGCGATTATTCTAAAGATCTGGCTGAACTGTTGCCACATCGTTGGAACCGGAACGAAGTGGAGCTCATGACCAAAGGGAATAAAGCCTCCAAAAATCTCCAGAAATCAATAGCTAAGTTGTAGAAATCCCCAACAAGTCTTGGACTAAGTTGGAAAAAGTTGGGGTGTACGAGACCGAATGCTTACAGATGATCTGCTTTGTGCTCCCGGTAAGCTGTCTCAGCCTGCCTGGCCTTACGTCTTGCCCGGTTGCACCTCTTTCGAGCCTTGTCAAGCTCTGTACCCCGCTCACGGTGCAGAGAAAAGTCAATCGGAATAAAACTGTTGCCATCCCAGTATCCACTGACCAAAAGCTTAAATCCCAGTATATACCGGCCCGTAACATGGTCGTGGATCTTACTAACTCCCTCTATCTTCCTTCCGGTCTTTTCCAGGGGACTGTCATCGAAAATCAAAGCCCTGATCTTTTGTTTGCTGTGGTCTGCCAAGCGGGACGCAAGCTGCAAATAGCGCCTGGCAAACAAATACAGGATTATGCGCCAAGGTACTTGCTCATTGCCTAGCATGTCGTAGTATGGATTCTTGCTACCCCCCTTTTCTACCTGCTTCCCATACTGACGGGAGAAATAACTGTAGATGTTCCTGCTGCGGTAAAACAACATCACAAGCAATGTGGTCATAATTTTGGATACCATGATCCCACTTTGCTTGATCGTATCAAACTGTCCAAATATGCGCCGTACGTCAAAGAACCCTATCGTATCTTCCAGGCATAGGCCTGTTTTGCTATCGTTGTCCAGGAATTTTTGAAATTCACCCAGATTATCTGTAATTTTCGTGTGTTGCATGTCGTGTTTGTTGTCTAACTAACTCAAATATAGCCAATTAGGCGAAGACATGCAACACTTTTTTCTGGTTTATTTATCTCATTATCAACAATTTATCTGCTAGGAAACTTTAGTTAATTAACAATGGATATGAGAAGGCTTCTTTTAATACTTGGATTATTTGGTTCATATCTTTGTAATGCTCAAAGTGGGTTATTACTCGGATATAATGACACACATATAGGAACTAATGTGGTTCTAGAATATTATAAATATTTTGGCAAATACCAGATTGAGATTGGATTGAAGTACCACATTTTTAATCCACATTATGATAAAGAAAGTGCACTATTTAAAGACAGAGTGTATCCACAAACGTTTTTGCAGCATTTTGGTCCAGTGCTTGGAATAAATAGAAAAATCGAACTCAAAAATCCTAATTTTAGACCTGAAGTATTTTTTCAATCACAATACACTTATGCCGGACTACACAATACACTTTTTTCGCCATTTAGTACGCTTCCTGATGGTAGAGATCTTTATACTTATAGTGTCGTGATTTTTGATGAAATGCATATTATTGAGAATATCCTAGGCGTAGGATTTGATCTGCTTATTACTTCTAACCTAAGATATTATAATCGATTCGGACTAATTGGGGGTATGTATATTGGATTGGATGATCAAATTGTTATCCCTAGTGAAGATGTTGTTCTGGAAGCTGGATTGTTCTTTTCACTTGGACTCACTTACTCCTTTAATTAAACACAAATAGTGACAGATAATAATGTGGGTGTTTGCTGCACGCAATCACTTCGATATTTCTCTCTTTCCTTTATTCCAATATCCTATCAAGAGTATTATACTCATAGAGTAAGTTTGTCTTAACTGAATGTTGAATTTGTTTCCAATGCCAGAATTAAATAAGAAGATCGTATTCCTGGAACCTCTGTGTAAAATTCGAATATTAACAAGATTTGCTACCATATCACAAATCCATCAACACTCCCGTCAACACCTTAAAACAAAATCCCGCAGATCATTGATCATGCGGGATTTACGAATTTGGGCGGTGGTGCCACCAGCCCCCATCGCTCTGAGGTACGATCGGGCGGAATTTCAGAGATAATCGTTTGATGTAGCGTGAGCCATGATTGCGCCAACAATTTTGAGGACGCTGGATCTTGCTTTAAGTTGTTGACGGTTTGGTAGTATGTATGACTGTCAGTAATTGAACATGAGGATGCCAGGTAAATCATACGAGGTTGTAAAAGTGACAACGATTCCGTCAACACGTGAATCTTTTAGGTAATCACATAGAGGTATCTCCCTCCAATACCTTCTATTCAAAATCTTCATATTTCCGCATAACCCTGTAATTACTAACAATCCAGAGGTAAGTTTCTTCTTGCGTTGAGTAGGACCCTCCTTGCGATCTTCTTTGGGCTCCCGGTTCTCCTTCGGCACCTTCGTGCGGCACCAAAATCAAAGAAGATGTTTATTCCTCAACCAAGATTCATTTTACGCCAACCAAATGGCAATAAGCCAACAGCCATTCAATGTCACTTGCGCTTTAATGGAGAACGTATCGTATTCTCCACAGGAGAAAAGATTCATCCAAATGAATGGAATTCTGATATACAACGAGCCATTAATTCAAAGAAATATCCTCACAATTCAGATGTCAACATGTGGTTGGAAAAGATCGATACAGAGACCAAATTTATCTTTCGGAATTTCAACCTGGAGAATATCACTCCCAATCGTGATCTTGTCCTCAAGTCCATCAATGAAAGACTCTTCCAAAAATCCTCTAGGCGCATTCCTACCCTGCTTGAGTTTATTGAAAAATATATCGAAGAGAGTTCCAGAATCAAGAAACCTGATACTGTTCGCACTTACGTTACCACATTCAAGCACCTTAAATCCTATGCTTCCTCTCAATCCATCCATCTGGATTACTCCTCCATCGACCTCAATTTTTACAACTCCTTTGTAGATTATCTCATGCATGATCTATCCCTCTCCCAGAATACTATCGGTAAACACATCCAAGTATTCAAGACCTTTATGAATGAAGCAACAGACAGAGGATATAATAAGAAGATGGATTTCCGAGGAAGGAAGTTTAGAAGGATGTCTGAGCCAGTAGAAAGCATTTATCTGAATGAAAGGGAGATTGATATTATCTGGAAGCTAGATCTGACCGACAAGCCCAATTTGGAGCGTGTAAGAGATCTATTCATTATCGGCTGTTACACTGGACTTCGGTATTCTGATTTCATTCGCATCACTCCTGAAAATATTGTCCAAGAGGATGATAACCAATACATCAATATTCTCACCCAAAAGACCTCTCAAAAGGTTATCATTCCCCTAAAACCTATTGTACTTGAAATCCTTGATAAATATGACGGACACATTCCCAAACCACTGACCAATCAAAAGATGAACCAATACCTCAAGGTAATTGGGAAACTTGCTGGATTGAATCAACTTATTCCAATAACAAAGACCAAAGCAGGAAAACAATCTACCAATCTTGTCCCAAAATATAACCTTATTAAAACTCACACCTGCCGGAAGTCCTTTGCCACAAATGCATTTCGTGCTGGATTACCTACCCTTTCTATTATGAAGATCACTGGTCACAAAACAGAAACCCAATTCTATAGATATGTTAGAATAACTGAATTGGAAAATGCTTCTAGTCTTACAAAGCATGAGTTCTTTAAAGATTGACGAGAAAAATTCATTGGTTGTACGTTTACATAAGGTGCCTTATGCAGTATATGATATCAGTATGCTGATAGATGGTATCAGTGTATTCGATATCTGCATTCAGAATATAAGGTCAATATAAGGTTTAATACAAGAAGAATATAAGGAATAATATCCCTCTGAATTTGGAAGATTTCTTTCTTTTTCTTCTATTCCAATATATTTAAAAGAGTAGTATACTCTTAGATTAGGTTCTGTTTTTACTGAATGTTGAATTTGTTTCCAACGTATGTAATGAATAAGGAGATCTTTTTCTTAGATTCTCTGGCCGAAACTTCGATTTGAGGTGGTTCGGGTGCGCTTGATACCAGTTTGAGTATGTTAAGGCGTCGGCATGCACGAATGGCCCGTTAGAATTGATATATGGATGTTGACGAGAACGATGACAAATTACAATACTTTCAAGCCCAGATATATGGTATATCATTAAAATACCTCAAAAGAAATATAACACTAAGGTGATTAATCAGAGCATACATATACCAGTATAACTTATTCAAAACTCAAAGAATGCTATGGTACTTTAACCTAAATATTATGCATTTTCTGATCTTACTAAATCAAAAAACTAATTTGAGACTTCAATTCTTAGAATAATATTATCACCATTAAAAGAATAATAAGAAATTCTGTAAATAGCTTTAGGGTCGATTGGAAAATCAGAAATTTGATCTTTTTTCCCAAAGTGAAGAAATTTATCGTAGTTGATATACTCAAAATGTATATCATTTATATCAAACCTATGAATATGTTGACCCGAATATTCTTCCAAACTATAATTAGAAATATTGCCTTCCACCATATTATAACTTTCGGTTTGAATAATATCTCTAATTCGTTTTTCTTGATTTATGGCATTAGGAATTTTTATAAGCATTATCACAAGAAATATAAATGAAAATATCCCGAAAATGTATGCAAAGAATAGTATTAAATATCTATAAGTGTAGTCTTGCTTAATTCTTTTTTTACCATAATAAACAATAACAAGAGCTAAAAAGAAAACGACTAATACAGGAAGAGGCATTATTACGATCCTTAGAAAGTCAATTGAATACGCATATATCGTGGAAAAAATTCTCATAAACATCATTTAAAATGTAGGTCCAACTATTACGATGGTTGGTCTATTATATGAGAGGCCAAGGCCTAGTCCGACTCCCACTTCATAAGTGTAAAGTACTCCGCCAAAAAAGTCCGGAGAAGATATTGAACTACTAAATCCATAAATCATGTCCGCTTCCCAACCAGAAGCAGGCTGGTTCATAACTTTAACGAAATCAAAATTCCTTGTGTCGCCGACATAAGTTGCATAACCAATATTTAATCCAATTCCAGCATGTAATCCTCTTTGCGAATTATAAACTGAATAGGTATATAATTTTCCAGCTTGTTTACCTCTTAACGGAATAGCAAACCCAAGTGTAGTAGATCCAGGATTCTTATATGCTGCAAATCCTAAAGAGATGTTCCCAATAAGAACATCAGGAATAATTTTTGAAGTCCAATGAGTATTCCACCAATTCTTAATTTTACTATCTTTTGTCCCATTCAATTCAGCCATTGCAGCATATGAATCGAAAGCGACTAATCCCGAGAAATAATACAATTCATTGTAATAACTGCCAGTTATCTCCCAAAATGGTACAACACCGCCCGATACTTTTCCGTTGGGATAGGTAAATATTGCCATCTTACTGCCATATGGACCTGTTCCAGGAAGAATCTCAGTTTCTTTGGAACCCTTATATGTATTTGCGATAGCTTCTGGACTATAATCAACATACTCCGGAGATCGCAGGTAAGGAGTGTTATTATAAAACTCCCAACCAGTCATTGTTTCCCCCGTGATTCTGTTATAATAACCACTCCCTCCATCACTTGTCCAACATCCTGTTAGACTATTCGCCATAATGCTTGCAAAAGGTTCACGACCTCCATTATGGGCAAATTCCCACATCTCCGGGGAGCCCCAGTAACCCTCAGATGGAACAGGATGATATCCTGACGGATCGGTAAATCGCAGGGGATTATTCAGGGCATAGGAATACCAGTAAAGCCAAAAACACCATCAACCTCCCAAACTTTTAAAGAACGTCGTTCAGGATATCACTTGTTATCCCAATAATTCGAGGCTACATACCGAATAATAGATCAATGTCTTCATACTGAAACCATCTCAGATAAGGATTTGCATGAAGTTATTGCTGTAAATCAGTTGAAAAAACAGTTTTCGAATTTTGCTCCGCCATGTGATAAATCCAATTGCTTTAAAACACCTGTTATACTTTGAATTCCATTAATCTGATTAATTCCACTATTGTAAGATGCTGGCTTAAAAACTACTGTAAGACTATCATTTTGTATATAAGTAATCCCATCTGTAGAAAATGTTTGCTCTTGTGTATATCTACCTGGTTCAAGAATAATCTTAAAAACATATCCCACTCTATTTTTCAAACTACCCGAACGAAATGAAGAAAATAACTCATCCATAGTCATCGGATTTCTATATGAATTTTTATAAAATTCAATGCTGTTTTTACATTCGATCAGTAAATCTTTGGTTCCAAGAATCCTTTGCCTGAGATTAAAAACTGTATCAATGAAAAGCATGTTGCAATACTCATTTTCAACTAAGATTTCATTATAAAAAAGATCTTCCTTAAAGAGATCATCATAGCTAACTAAAGTATCTGGTGAGAAATTCTTTCGTCCATCAATACCTACACTTATCAATGCATATCCAATTATTTTTTCCTTTTGAAAGTCAAATAGTGGAATATAAGTTAATAGTTCTTCGGACTTTGAAAAAGGATCAATTAAATGAGAAAGTGTCTCACCTTCAGCGATATAGCCATTTCCAAAGCTTGCAATATCATTTAGTGTTTCCGGAACAGTGTAATTATCAAGATAATACTCAAAGAATGGAGAGCAATAATACATTAAATATTTTGTCTCTTTAATGAATTCTGTATCTCTTATGAATTCTCTATTCAGTTTTTTGACTAATTTGAATGATCCAAAAAAGGATACAATTAACACAATTGCAATTAGTAATATTGCTTTAATAATTTTTACCATCCTATCCAATTCATTAGGTAATCAAAATTTTCAGTACTGTATTGCTCAGATTCTCCAACTGAAATAGACCATTTTCGATTAGTTATTATATTAATATATCCATATGGTGGATAATAACCTTGACTCGGCTCTAAGAAACCTCCACCAATATATATTATTGGATCTCGAAGATTTCCTTGAATATCAAAATCTAAGCCCAAATGTATACCTACGAATATCTCTCTGCCTCCAACATTAACAACTGCACGACCAATTTCACCATGTGTCATTCCAGCTTTGCTCAAATTTCTTGAGTGGACTCCATAAAAGACTTTATGCATGTTAACTCTGCCCCAAGTATTTTCATTAGCAAACTTTATTGCACTTAACATGTGTTCAACCCTTTCCTTTGGGTTAAGTGCTGTAAAGCTCTTTGTTGTGAAATTATCCCAGGGATCTTGGAAAGAATATCCCTCCGCTTTATTTGAGATAGGGATTGATCCTCCACTATACATTTTGCCTCCAACTTCAACAACAAATATTTCATGGAATGAAGTATAATCATCCAGACCGACGCCGCTTGTTATGATTTGCCTATAACCTTTTGCAGTAAACGTATTTAAATCAACTTCCAGCTTTCCATCATCAGGTGTTATTGCGAGGAAAGAATTCAGCCAGGATGTTACATTGTACCAGTTAAAATAATTATCAGCTCCGGAATGAAATTCAGGTCTTAATGGATTCCAGAACCAACCACTGTATGTAACTCCCTCCTTGATTTTTTCTCTCTCATAATCAGAAGGACCATACTTGTACCCGCTTGGATCCACAAAGCGCAGGGGATTATTCAGGGCATAAGAATACCTGTTGTAACTATTCGGATATTGAGGAGCCTGAATAATTGGATCGGGACTTAAAAACCTACCTAATACTGGATCGTAGATCCTTCCATTCATATTAATCAGGTTAAACTCTGGCAAGTGTTCATGC
>Ga0075308_1000255_pt1 | contig 13416 bp, 8 predicted proteins | sample Joice_ThreeSqA_D_3_FD_120062 | JGI IMG/M metagenome (GOLD analysis project Ga0075308, IMG submission 120062) | Natural and restored wetland microbial communities from the San Francisco Bay, California, USA, that impact long-term carbon... | ecosystem: Environmental > Terrestrial > Soil > Wetlands... | reverse complement strand
TGAAAAAATCACACAATTACTTAATGCTGACTATAAAGCGGGATATTATAAAATTCAGTTTAACTCAACGGATTTTAACCTGGCAAGCGGTATCTATTTATATACAATAGAATCGAAGAACTTTAAAGCAGTTAAAAAAATGGTGTTAATGAAGTAGAATATTTAATTTCTAAACTTCAAGTAATGATTATAAATATTATCGCTAAAGGAAAGCCATGTAATATTTTTTATAATTGTCTTCCCTCCTTTAAAATAAATTATTACACAATAGCAATTAACTGAGAATTATATCAAAAAATCCTCTTGTTTATATTAGTACAATATTTGATATTTATTAGGAAATTATGACACAAGCCGAGGAAATTTTAATAAACCTATGAAAAATTTTTTTATTTACTGTTTGTTTCTGGTTATTACCTGTGTTTATGTAGCTTACTCTCAGCAAAAAAGAGTTCCTCCATCGAAGACAATTCTGCCTTTCAAGTTTGATAAAACTATACCCCTAAGGGAAATGAAAAAAGTACCTTCAGGTTCCGTTAAAGCAGAATCTGAAGAACATGAAGTCCCTAATAAAGATGGTGTAAAGAAACCGATAGTTCAAAAGCAAACTCAGAATATGTTGAATTCTGTTGATCATTCAATTCAATCACAGATAGGCGAGTTAAATTCTATTTCCTCTCCAATAAAGAACTGGGATGGTATAACTAATTTAAATGGTGTATATCCTCCTGATACTGAAGGTGATGTCAGCCCGGATTATTATATCCAGATGGTGAACCTTTCATTTCAGATATGGGACAAATCGGGAAATTCTTTGTACGGACCTGTGGCTAACAATACTTTGTGGAATGGCTTCGGCGACCCGTGGGATGGTTCAAATGACGGGGACCCTGTTGTATTATATGATAAAGTTGCAGACAGGTGGATCTTTAGTCAGTTTGCTCTTCCAAATTATCCTAAAGGTCCTTTTTATGTTTTGATTGCAGTGACAGAAACAGGCGACCCTCTTGGGTCATGGTATAGATACGGATTTGAATTCGACGATATGCCGGATTATCCAAAATTTGGAATTTGGTCTGATGGATATTACCTGACAGTAAACAAGTTTTCTTCGGGCAGTCTTAGCTGGAACGGTGTAAGTGTTGCGGTCTTTAATCGGGATGAAATGTTAGCAGGAAGTCCGGCTGCAAGAATGGTCATCTGGAATTTTTCGGCGGGTGATGATCCATGGTCTATGCTTCCATCAAATTTCGATGGTTCCCCTCCACCGGATGGAACTCCAAATTACATGGTTTATATGAATGATGATGCCTGGGGATATCCATCAGATCAATTAAGAATTTTTGAGTGTCACGTCGATTGGAATACAACGGCAAATTCAACTTTAACAGGACCAACCATTTTAACCACGAGTTCTTTTAATTCAACTTTTACAAGTAATATAAGTCAACCCGGCACTAGCCGACGCCTGGATCCATTGTCAAGCAGATTGTTGTTCAGACTTCAGTACAGGAACTTTGGTACTTATCAAACTTTAGTTACTAATCAGACAGTTAATGTTGGAAGTAACATAGGAGGCGTAAGGTGGTATGAACTACATGATAGTGGTGGCGGTTGGAGTATTTATCAACAGGGGACTTATCAGCCAGGTTCCGACAGCCGTTGGATGGGGAGCATTGCAATGGATGGTTATGGTAATCTGGCGTTGGGATATTCAATATCCAGTTCCACTGTTTATCCTTCAATAAAATATGTGGGCAGATATAAAAATGATCCCTTGGGGCAAATGACTGTAACAGAACAAACAGTTATGTCTGGCTCCGGTTCACAAACAGGAACCGCTGGAAGATGGGGAGATTACAGTACTATGTCGGTAGATCCTATTGATGATGCAACTTTTTGGTATACAACAGAATATGTTCAAACTACTGGTACAGCAAATTGGAAGACGAGAATCGCCTCTTTTACGTTAGGCTTCGATTTGAGTATCAAAGTTTTTCTTGAGGGACCTTATGTTGGTAGTAGCAGTATGAATACCAGTTTAAATTCGACAGGATATATACCAACACAACAGCCGTTTAATCTGTCGTCGTTAACTTACAATGGAGTGGAAAAAGTAAACAACAACTTTTTTATTGCGCATCACGATATAGTAGATTGGATACTTGTAGAACTACGGACAGGAACTTCATCATCTACAATAGTAGCTCAACGTGCGGGACTTCTGAAAAGCGACGGGACAATAGTCGGTCTTGATGGAACAAGTCCCTTAAGGTTTGGTCTACCCCCTGGTAATTATTATGTAGTAGTAAGGCACAGGAATCATTTGGCTGTAATGAGCAGTTTAGCAGTAACTATAGCCAGCTATCCTGCAATAAACTTTTATGATTTTACTATTTCACAAACACAGGCCTATGGCACTAACTCATTGGCAGATTTTGGAGACGGTAACTATGGAATGATAGCAGGAGACGGGAACGGAAACGGACAAATACAGAATAATGATAGTGAAAATATTTGGAAGCCTAACAACGGCACTTCAGGGTATAAGAATGCAGATTACAATTTGAATGGGCAGATCCAAAACAACGACAACGAGAATTTCTGGAAGCCAAATAATGGTAAAGGTTCACTTGTGCCCTAAACAATATCTCATCATACAAATTTTAATATGGAGAACAATTTAAGGGGTAAGTAAATTGACTTAATATTTATCCTTATGGAATAATTATGTCTCAAATCTTGACACAAGCTTAAAAAAATCAATATGAGAAATCTTTATTTTTTGATTTAGAGCTTATAAAGTGGCATTTTACTTGTTTTATTTTGGTTCTAAAACTATTTTACCATTAAAAAAATAGGGGTTAAGATAATTTCGACAAAATAATTTTTAGTAATATTTAACATACAGATTCAAATCTGTTACTTAATTGTAACTAAGTTATTAAAAAGATGATTTGTTTAATGAAGAATTATTTCCGCCCTCTTAAGGGAGGTTTTTAATATTAAAAATATATTTTTTAAAAAAATTTTATTATTGATAGTATTTTTCTTTGGGGGGAGTCTATCGCAAACCTTTGCCCAATCCATTACTATTGATGCCGCAATAACTGGAAGTAGTTGGGCGGCAAACTCAAATCATATTATTAGTTGGACAAGTACAAGTGTATCTAATGTTAAAATTGAATACTCAACTGATAATGGTAGTACTTGGAAAATTGTTACCTCCACCATCTCTTCTCCGAACAGTTATCCCTGGACTGTACCTAATGTAATAAGTTCCGCTAAAATAAAGATTAGTGATCTAGCTTCTAGTAACCCGGCTACCCCATCAATAAGTGGTACCTTTTCTATTACAGCAGCAGTTAACACAACGCTCGTTAGGATAATGCCTTTGGGTAATTCCATAACGTGGGGGGTAACAAATAGTAATCCTTTAACTCCCGGTTATAGAAGATCTTTATATTTACAGCTGACAGGAGCTGGGTACAATTTTGATTTTGTTGGCACCAGGTTTTCGGAAACTACGGAAACTGATTATGACAGAGATAGTGAAGGACATCCAGGTTGGTATGCAGGTCCTCCTTCTTATCCTGATAATCAGACACAGGATATGTCTTACCATCTAAATAGTTTTTTAACAACAAACCCTCCTCAAATTATATTATTGCATATAGGAACAAATGATGTTGGCGAGTCAGGAAGTAGTTATATTAAAACTGCTTCGCAAGCGGGCGATGCAGTTAATTCTCTTTTAGATATTATTTATAACTTCAATCACGACGCTGTTATTTTTCTTGCGCAAATTATAGACGATGCGGATCTGAGAACGGTTTTAGATTCAGCACACTGGAGTAGTACAATACACCAAAAAACATTAGATTTTAATAATTATTTATCATCTATAGTGCTCCCATCACGACCGACTAATCAGAAAATAGTTTTGGTAGATATGTACGACTCTCTGGGACAGAATTATTGGACTCCCTCTAATCCATATTTTGATTCTCAATATGATGTACATCCAAATACAGCAGGTTATCAGAGGATGGCGAATGTTTGGTTCAAAGTTCTAACTACAGTTAAATCTAATGTAAAAATTTTTTTGGAAGGTCCTTACAGTAGTGATACAATGGGCACAACTTTAAAAACAGCAGGTCTAATCCCTCTTAATCAACCATATAATGTAGCACCCTGGAGTTATACAGGGACTGAGAGTGTAACAAGTATTCCACCTGGAGTAGTAGACTGGGTTCTTCTTGAGCTAAGAACGGGGGCGGCAGCAAGTACTACAGAATCAAGGAGGGCTGCTTTTCTTAAAAGTGATGGGACAATTGTTGATTTGGATGGTGTTAGCGAAGTTACCTTTAGTGGTGTTCCACTCGGTGTTTTTGATTATTATATTGTAATTAAACACAGAAATCATTTGGCAATTATGTCTGCTAATCCAGTTACACTTTCTCCAAATCCAACAACGCTTTATGATTTTACGACTGGCAGTGTTCAATACTATGGAGGAAATATTGGAGCGAAGGATTTAGGTTCAGGAATGTGGGGAATGATATCCGGTGATGGAAATGGAAATGGACAGGTTCAAAATAATGACAGTGAAAATATATGGAAACCGGATAATGGAAGTTCAGGTTATAAAAACTCAGATTTTAATTTAAATGGACAGGTTCAAAATAATGATAATGAAAACTACTGGAAACCAAATAATGGGAAAGGAACATATGTACCTAATTAAAGGAATATTTATTTAACTAAACTATTTTGTTTTTCCTTTAATCTACCTTTTTACCTTCCAAATCTTTTAATTAGCTTTAATTTCTAAAAAATCATATTTTTGCATTAAATATTAATTGCCCCGTGGTGTAATTGGCAACACGCCTGACTCTGGATCAGGAAAGTTCAGGTTCGACCCCTGACGGGGCAGCAATAAAAGTTTTGAAGATTATTTTCAAAACTTCACTTTTTTAAAGGATTTTATATATTGTCATTGAATAAAACGTGCCTTTGAACTTTAAGATCCTGTAGTTAAGTTACCATTACTTCTGTGTTAGGGTTCCCCCATCCCTGGCACGTTAAGGAAGTAAAGCCCTTGGTCGCCCGATCAATGGGCTTTTTATTTATACTATCGAAACACCTACTCATTTGCAGGTTCAACAAAATCTACGTAAGAACTATAGCACAGATCTGTTTGCTTTAACTCTTATATCAAATTTTTGGGAGGATTTATTTTCAATGACCTGCAAATTAACTTTTACACCGGGCTTTTTAAGATCAAACTCGGATGTTGAAAGTGTATCTACAGAATAGCCGTCTGAAACAGAACCTGATATAAAAGAATCAATTACTGAACGTGCCTCACGTTCTTTACTGTAAGAAGTCGAAGATTCAGCCTGGTAAATTCCTGCTTCGTTAGAGACGAAGATCATACTACCTGAACTGCTTTTGTAAAACATGCATTGCATTGACGGATTACTATCATCATGATGTACTGGCTTGCCATATTTTTTAATTACATTAGAAGGCTTTTTACCAATATAATCATGAACATTTATATCCTGAGCTAAATTGGCAGTAGTTACAAAGAACAAAACCAGGCAAAGACCTGAAAAGAAATATAAAGTTTTCATTGTTTCCCCTTGAGTAAATATTAAATAAATGATTTAGGCAAGAATAAAATGCAGTGATAATAAGCAATGGATAAAACGCAAGATGAAAATAGTTAGTATTCATATAATGCCATGAAAATAACTATATAAATATCCAATAAATTAGAGTTATAATCAATGAGGAACTTTAGTAGGAGTTGTGAGTTCTAACTTTAAATTGGAGCTGAAAGGATTTTGTTAATACTAAATAAAAAACAAATCCCTTCGCATCCCAGCTATTTTGGTAAAAAGTCTATTCATTTTAAAATAGGGTTCAAATATAAACAGTCCCGGATTATTTCATTAGGTTCAAATTTAATTTAGCAAAAAATATTAGATCAGCATATGATGTTTACTTAAAAATTTAGATTATCGGCTATTTATAATATATTACATAAAGCATATTGACTATAATGCCTAATTAAATTATCTTAATAAAAGTAAAGGTAAAGGATTAATAATTATATGGAAGTTCAACTGTCAACAATTACAAGACCTGGTAAGCTTATTTTTAAACTGGCTAAAGATTTTTTCACCCCGTATGAATTTTGGGGAAGACAAAACCGCAACCAGTTTTTTGTTGGGTTGGGAATCATTGCTGTTTATTTTATAATAAATATTATTTTCCATTCTACCAGAGTACAGGCGCCGTTTATAAACTCTTCAAATGGATTGCTTGCAGCTATTTTTATCTGTGTAATGCTAATTATTGTGAGATTCTTTACCGGTGTGCTTAAAATCAGTCGTTCGGGTTATCCCTGGTATGAAAAGTATATGCCATTAATAATTACTCTTTTAGGTTTAACTACTCTAATTGCTATGCAGAATTTAAACGGCAAGGGGGATGATGATGCCGGATTGTGGATAAACATTGTCGTACTACTGGTAATATTTATAATAGCAGCAGGTCATTTTGTAGAGGGAAGCACTCACGAGAGAGCTGTGAAAATATGGTTTGCTCTTTTGGGCTATTACTTTTCCGTTGTTGCTTTCTTTTATTTTTTAGAGACGTGGCTATACTAAACTACTTTTTTATTCCGATCTGGAACTTCTCATCTGAAAAAGGTTTATAACAAATAAGAATTCAACTTGTTGTTGAACTTATAATTGTATATATCTATTTTTTACCCAGGTTTTTTAAATAAACAGGCGCGTTTGTCTAGTGGCTTAGGACATCGCCCTCTTAAGGCGGGGATCGCGGGTTCTCCCAAAGGCACTCCTTCGGAGGAATCCCGCATTACTGAACAAAAAGTCCTTTCTTAATGATGTTTTATGCTTACATATTAAAAAGCTTGAATGACCAAAGTTATTACTACGGTTCCACTAATAACCTTGAAATTAGGCTAAAGATTCATAACTCAGGTTAGGTACGATATACCAAAGGACATAAACCTTATAAAATTCATTATTATGAAGTGTTTAATACCAGGAAAGAAGCAAATTCAAGAGAAAAATTCTTTAAATCAATTGATGGATACCTTTGGTTAAAATCAAATAAAATAATTTGACTACAAATTCAGCTTATTATTGAACTTATGACCGTATATTTCTATTTTTTGATTCAGGTTTTAAAATAAACAGGCGCGTTCGTCTAGTGGCTTAGGACATCGCCCTCTCAAGGCGGGGATCGCGGGTTCGAATCCCGCACGCGCTACTGGGAAAAGGTATAGGGCATAATGGTATAAGTAGATTTCATTTCATGGCTTTTTTCTCTATATTTTTTTTATAAGCTATAACTTTATACCTTATACCTAAATTCAATGAAACGTTACGAAAAACATATTTTTATATGTGAAAATAAAAGACCAGCTGATGATCCCAAAGGATGCTGTGCCGACAAAGGTGGCTCGGAAATAAAAGCAAAATTTAAGAAAAGATTACTGGAACTTGGCCTTAAGCCTGATGTACGTGCAAATACAAGCGGCTGTCTGGACGCCTGTGAATTTGGTGCATCAGTTGTTGTTTACCCGGAACAGGTTTGGTACGGAGGGGTAACTGTTGAAGATGTTGAAGAAATAATACAAAGCCATATCATTAATAATAAACCCGTCGAAAGGCTTTTTATAAAACATCCGAAGTTTAATAAAGATGCCGTCAAAACCTGATTCAGCTTCTGGAAAGAAACGCGCCGGGAAAATTTTTTCTTTATTGAAAAAAGAATATCCCGCACCTAAACCAGCTCTCAATTATCATACTGCTTTTCAACTTTTAATTTCTACCATACTTTCTGCACAATGCACCGATGCAAGAGTTAACATAGTAACAAAAGATCTTTTTAAAAAATATAAAAACCCTCAGGATTACATTGATGTTTCTTCAGAAGAGTTAGAAAAAGATATTTACTCGACCGGGTTTTACAGGCAAAAAGCGAAAAGCATAAAACTGTGCTGCTTAGAACTTGTAGAAAAGTATAGGGGAAAAGTTCCCGCGGATTTTGATAAATTGAATAAACTTCATGGTGTTGGAAGGAAAACCGCTTCCGTGGTTGCTGGAAATGCTTTCGGGATTCCTTCTATTGCAGTTGATACTCATGTAAAAAGGCTTTCAAATCTTTTAGGATTCATTAACTCAGGTGATCCTGTTAAGATTGAAATGAAGCTAAAAGAACTGCTTCCCGAAAAAGATTGGATAAATTCTTCACATTGGTTAATGTCACACGGGAGAAAGATTTGTATTGCGAGAAGACCTAAATGTTTGCAATGTATGATTGGAAATTTTTGTCCCAGCTTTAATCCGGAAAATAAATAAAATTGATCAGGCAAAAATTCAATCACAAAACAAATGTGCGTGATTGTATCTTGATAAACTTATAGGAGAGTATAGTTATGGAAGATAAATCAAGAGACAGAAACTTTTGTTTGTCACTTCTTAAAGAGTTTACAAAAAGTGAAAGTTTGCTCAAGCATGGTTATGCTGTTGAAACTTGTGTTAGGGCTTATGCAAAAAAGTTTAATGAAGATGAAGAATTTTGGGGAAATGTAGCTTTGCTTCATGATTTTGATTATGAAATGTATCCTACTGAAAATGAGCATCCGTTTAAAGGCTCTGAAATTCTTAAAGAAAAAGGTTTTCCCGATGAATTCAGAAATGCAATTCTTTCCCACGCAAATTACAGCGGCGTTAAGAGAGAAACTTTATCGCAAAAGGTTTTGTTTGCTTGCGACGAGTTATCGGGCTTCATTACGGCTGTTACTTATGTAAGACCAAGCAGGACCATAGATGAAGTCGAAGTAAAATCTGTTAAGAAAAAATTAAAAGACAAAGCATTTGCGAGAAACGTTAGTCGTGATGATATAAATTCAGGTGCAGAAGCGTTAAGCATTCCTCTTGAAGAACATATTCAATCCTGTATAAATGCGATGAAAGAAAATAAGGAAGTTCTTGGTTTGTAGTGATAGGAGATATTGCAGAAGATTTCGTTTTAGAAGATCAAAACAGAAATACTTTTAGGCTATACGATAATTTAAACCGGAAAATTATCCTGATCTTTTATCCTAAAGATAATACGCCTGTCTGCACCAGGCAGCTTTCAGATTACCAGCTTAATAAAAGATTGTTTGATACTATTGGAATTAATTTAGTCGGGATAAACACAGGTTCTGTTGAATCACATAATTCATTTACCGGGTTCTGTAAAGTAGATTTCCCGGTTTTGTCGGATCCTCTCAAAGAAGTCAGCCGAAAATATAAAGCACTAAATCTTTTTGGTATTAATAAACGAAAGTTGGTTTTAATCGGTAGGGACAAAAAAATACTGTTTGAGAAAAATGTTCTTTCATTTACCTATGTTTCTTCCAATAAGCTAAAAGAGATATTTGAACGGATTAGTTAACGAAAATATCCTTGACAAATATGCTAATAGTTAGCTAAATTGGCTGTCCAAAGAAGGAGATTTAATAGAGACTTTTGCTACAAGAGGAAATAAAGCTTACACGAGCTTCATAAAAATTTGTCCTAGGATTCTGTAACTAATAACCGGTTTAATGAAAAGCAAAATCTCTATTATATTTTTAATCCTTTCAATCTCTGCTTTCCCGCAAAGCCCGATAAAAATTATTTCCTCTGATTACAGATCTATTGTGGTTGAATTCTCCCCAAATAAGTATTCTGTTGAAGAAAGAACTATTGATAACCAGAAACTTTATGATATATATTTTAATGGGAGTTCTATAGAAACATCTGACTGGGGGGAGCCATCTGTCCCTGGGTACCTAATGAATGTTGGAGTTCCTGGCGAAACAGGGAATACTATACAAATTATTTCTACACAGTACAAAGAAATTAATGGCAAGCTTGCACCTTTACCAGGACTCGAACGAGACGGGAATTTAAATAGGGATGTTTATAAAGTTGGCGCCAACTATTATAAGTATAGGCCTGGTGATGAAGTTGTAACTTTTGGGAACTTTGTACATATAAGAAGCATTAAAGTACAAACTGTAAAAATCCTTCCGGTTAAATTTTTCCCGAATACCGGGAAAATAAGACTATATAATAAGATTGTTTTTAGAATTAATTTTGCACCGCATCAGGTTTACTCAAATAAAGTAAATGATGACCTTGCGGGATCTGCGATTATTAATTATCAGGTTTCAAAAAATTGGGTAGATAATTCCGTGAGTATCCGGAAAGCGGCTATAATTAATAGCGTTCTTGCAACAGGTAAATGGTTCAGGTTTGAAGCACCTGTTGAAGGAATATATAAGATAACCCGTGATATGTTAAGTGACTATGGAATAGATGCTAACACTGCCGATCCAAGGAAAATAAAAATATACAACAATGGAGGAAAAGTTCTTCCCGAAGATCCAAAATTATCGAGACCTGACGATCTGCAGGAAAATGCTATCCGGGTAGTGGGCGAAGAAGATGGAAAATTTGATGACAACGATTATATACTTTTTTATGGCAGGGGAAACAGTTTTTGGGATTATGATACCGTCTCAAAATCAATTAAAAGGTACTTCCATCCTTATTCAAATGTAAATTATTACTGGATAACTGCCGACGGTTCTTATGGGAAAAGAATCCAGGATAAACCGGGACTTAATACAAATCCGGATTATGTGCAGACTTCAACTTATGCTTTTGCAGATTGGGAAGTTGATAAAATTAATATTGGGCAAACAGGCAGACTTTTTGCCGGCGACGATTTCTCTCCAAGTATTACATCCAGAACATATATGAACAATCTTAATTTCAGGATAGATGGTACCCCGATTCTTTATAAATTTAATTTTATTAATGCTTCTCAGGATCCGTTTTTGTTTAAGCTGTCGGAAAATTCAAATCAAATATTTTCACAAACTTTTAGCGGGTACGGTACAAGCCCCGATGCCTATCTTGCCGGTATACAAAATATCAGGTCTGCTAATTATAACAATACCTTACCCGACAACAGGAGTGTACTGAAATTTGAGATAAATCAAACCACTGTAAATTCTTCAGGCTATCTTGACTATTTCGAAATTACATATCAAAAAGAATTGAAGCCAACAGATAATAATTTATTATTATTTTCAGATGATAGAACAGGTATAATTGAGTACAGGCTTAGTAATTTTCCGACAACTAATATTAAAATTTTTGATATAACAAATTATTCTGATGTTAAAAACATTACTAATCCTGTCTTACTGAGCGGGGGAGAATGCAATTTCCAGACGACTGAAAGGGAGGGACACGTCTCAAAATATTTGTGTGTAGGGAACGATGATTTTAAAACTCCCTCAAATCCTATCGAAGTTAGTAATTCTAATATACATGGTATTAGCGATGGAGCAAAGTTTATTATTATAACTCATAAAAATTTCAGAGATGCAGCAGAGAGATTAAAAGCATACAGGGAAAATGAGTCAAAAGTAAAAATTTCTACTATTATAATTGATATACAGGATATCTTTAATGAATTTTCCTGTGGAATAGTTGATGTTTCTGCGATGCGCGATTTTTTAAAGTATGCTTTTGATAACTGGCAAATAAAACCTGAGTATGTTCTTTTCTTTGGTTCCGGGAATTATGATTATAAAAATGTAGAAGGATACGATGCCAACTATATTCCAACTTACCAGACAGTAGAATCGCTGGCTTTGAAATACTCATATACTACAGATGCTTTTTTTGTTGATTTTGATGATGCATTTATAGGTAGCGAGGATTTAGCGCATGGTAGAATAACTTGCAAGACTCCCGAAGAAGCTAATATTATGGTAGATAAAATCATACAATATGAAAAAGGTGATACAAAAGGATTATGGCGCAATCAAGTTACACTTGTGGCTGATGATGGTTATACTTCAACAGGTTATGAAGGGACAGAACATACAGCTCCTTCAGAAAGTCTTGCTACTACTTATATCCCAAATTCATTTGATATCAATAAAATATATTTAGCGGCTTATCCTATAGTATTAACTGGTTCGGGAAAAAGAATGCCGGAAGTCAACAAGGCAATTATTGATGCAATTAACCAGGGAACTTTAATTATTAATTATATCGGACACGGAAGCCCTGAACTATGGGCACATGAGGTCGTTTTTGAAAAGAGCACTTCCATTCCTCAATTGCATAATGAAGATCTAACTTTTTTAGTAGCGGCAACATGTAGTTTCGGTTATTTCGATATTCCGAATTTTCAAAGTGCTGCAGAAGCCATGCTTTTTCTAAAAGATGGAGGAACAGTTGGAGCAATTACTTCGGCAAGGTTAGCTTTTTCCCGCGAAAATCATAATTTCCTTTACCGTTTTTATCCCAACTTATTTTCATCTGATAAAGACACATTAAACCTTAACATTCCGGTGGGTAAAGCATTATTTTTATCTGATACACATACTGATCCAAATGACAGGCACTTTTTCCTTTTTGGGGATCCAACTATGAGATTAAATGTTCCTCAGTATTCCGGCGCGATTGATTCAATTAATGGTCAGGCACTCACAACGAATGTTCAAATTAAAGCTTTAAGCACTGTTAAAATAGATGGGCATGTTAAGGATATTAATGGTAGCGTATGGAGTGATTTTAACGGCGAAGGATTATTAAGTGTTTATGATTCTGAAGGAAGAGATTCTCTGGAACAAATACGCTATGTTGTTAAAGAGCCGGGAGGTCTCATCTTTAGAGGACGGGTGAGCATTACTAATGGCAGGTTCTCAACAACTTTTGTTGTGCCAAAAGACATTTCGTATGAAAATAAAAACGGAAAAGTTACTTTTTATTTTTCCAATAGTAATGAAGATGGTATAGGATATACAAAAAATATTATTGTTGGCGGAACGGATTCAACTGTCGCTAACGATAATTCGGGACCTCAAATGGATATTTATTTTGACGATGCTTCTTACCAGAATTCCTATCTTGTAACTCCGAACTCTGATCTTATTATCAAACTTTCTGATGCAAGTGGAATTAACACAACCGGAACAGGTGTCGGACATAGATTGGAAGGTATATTAAATGATAAGGAAAGCGATCCTATAGATTTTTCTAAATTCTTTACCGGTGATCTCGATGCCGGTGGAAAATCCGGAGAGGTTAAATATACATTGGGAAACCTGGATGATGGAGACTATAAGCTTTATGTGAAAGCCTGGGATGTATTCAATAATTTATCTTCAGAGACAGTTTATTTTACTGTAACTTCGGGTGATGATTTAACAATTAGAGATGTTTATAATTATCCTAATCCATTTAGTTCGTCTACAGCTTTTACATTTCAACAAAATCTTAATTCAGTATTAGATGTAGAAATAAAAGTTTA
>Ga0075308_1000252_pt1 | contig 13647 bp, 7 predicted proteins | sample Joice_ThreeSqA_D_3_FD_120062 | JGI IMG/M metagenome (GOLD analysis project Ga0075308, IMG submission 120062) | Natural and restored wetland microbial communities from the San Francisco Bay, California, USA, that impact long-term carbon... | ecosystem: Environmental > Terrestrial > Soil > Wetlands... | reverse complement strand
ACCAAAGATTGATTCCTCTGGAGTTGAAAAAATGTTGTTGCGTTCTTCGAAGCATAGCGATACTTATGCATTTACTACTAACCTAAAGGCAAACGGACTCTATATTCTACAAGGAGATGCTGATGATAATGTCCCGCCGCAGCAGGCAAGATCAATTGTAGAAAATCTTTCGAAGTTTCATAAAGATTATATTTATCACGAAGAACCTGGTGTAGGTCACTGGTGGGATAAGAATGAAGAGGAACCGGGAGCTGACTGCGTCGATTGGCCGCCAATGTTCGATTTCTTTGCGCACCATTCTTTACCGGATAACGATAAAATTAAAATAGTTGATTTTGTTACTGCCAACCTGGCTATCACATCAAAAAATTATTGGATTGAGGTTATCAACCAGGTTGAACAACAAAAGATGAGCAAAATTCATTTTGAACTTTTCCCGGGAGTCAGGAAATTTGTTGGTACAACTGATAACATCAAAGTTTTCTCTATTGATGCTTCTATGTTGTTAACCGGTGATCCTGTTTCGATAAATGTAGATAGTCAATTAATTTCTGGAATAAATATTCCTGCTGATAATAAAATTTATTTGGAAAAAGAAAATGGAAATTGGAAAGTAACCGGTGAACCAGGCAAGCAGAATAAATATCCTGTTCGCTGTGGAACTTTCAGAGAGGTGTTAAATTATGATGTGGTCTTTGTCTATGGAACTCACGGAAATAAGGAAGAAAACAAGTGGGCTTTTGAAAAATCAAGATACGATGCTGAGATGATCTGGTACCGTGGAAATGGTTCTATAGAAGTTATAAAAGATGATGAATTTAACCCGGTTAAATACAAAGACAGAAATGTTATTCTTTTTGGCAATTCAGAAACGAATTCTGCGTGGAAATCTTTGCTTAAAGATTCGCCAGTGCAAGTGAGCGATGGAAAAATAACAATCGGCAAAAAAACATATAAAGGTGATAATTACACTTGTCTGATGATAAGACCAAGGAAGGATAGTGAATTTGCAAGTGTTGGTATTGTAGCCGGTACCGGAATTGAAGGAATGGAAATGGCAGATTTCGCACAATATTATCATCCATACATAAGTTTTCCTGATATAACTATTTATAATTCCCAAATAAAAGATTCAGATGAAAAGGGAGTTAAATCTTCCGGTTATTTCGGAAATGATTGGAGCTTGGAAGACGGTGAGTTCATAGAACAATAAAAGAAGATTAGGTATTATTATTACATATGCATCATACATTATATTAAAAATGTTCTTGTTAATTACCACTATTTCGGCTAAAACAGCAGCCTTGAGAGGAACAGTTGTTGATTTTACAACAAATGCTTATTTACCAGGAGCAAATATTTTATTAATTGAGACTGGTATTGGTACAGCCTGCGATAGCGATGGTAAGTTTTTGATCAGAAATATTCCTCCCGGTACGTATAAAATAAAGACCTCATATGTTGGGTATAAAGCAAATGAATTTGAAGTAACATTAATTGCAAACCTGGTATTTGAAACTATCGTTAAATTAAGTCCGGAAAATATAGAGGGGCAAACAGTAACAATCACTGGACAAAAGGGTGGTCAAAATGAAGCAATAAACAAGCAGCTATCTTCGGAGCAAATTAAGAATGTGGTTTCTTCAGAACGTATTCTTAAGCTACCTGATATCAATGCTGCAGAAGTTGCAGCAAGACTCCCCGGAGTTTCAATTATACAAAATGAGGGTGAAGGTGCTGAGCTTGTTATCCGTGGTCTGGCTCCTCAATATAATCAAATTACCATTGATGGAATTCAGCTCCCACCTAATATTGCAGTAAACGGAGAATATACCCAATCAACCTTGGTAGGAGACAGATCCACAAATTTAAGTATGCTATCGTCGGGAATACTTGGCGGTGTGGAAGTTATTAAATCTATAACACCCGATATGGATGCTGCGGTTTTCGGAGGAGTTGTAAATTTTGATTTGAAGAAAGCAGAAGTTGATAATTTAAATGCACCGTCTTTCGAACTGCTTTCACAGGGTGGATATAATTCATTGAAAGACAACTATAATAATTACAGGTTTTCAGGAACTTATCAGCAGCGTTATTTTTCACAAAATCTGGGATTATTTTTACAGGGCTCTTTTGAAAAGAGAAATCCTGGAGGAAATTCTTTAGATGCAAATTATTATCTAGAAGATAAACTGCATGGCGATCTTGCAACTCCGGATATCACAAACGTGAGATTAGGTGATTACGTCAGCACAAATGAAAGAGAAAACCTAACTGCAGTTTTAGATTTTAAATATTCTACCGGTGAAATTGGATTTAAAAATCTTTTCTCAACATATGATATTAATAGAGTGTTACGGGGAGAATCAATTTCTCAGAATTCATTGTATTTCACAGCCACTGATATTCATGATAAATTAAATTCAATTGTAAACATTTTTAGTATTAAACAGGATGTCCTGTTTTTTAATATCGATCTAAAGCTTGCACACGCTTATTCCGAAAGCCTTTCTCCGAAAAATATATCAATTGGGTTTTACCAAAGGAACGGAGGATTTTCCCGTTTTGGAAATTATGCAAAGTCAACACCTAAAAAGATTGCATCACAGGTCGTTCCGAATGAATATGCCGCCAGGTACAGCGGAATTTCTGATTATTCAACAGATGTTAGAGACAGGGCATTAACCGCTGCTGTTGATTTTAATTCTAATTATTTAGTTCCAAAATTTTTTACGGCAAATATAAAATTCGGGGGGATGTATCAATATCGAAAACGATCTTATGGTTATAATCAGTGGTTGGGTCCAGCATCACCTCCTGCTGTTTCAATTTCTCAAATTTTACAAAGCTACTGGGGGTCTCAAGTTGACAATTACAGTCCAATTTTAAAAAACTTTATAGACAATACTTATTCATTTGCAAATTATTTCAGCGGTGATTATTCTATTTACTACCCGGTAGATATAGATCTTACGAACTTAATTTATAAACAGATCTGGACCCCTGAACTTAGTAAAGATGATAAATTTAATTCAACTATACCTGATTATAAAGGTACTGAAGTTAAAAGTGCTGCATATTTAATGACAAAGATTAATTTTGATGACTTAGTGACCTTACTGCCTGGTGTACGATATCAAAATCTTACTACAACTTATTCGGGTCACAGGATAGAAATAACTTATCCTCAAAATTATCTGTATAAAGTTGCTACCAAAACCGAGGCCCATGGTTATTGGCTTCCTATGATGCATTTGATTTATAAACCTTTTTCCTGGTTTCAGATTCATTTTGCTTATACTAATACATTAAATTACCCGCCCTACTCTGCAATAGTACCAAGTTATACAATTGGTCTGACATCCATTGATTATAACAACTATACATTAAAGCCTGCAACCTCGGAAAATTATGATCTTGTATTTTCATTCTTTAACAATGAAATCGGCTTATTATCATTAAACGGTTTCAAAAAAAGAATTAAAAACCTGGTTTTTTCAAATCAAACTTTTGTTACAGATTTAAGTCCCTACCCAGATCTGCCTAATAATAGAAAACAATTGTATACTCTTGATACTTATATTAATAATCCCTATCCAGTAGATCTCTGGGGTATAGAAACAGAATGGCAAACTCATTTCTGGTATTTGCCGGAACCGATTTCTTGGGTCGAATTTACCATTAATTATTCGCACATCTTCTCCCAGGCATCATATCCCAAAAATGAACTATACTATGATTATAAAGAAGATGGATCATATACATTACGAATAATCAGTCCTTTTTATGAAAACCGGCTTTTGAACCAACCAAACGATATCTTAAACGCTTCTTTCGGAATTGATTATAAGGGGTTTTCAGGCAATGTTTCTGTCATATACATAAATAATATATTTGAAAAAGCAGATTTCTGGCTTCAGAATAGAGTTATTTCAGATAAATCCGTTAGATGGGATATTTCAGTAAGGCAGGAACTTCCCTGGTCTGAAATGAAGCTTTTTCTTGATCTCATTAATGTTACCGGGACGGATGAAACCAGCCTTAATGAAAGAACTTATTATCCGGTATCAATATCCCGTTATGGGATGTTTGGGAATTTTGGACTAAGTGTTAAAATTTGATTTTTACGAGAATCGGTATATGAAAAGAATATACTTTATTAAAATCGTGACGATAGTATTTCTATTTAACTGTGTTACACCAGCTATACAGAAATCAGAATCAAATATTCCGGCTTCTACAAATAACAAAGTTGCTTATTATGTATTTGATTCCGGCGGACCCGATCATTATTCTCTAACATCTTTTACAGATGAAGCAAACATCGTAGTTATATTTGAAGGAACATTGTGGGAATTAGCAGATTCGGTTAATTATTCAACCGGATGGATGCATAATGTAAATTATCATTATTATAGTGAAATCATAAGGGACATCAGGATATTGCAAAACAGGGGAGTTAAAGTTTTGATGAATGTCGATGACAGACCGTCCTGGGATACCCCAACACCGTTCACAACTTATGATAGTATTGGATTAAACTATCAGCAATTTGCAGAATTCATTAAAGCTTGTGTTGACTCTGTGCAACTGGATGGAATTTCTCTCGATATTGAACATAGAGCGGCAGGTAATGATAACTATAAAGCTTTATTAAAGGAGATTGGAAAATATTTTGGTCCACTCTCAGCAGATAGGGCATCTCAGATGTATATTGCAGCTATGTTTAAAGGATACTGGGGAGAGCCTGGTTTTGATATAGGCAGGAATAAAGAAATAATGGCACATTTAAATTTTTTGATGGATATGGCTTACTTTAATCCTGATTATAATACCCGCTTTAATCAATGGGCGGATTCAATCAGTTCTTCCAAAGTTATGATTGGTGTCCTTAATGATTATAATGATTTAGATTTTACAACCGAGATTGCTCAATGGCAACCTCCATCAGATCCTAAAGCCGGTATAATGGTGTACGCCGCAAATAATCTCAAATCATATACAGACTCAGTTTTCAGATCTCTTGAAGTATATGTAACAGATATTAATGAACTTGCTGAGAAAGAGAATTTACTTTCAAATGAGTTTACGATTTATCAAAACTTTCCCAACCCATTTAATCCTTCTACTATAATAAGCTATCAAATCCCACAGAGTGGGTTGGTGTCAATAAAAATTTATGATATACTGGGAAATGAAATAAAAACTTTGATTGATGATATAGTCAATCCGGGTTATTATACTACTACATTCGATGGATCAAAATATGCGAGTGGAATCTATTTTGCCCGCCTGACTGTTCAACCGGAAGAAGGAAAATCATATAATAAAATAATAAAAATGTTAATGACAAAATGAAAAAAAATTATATCCTGAAGCTGTTCTACAACCGATCATTCAATATTTTCGGTTTGGTAATAATGTTCTTATTCATTTCTATAATAAACCTGCAGTTATTTGCGCAAGGTAATGATAAATCAAAATTAACCGATTATGTAAATCCGTTAGTTGGTACAGAAGGGCATGGACATACATATCCTGGTGCTGCTCTTCCGTTTGGATTAGTTCAACTCAGTCCCGATACAGACACAGAGGGATGGGATTGGTGTTCGGGCTATCACTACTCAAGCAATGCAATATTAGGTTTTTCTCATACTCATCTTAGTGGAACCGGGGTAGGAGATTATGGCGATATTCTTTTTATGCCAACCACAGGTGAACTAAAAACCGATCCTGGTAGTAAAGAAGATCCCGACTCAGGTTATCGTTCAAGATTTAGTCATAACAATGAAGTCGCAAAGGCCGGCTATTATTCTGTTTTTCTTGATGATTATAAAATAAAAGTAGAACTAACAACAACAATGAGAGTGGGTTTTCATAAGTATACTTTTCCTGAAACAGATAAATCAAATATTATTTTAGATCTGATTCACGGAATACAGGATAAAATTATTGATGGTCGTATAAAATTTATTGATCATAATACAATTGAAGGTTACAGACGTTCGACAGGTTGGGCGCAAAATCATTGTGTATATTTCTGTGCTCAATTTTCAAAACCGTTTAAATCTTATGGTATAGTTGATAACGGAACTATGTTAAAGGAAAAATCAGAAGGCGAAGGAACAGGAATTAAAGCTTATGTTAAGTATAGTACTTCTGCAAATGAAACCATTTTAATTAAAGTTGGTATATCTCATACAAGTCTTGAAGGGGCGAGAAAAAATTTAGAAGCTGAAATTCCAGGTTGGGATTTTGAAGAGGTAGTTAAGAACGCAGATCAGGAATGGGAAAAGGAACTATCCAAAATCTCTGTGGAAACAAAAAGTGGTAACGAGAAAAAGGTCTTCTATACCGCTCTCTATCATTCATTATTAACTCCAAATGTAATGTCAGACGTAGATGGAAGTTATATAGGTATGGATAAAGAAATTCATACAGTTAAAGATAGCGAAATGTATACGGTATTTTCTTTATGGGATACTTTCAGGGCGGAGCATCCTTTGTTTACTATTATTGATAGAAAGAGAGCAGTGGATATGGTTAGATCTCTTATTTCCAAATATGAAGAACATGGTTTGCTTCCTGTTTGGGAACTTGCATCGAATGAAACAGGAACAATGATCGGGTATCACTCAGTTCCTGTTATAGTGGATGCCTATTTCAAGGGAATCAGAGATTTTGATGTTGAAGAAGCTTTTGAAGCAATGAAAAAAAGTGCAATGCAAGATCGTCTTGGTTTGGAATCATATAAAGAAATGGGTTACGTAGCTTCCGATCTTGAGAATGAGAGCGTTTCAAAAACTTTAGAATATGCTTATGATGATTGGTGTATTGCTAAAATGGCAAAAGACCTCGGCAAAGAAGATGACTATAATTATTTTATTAATAGGGCAAAATTTTATTCAAATGTTTTTGATCAAACTACTTCTTTAATGAGGGCTAAAAAGAATGGTAAATGGATTGAGCCTTTTGATCCCTATGCCGTTACGAAAGATTATACTGAAGCAAACGCCTGGCAGTATAGTTTCTTTGTTCCGCAGGATGTCGATGGCTTAATAAAGCTTATGAAAGGTGATAAAAACTTTGTTGCCAAAGTTGATGAATTATTTACAACTGATTTAGGACTTACAGGTAGAGTTCAATCAGATATTACCGGTATGATTGGGCAATATGCACAAGGAAATGAACCGAGCCATCATATGGCTTATCTTTATAATTATGCAGGTGCACCGTTTAAGACACAAGAAAGAGTACACGAAATATTAACCACTTTGTATACTGATAAACCTGATGGCTTATGTGGAAATGATGACTGTGGTCAAATGTCTGCATGGTTTGTTTTTAGTGCTATGGGATTTTATCCTGTTTGTCCCGGTGATGGTAATTATATTATTGGCACACCGCTTTTCAACAAAGTTACAATAAATGTAGGTAACAGAAGAAGCTTTGCTGTAATTGCGAATAATCTGTCTGACCAGAATATTTATGTACAAAATGCTAAATTAAATGGTAAAGATTATTCGTATTCATACATAACTCATTCGGATCTGATTGATGGAGGAGAATTAATTTTAGAAATGGGACCAAAACCTTCCAATTGGGGAAATGCGGTGGATGTTCGTCCAAAGTCATCTATTGATGTTCCTTTTGTGCAGACTCCTTTTGTTGTAACAGGTGAAAAAGTATTTACCGGCAAAGAAACAGTATCTCTTTCTTCAACTGTCGATTCATCAACAATTTATTTTTCTACAGATGGTTCTGATCCATTAGACGAAAAAAAGATATACTCTCAACCTTTTGTTATAGATAATTCAACAACTCTTAAAGCAGTTTGCTTTCTTCCGGATCAAAAATCGGATGAGAAAGGAGTTTATAGTAAAACATTAGTTGCTCAATTCAATAAGATAGAAGAAGGAAGAACAATTAAGCTTAATACTCAATTTAGTCATGCTTATACAGGAGGCGGCGCATTAGGCTTAATAGATGGTGTTAAAGGAGGTTCTAATTTCCTATCCGATGCATGGCAAGGATATGAAGGAGTTGACTTTGATGCTGTTGTAGATCTTGGTAAAATTCAGGAAGTATCTTCCGTAAGTGTTTCCTTTTTACAGAATACCCGCTCGTGGATTTTCTTCCCGGCTTTAATTGAGTATTACGTCTCAAAGGATGGAGTTAATTTTGAAAAAGTTTATGATACTACTAATGTAGCTGATGAAAAGCACAGTGGCGAATACATTAAAGATTTCTGTAAGAATCTTGGAGTTGAAACAAGATATATAAGAGTATATGCTAAAAATGTAGGCATATGTCCATCATGGCATATTGGTGCAGGTAACAAAGCATGGCTTTTTGTAGACGAGATAACAATTAAATAATTATTTTTTTAAGAAATAATTTGGGAATTAGTTAATATCTAAAAAATAAAATGACAAGGAAAAAATTGCTTTCATTTCGTGCAAGAGTTGTAAAGGACATTAATGAACAATTAGTATTAAATCTTATCCAGGAATATGAAATTATTTCCAGTACTGATTTAGTTAAAATTACAGGGATGCGTCCTTCAACTATATTCAACATTTTGAAGGAATTATCAAAAAGATCCGTAGTTTCATTTTATGGTAAAGGAGATTCGACTGAAAAAGGCGGTAAGAAACCTTACCTGTGGCAGTTAAATAAAGACGCGGCATATATAATAGGATTAGATATTGAAGTTGGTGAAATAACATCAGTAATACTAGATTTTGGGGGAGGTATAGTTGCAAAAAAAACTATAAAACTTGAAACCGGAAGAACTCTTGATGAATTTGCAAAAACAATTATTAAAGTAGTAACCAATATTATTGCTGAGAATAATATAGCGAAAGAAAAAATTTTAGGATTGGGAGTAGCTGTTGCAGGTGTTGTTGACAATGTGAACGGAACTGTAATAATGACAAGTGTTTTGCCCGAGATGAATTTTTCACTGCTAAAAAAATTGAACAGTCTGCCGTTTCCCGTTTTAATTGAAAACAATGCTAATGCTGCCGCTATAGGATTAAAGTGGAACGGTTACACAGAGACCAAAAGAAACTATCTGATTGTTCTTGTGGAAATTGATAAAAATGTGAGTGGCTTGGGAATAGGAATAGTTATAGATGGCGAACTTTATCGTGGTTCAACTTTCTGCGCTGGAGAATTATATCCTTATCTTCCTACATTGAATGAAATTTTATCTACTATGCGAAGCAGGTTTGTAGAAGGTAAAATATTAAAGGACTATATCTCGTCTCCTGAATCTATTGATATGGAAATCTTTATGGATGCTGCTAAACGAGGAGATGAAATCGCAAGACTTGCTTTTTCAAAGCTAGGAGATTTCGTTGGGCAAACAATAGCTCCTGCTGTATCATTGTTAAATCCTGATACCTTGGTTATTACAGGAGTTGTTTCTGAATTAGAAGATATTTTGATTGACTCTGTTAGAAGAGCAATCGAAATGAGAGTTCTCTCTATTACAAGTAACACACTTAATATAATTGCCGATAAATATCATCAGTATTCAGTAGCTGTTGGTGCAGCTTCATTAATTCTTGAAGATTATTTCCGTCTTCCTGTTAAATAAAAAAAGTCTTACATGCTAAAAAGAAATTTAAAAAATCCAATTATAACGCGTTCTGATGTTCCGGACATACCGCCACAAATGGTTGATGTTTCATCAGTTTTTAATCCCGGGGCTATAAAATTTAATGATAAGTATATTCTTCTTCTTCGTGTTCAAAACAGGGGACGAGAAACTTTTATTGTAAAAGCTGAAGGGAATAATGAAGCTGAATTTAAAGTTGATAATAGAATTGTTGATTTTAAAGGAATAGAAAAGATCGAAGAGAAAATTTATCATATTTATGATGCAAGAATAACGAAAATTGAAAATAAATATTTTATAATGTTCGCTATGGATATGGATTCCGGTTGTAAACTTGGACTTGCAAAAACAAATGACTTCGATAACTTTGAATTTTTGGGAATTGTTTCTGAAGGTGATGTAAGGAACGGAGTATTATTTCCCGAAAAAGTGAATGGAAAATATTTAAGATTTGATCGTCCTAACAAAGTTAAACTTGAAGGCGGCCCTGCGTCGGGCAATACAATATATTTATCCGAATCAGATGATCTTTTAAACTGGAAAACAGTAAGCTCAGTTTTCAGTGGACGTCGACACTACTGGGATGAAAATATCGGTTCCGGTCCTCCTCCTGTTAAAACAAAAGAAGGATGGCTTCACGTTTATCATGGTGTTGCTACTCATTTTGCAAGTTCAAATATTTATCAAGCTGGTGTTGCATTGCATGATTTGAACGATCCCCCAAAAGTGATATTCAGAGGGAAATTCAATATTCTTGAACCAAGAGAATTGTATGAATTAACCGGACAGGTTCAGAATGTTGTTTTTCCAAGTGGAATGATTGTAGAGAATTATGACAGGGAGGGATTTGCACAGTTAGATAGTAAAGTTCTTATTTACTATGGAGCGGCAGATACAGTTGTTGGCTTAGCCGAATCTACAATTGAAGATTTAATAGAAGAATCTAGACAATAAAGGTTTTTACTAATTAAGAAAACATTTATGATCAAAAAATTATTTTTCTTACTGATACTGAGTGTATCTTACTTTGCACAGCCAATTCAAACACCTAACATTAAATTCTCTCCATTACATTATATCTGTTATAAAACGAGTGGTGAAATGAATGTAGACGGAAAGTCAAATGAAGCTGATTGGAATAAAGCTGAGTGGACGAGTGATTTTGTGGATATAGAAGGTTCAATAGGACCGACTCCACGTTTCCGTACAAGGGCAAAAATGTTATGGGACGAGGATTACTTATATGTAGCTGCAGAAGTAGATGAACCTGATATTTGGGGAAATCTTAAAAACAGGGACGATATTATTTTTTATGATAACGATTTTGAAATCTTTATAGATCCTGACGGTGATACACACGACTATTCCGAATATGAGATGAATGCTCTTAATACAGTTTGGGATCTTTTGCTTATTCAACCTTACCGGGATATTAATAATGCGCCTGTAAATGGCTGGGATATTAAAGGATTAAAAAGTGGCGTTGCTATCTATGGTACTTTAAATAAGCCTGGTGATGTTGATAGTTGCTGGACAGTTGAAGTTGCCTTTCCTTGGAAAGCATTTAAAGAAATTACAATTGGCGATGCTCCTCCAAAGAATATGGATCAGTGGAGAATTAATTTTTCTCGTGTAGAATGGAAGACGGAGGTAATTGATGGGAAATATCGTAAACAAATAAATCCTGAAACAAATAAATCTTACCCGGAAGATAATTGGGTTTGGTCTCCCCAGGGAATAGTTAATATGCATTATCCTGAGATGTGGGGTTTCCTGCAATTTACTGATGAAGTTGTTGGAGGTAAAAAAATATCTTTCGTTGAAAATCCTTACGAAAAACCTAAATGGTTTCTAAGACAGATTTATTATAAAGAGAGAATTTATTTCCAGGGAAATGGCAAGTTTACAAATAATCTTGAAACATTAGGAATCGAAAAGGAAACCATTGCTGGTTATGTTTTTCCGCCAAAGATAGAATGCACAACAAATATGTTTGAAGCATCTCTTTTATCCGAAGACGGTACGTTCAGAATAAATATCAGGAATGATGGACTTACATGGATTTCTCAATTAAAAAAATAAATCAGGAATTAATTTCCACTTCTCTTAGTTCTTTTCTTTATAGAAAATATTTAACATAAATTTTCAGGAGTCTAGAAATGAAAATGAAAACCCTTCCAATATTTTTAGTATTTCTTTGTATGGGCTTCGGTGATGTGGTTGGTCCGTTAGTTGGATTAGCCAAGAATACTTTTCAATTATCATATACTATGGCTCAGCTTATTCCTTTCGTAGGATTCATTATGTTTGGCATTCTTTCGGTTCCGATGGGAATTTATCAGGATAAAAAAGGGAAAAAATTTATTCTTATGCTTGGTTTGATAGTCGCTTTAGCAGGATTAATTCTTCCGATGTTAAATGGTATGTACGGAAATAAAGTTGAATTTTTTCCGGGAGAATATTTTAACTTTTATATGGTTCTTTTATCTATCCTTCTTCTTTGTGCCGGAGCAACAATACTTCAGGTTGTTGGAAATCCTGTAATGCGGGATGTTTCTCCTGTAGGTACTTATTCTAAAAATCTTTCTTTGGCTCAATCTATAAAAGCTATTGGATCTTCGTTGGGTTTTTTACTCCCTCCATTTGTAGCTTTAGCTTTTGGTTGGGAGTGGTCTGTTCTTTTCCCGGTTTTCTCAGTTCTTATTTTAATTACACTTTTTCTTTCTGTCCCACTGAAAATAGAAGAACGCAAAGATCCTAATTCCAATCCTGCATCTTTTTCTTCCTGTTTATCTCTTTTAAAAAACGGGTATGTATTGCTGATGGTTTTGGCAATCTTTTTTTATGTCGGCGCCGAAGTGTCGATGAGTTCAAGTGTTCCTATTTTACTTTATGAAAATTTTGAAATAAGGGGATTCAGTCTATGGGTTAGCTGGGCAATCTTTTTTCTTCCGATAATAATAGGAAGATTTACCGGTTCCATGATCTTAAGCAAGATGCCTGCAAAAAGATTTTTGATATTTTCTGTTATTATTTCGTTAATCGGAATAGCTTCAATTTTCTTTTCAAATGAGGCAATAACTTTAGTTGGAGTTATTCTTGTCGGGTTAGGATTTTCAAATATATTTCCTTTGATATTCTCAATTACTGTAGATAATATGCCAGAAAGATCAAACGAACTTTCAGGTTTAATGGTAACAGCTATTGCAGGCGGTGCAATTGTCCCTCTAATAATGGGGAAAGTTGCAGATTCTAGTTCAATTTTAATTAGCTTTGTGGTTCCTTTACTTTGTCTTGTTTATATACTGTACACTTCTTTAGTTTCCTTAAAGAAGGATACAGTGCTTATTTCAAAAACAGGAGTTTAAAAATGAAATATGATAACGATGAAAGAGTTGTTTTAACATTAGATGCAGGAGGGACTAACTTTGTTTTTTCAGCTATACAAAAGAATGAAGAAATAGTTGAGCCGGTTACTTTGCCATCTAATGCTGATGATTTAACTAAATGTCTAAACAATATAATTGATGGTTTTTCTCAGGTTAAAGCAAAATTAAAAACTTCACCTTCTGCAATTAGTTTTGCATTCCCTGGACCAGTAGAGTATACAGTAGGAATAATTGGTGATCTTGCAAATCTTCCTGCTTTTCGAGGTGGTATAGCATTAGGTCCGATGTTGGAAGAAAAATTTAAACTACCGGTTTTTATAAATAATGATGGTGATTTGTTTGCTTATGGAGAAGCTATTGCCGGTTTCCTGCCGTTTGTAAATAATTTATTAAAGGAAGCAGGAAGTCCCAAAAGATATAATAATATAGTAGGTATAACTTTAGGAACTGGCTTTGGAGCTGGAATAGTCAGGAACAGTGAACTGTATATTGGCGATAATTCTTGTGGCGGAGAAATTTGGTTGTTGAGGAATAAACTTAATCCCAAGACCAATGCTGAAGAAGGTGCTTCTATCAGAGCTGTTCAAAGAGCTTATGCAAAAGTAGCCGGCGTTCAATTAGATAATTCACTTT
>Ga0075308_1000251_pt1 | contig 13656 bp, 10 predicted proteins | sample Joice_ThreeSqA_D_3_FD_120062 | JGI IMG/M metagenome (GOLD analysis project Ga0075308, IMG submission 120062) | Natural and restored wetland microbial communities from the San Francisco Bay, California, USA, that impact long-term carbon... | ecosystem: Environmental > Terrestrial > Soil >... | reverse complement strand
TAAAGTAAACTATTATTCTTCTTTAAAAGAAAAACAGCTATTCATAATTTTTCAATATATAATAATATATAAAAAAATTTGTAGAGAGTTATAATTCTATCTTTCTTTAATAACTTTTGCGGGAATACCAGCAGCAATAGACATTGGGGGTATTTCTTTATTCACCACAGCCCCGGCAGCAATAACAGAACCGGTGCCAACTTTAACCCCATCAAGAATGACGCAATGAGCTCCAATCCACGTTCCTTCTTCGATAAGAATTCCACCTTTTCCTTCAAAATCGGGCTGTTTGCTAATAGGGATATCTTTCCTATCCAAGTTATAACTGCCCCCCCCAACGATATATGTATAAGCTGCTAACAATGTATCGGCTCCTATTTCTACTTTACTGGAAGAATATACTTCACAATTAAAACCGATATTTACCCTTTCTCTTAAAATAATATCCCCGCCTTTGCAGCTTAAAATAGAATTTCTTCCTACAAATACTTCATCTTCCAATATAATTCCGGTATTATCTAACCCTTTTGCATCTATCATTACATTGTCATCAATAATTGCGTTATCGCCAATAAAAATTTTTTGAGGATGTCTAAATACAACATTAGAACCAAATATTACTCCCCTTCCGCATTTACCAAGAATTAAAGGATACAATTTGCTTCTTAGAAAAATTCCCAATGCACCGGGAATCCATCCGCAAAATAAAATTATGAGTTCATATTTGACCAGAGCGGACGTATCATAAGAACCGATTATTAATTCTTTATATCTATCGAGCTTGGATTTTTTAATACCCGATACGGATTGCTGAATTTTAAATTCTTTTCCCATAACTAATTTTTTTAATCTAATAAGCCTTGCTCTTTATACCAACCTGCTGTCTTTTTCAAACCTTCATCTAAAGAATATTTTGGTTGATAACCCAAAATCCTTTTTGCTTTCGAAATATCAAATGCACGGTCCTTGATAAAAAAGTCAACCCTTCTTCTATAGATAGGTGGACTAATTTTGAAAGGTTTACAAATAATTTCGCATAATAATCCGGCAAACCAAACAGGGAAAACGGGAATCTTTATTTTGGAAACAGGTTTGTTTAATATTCCTGCAATTTTTTTAACAAGTTCATTTAATGTAAGATATTCTTCACCGCCAATAGTAAAAGTTTCGCCAATTGCTTCATCTTTTTCTCCTGCTAGAGCTATACCTGCAGCAAGATCTTCAACATAGGTTAAATGATAATAAACGTTACCACTCCCGATCATTTTAAATTTACCGTTATTTATAGATTTAAATAATTTTAAAAATCGTAAATCCCCTGGACCATATATACCGGCAGGACGAACAATAGTAACCGGTAATCCTTCTTTAGAATATTTAATGGCAAGTTTTTCACCTCCCAATTTTGATTCCTGGTAATAGTCACCTGGGGCATAAGGATCTTCTTCTTTAGCAGGAATTTTTTTAATATGCCCTTGTACACCAACTGTGCTGCAATGAACAAAACGTTTTACTCCCCTTTTTTTTGCAGCCTCCAATAATTTTCTTGTACCTTCCATATTAACATTCCAGAAATATTTTTGGGAAACTCCTTCAACTCTAAAAGCAGCCCCAATATTAAAAACAATATCTATATCCCGCATCGCATCATCATAAGATTGATGAGTTGCCAGATCAGCATAATAAAGCTCAATAGGTAAATCTTTTATTAATTGAAGATTAGAACTTTTTCTGACTATGCCTTTAAGCTGATAACCTTTTTTTAGCAGCAATTTAATCAGATAACTACTTGTTAGACCATTGGCCCCTGAAACTAATGCCTTCATTTACTTCTTTCTTGTTTTAAGATTTATTTTAATCTAAAAATTCTGTTTACTAATTATCAATAAATGTAATCTAAAAGATTAAAAGACGCATTGTTTTGTCCACTTATTGTTAGCAATGAAACAATAATTGAATAATTCAATGTCGCTAATCCTTCATTCATAACCCAGTCGTAAACTTTCATTATCCTTCGTCTATGTGCATGATAGGTATGGTTATTTTCAACAAAAGCTATACCGTTTTTACCTAATTTTTTACGATAGTCTTCATTGTTCATCAATTCCAGAATTCCCTCCGCAAAATCAGTTGAAGTTGGGGCAACAAGATGTGCTTCCTTTTTAGTGATAACCTGATTATGTGTATATAAATCAGTAGCTATTACAGGCCTTCCCGAGTGTAGAAAAGGAAAAATTTTCATTGGAGTATTTATACCTCTTATTCTCGGACAAGCTATAATGTCAGCTTCAGCTAAATATTCATCTAGTTTATCAAATGGTTTGGGCCCAAGAAAAAAGGTTCTATGACTTATTCCTAAAGCATTAGCTTTTTCCTGGTATTTAGTAATATTTTCTTCTATCCCACCAATTAATACTAGTACCAAATCATTATTTTTTTCATAAACAATCTTAAAGCTTTCTAAAAGCAGATCAATTCCCTGGTAAGGTTCAAAGTTTCCAACATAAAGAAGTATTTTTCTATCTGTTCCAATTTCTTTTTCAAGTAATCCTTTTTTCCCAGCACCAGGATTCTTAAGCTGGGATATATCATGAATAGTAACAGTTTTTTTAGACCCTCTCTGTTCACATAATTCTGCTAAAGCATTACAAACCGGAAGATTTACCATAGCTCCTTTTATTGCCATTGCTTCAAACGAATAAAAAATGGATCTAAAGAAATTTAAATAAGGTTTCTTTTCTATTATTTGTTGAGCAATTGATGAATCAAGATCGTAAACATAAGGAATCTTATAAATGAGTTTAAAGAACATAGCAAAAAAGACAGATTCTTCACCAGCATGAATTACGTCATATTTATTTTTTCTTAATAAACTAAATGCCTTGAAAAACAGAAATACATTACAAATAAGTTTTTTAACTGAAAATCCTGGTCTTATACTTGTGATAAATTTTAGGTCAGATATTCTATACAATTTCACGTCCGGCAGATTAATATCTTTCCCGATGTGGTAGACAACAACATCTACTAAAGTATTTGGTCTCTCAGATAAAACACGAAGAATTAATTCTACATCAATTGGAGTTCCTCTTACAACAAAAAAGGGATGCGGAGCTAACATGAGTATTCTTAATGTCTTGTTTTCCATTATTCCTCGCTAATTATATTATATATTATTTGATTTCTTTTTTATACAACATTAAAATTCCCTTGGCTTATTGTATCACAACTTAAACATAATGCCCCCTATTTCTAAAACTGTTTGAAATACCTCAAGAAATTTTCCTTAATAAGTTAAAATAAATTTATAAGAATCTTCGAATTATTCGTTAATCTTAACCAATAATTTTACTTTCAGTTCTCTATGTATCGACAAAATTTGTTTCCCCCATATCAATACTTTTAGCAAAATTTTTATTTTAAGTGTTATTGTTTTGATTCCAATCTTAATATTATTGGGGAACCAAAGAGTCTGGTCAATCCTAATATAGAAAATAAATTTTCTAAGTTCCTTGCAAAAAAAATATTTTTAATTGTTCTATAAACTACCATAGGAAGAAAAAACTCAGGTTTGATAGTCACATTTCCAAAATTATTTTTCCTGAATTCTTCTATGATTTCTTTGCGGAAAAAATTCCTGTAAGTCCTTGTATTTCCCTCGAACCTTTTCTTTACCTTAAACAACAAATCATAAAAAATATTAAAACTCCTTATATCAGGATAATCAACTATAACAGCATACTTTGCAACTCTACACAATTCTGTAATTTGTATTTTCCAATTATCTTCGTGAGTTAATAATCTAAAGCAAGTAACGACATCAAAACTTTTGTTATCAAAAGGGAGCTTTAATAAATTACAACTAAAATATTGAAAAGAAGATGGTGCAAGAAACTTATCTAAACGTTTTCGGCAGCTCTCATCACTTCCTACGATTGTTACATTAAAACCATTTTCAATTAGTGGAATAGCCAATTGTGCGTGTCCGCCACCAATGTCGAGTACTTTTGCATTTTGCCATTTCTTCAATAATTTCAAAGTTATTTTTGTCTGAACAGATAAAAAATATTCTCCAATCTTACCGGAAAATCTTTTTGCGTAATCTTCAGAAGATGTTTCTATATCTGCTTTCTGTGAATAAATTTCTTCTTTAGCTAAGTCTAACATTCATTCCCATTTTTTTTAACGGAGAATAAATTTTCATTACACTTTCTATTTCTTCTGACTTTTTGTTTTCATCCCAGCCCAGCTCTTCTGCCATAATATCGGCTGCGGTCACAATACTCTCGAATGAAGGAGATTTTAACATTCCAATTCCGGTTCTCCTGATTACAACATCTTGTAAGGTACAGGCCATTTCATTTCTTACAGAATTAACAACATCTACAGAAGTAATATGAGGATCATCAGAAATTAAAATTGATGAATCAACATTTTGATTTATTTTTTCTTCATCAATATTCCTTACGGGAAAATTAGAAGAAGAAGGTTTTATTTTTTTTCTGATATTTTTAATAACAGTTTCAGCAATAACCGGAGCTGTGGTGTATTTTACAGATTTGATTGAAAGTAATCCTTTTGTATTAAAGTCTTTTTCATAATCATAAACAAGAGAATGTCTTTCAGATTGTACATTATTAGAATCAGAAGAATCATCTTTAGGAAGTAATCCACAATGAAAGAAACTCACGTCATCAGATGTTAATTTTAACTCAGGGTAAATCTGATTTACTTCTTCAATAATTTCCAGTATATCTTCTTTGTTGACATTTAGTTCATCAATATTTTTATCGTATGATTTGTATGTTGTCCCAATCATTGTAAAATCCTTAATCGGAACAAAGAAGAAAAATCTTTTACCCCTTTTAACAATCGCATCTGTATCGGAAAAATTTTTTGTGCCTTCCAGTCCCACACTGTAAGGAGAAAATATTTTTTTATTTATAATAATATTTATTGCTTTTGTTAACGATATTCTGGGTTTGTGAGAAATATTTAAAGAATTTTGTATAAGATTAAACCACGGGCCGACAGCATTAATTATTAGTTGTGTACTGATATTAAACTCTTGGGAGTTTAAGTTATCTTTTACACGAACTCCTTTTATTTCACCATTCTGAAGAATAAACTCTTTTGCTTCTATATAATTAGCCGCAGTCATATCATATTTAAATGCATCAGATAAAAATTTCATCTGAAGCTTTTCCGTATCCTGAACAACAGCTTCATACCATATCGCTCCGCCAGTAAGTTTATCTTTATTAATTCCCGGAAGAATTTTTAAAACTTCATCTCGTCCGATTGTATATCCGGATGGGATATGATTTCCTTCTGCAATATCATTATTTCTGTCAAAGCTTATCATATCATATAACGTAATTGCCATGCTCATCGCTTCCCTGCTTCTAATTCCGTGGCCATAAGTAGGGACTAAAAATGGAACAGCTTTTACTAAATCTGGTGCAACTTGCTGCATAATTTTTCTTGAGCGAATAGATTGTCTTATTCTTTTTAAGTTGCCGTGTTGTAAGTATCTTAATCCTCCATGAATTACTTTCATACTGTTAAAAGAAGTCGAATGACCAAAATCATTCATTTCAATCAAAGCTGTTTTATAACCGTTTCTTGCGGCTTCTCTTGCAACAGTAACTCCATGAATACCGCCGCCGACAACAAGTATATCAAATTTATCTTTACTTAATTTATCAACGTCTCTTTTCATCAAACTCGATTCAATTGATCGTAAATATTTTTCAATTTTAATTTATAACTTTCAAGAGAATAATTCTTCTTAGCTAATGTTTTTCCTGCTTCGCCAATTTTTTTTCGCAAATCTTCATTTTCAATTAATTCTTGGAAACCTTTAGCAAATGACTCTGGATCCGGTTCTACAAGTCTAGAACAACTATTATCAATTATTTGCGTATGTGATTCAATGTTTGTTGCAAGTACAGGTTTTCCGGAAATAAGATAGGAATATAATTTCATTGGAGTATTCTTTCCCTTCAATCTTGGAGAAAGAAGAACATCAGCTTGAGCTAAATAAACGGGTAAATCCTTTAACAAACGTGGTCCGATAAAATAAATTTTGTCAGAAATTCCCAATGTTTTAGCTTTTTCGGTGTATTTATTAATATCATCCTTTTTTCCACCAATAATAACAACCGAATATGGAATTTGAGAGTTAATCTTAACAACACTTTCCAGGAACAAATCTATTCCCTGGTAATGTTCCAGATTACCAACATACAAAACAATAACCCCTTTTAGATTCAGAGTTTGTCTTAAGTCCTCTTGATTATCCGAGCTATTCTCAAAACCTATATCTTCCAGGACAAATATTTTTTTATTAGAATCATATTGTCTTACCTTATTGGCAAGAGATTGACAAACAGGAATAACAATCTCAGATCTTTTTACTGCCCATCCTTCAAAGACATCGAATATTTTTTGGTAACGGGTTAAAGATTGCCACTTTTCAAGAAGCTGATCGACAAGAGAGGAATCCATATCATAAATTAATTTTTTCTTCGCCAATCTATTTAATAAGACAGCGGGAAAAATAGATTCTTCAACTGCATGAATAACATCATATTTATTTTTTATAACTAGCTTAATTAAAGAAAAACTCAGGTAGATATCTGAAATAACTTTTTTGAAAGAAAACCCAATAGGAATATTATTCGCAAAAAGTGGTTTGGATATTCTGTAAAGATTTAATCCCTTTACTTCGATATCTGAACCCTCGTGATACGTAAGCAAATCAACTTCATGTCCGAATTCACAAAGTGTTTCAGCAATTAATTTAACAGCAATCGGCGTTCCGCGTTGCTGGAAAAATGGATGAGGTGCAATTAAAAGAATTTTCATTAATTAGCTCTCATTTTTGATAAACGCAGCATAATTTGGTTTTTAAAAAAATCAAAAATGTTTTCCAGTTTTCCATAATTATCTGGTTCGCTTTTCAGGTTGTATATCATTTTTTTAACATCTTTGAAAGGATTACATAGATCTATTTCCGAAACAAAATAGAAACCAAAACTCCCTGCTTTTTTCTCCTGTAATTTTATTGCAAGTGGATCACTTCCCCTCAAAACTATTTTCTTATTTCGGCTTGAAAATTTGAATTTAGCCGGAGCTTTAAACAAAACTGATCTGCCGCTATTGTCGCCAAGAAAAAAATTCGTTGAGTAATTTTTTTCTATAAATGAATTAAGAACTTTGCCTCTTTTTCCAAACCATTTTCCAACTCCCCAGGGTAAAATTGGAATTGCACCAATTTCATTAACTCTTTTTACGGTTTCCTCAAGTGAAAGTGAGTACTCAATTTTTTGCTGTGTACCTAAAGATAAAACTTCAAGATTTTCTTTTGTAATAACTTGCTGTCCGGCTATAATTATAATGAAGTTTGAATCTGTTGTTTCAAAAACCAAAGAACAATTTTCATCTGATTTTTTTTTAGCGAAACCTTCATTTTCTAAGTCTTGAATTATATTATTTGAATTCTCCTGAAGTTTATTAAAATAATTAAATCCTTTTGATTCGGTGAGAAATAAAATGCCTACAAACTTTTTTACTGCTCCTGATCTTTTATAATAATATAAAAAATTTCTTTTTGCTTCTTTAAAAAAACTCATTACATCATAACAATCATATATATGTAGGTGCGTATCAATAAGTATTATTTTTTTTTCAGACATTGGATTATTTCAACTTCAGGCTTAGTTCTGGTTCTTTATCAGTCGATCGTTTTTTGCAAGTATAATGCCATCTTAGCCACCACGCCACAGAAAAAAAGAAAAACATATTACTGTACTAAATGTATTAAAATAATACATTATGGTCATTGTTGTAAATAAATGGTTAAAAAGGAAAGATTACAAAAAGGAAGCCGGGACATGGTCCCGGCAGAGTAGAGAAGCTACCTTAGTAAGGTCATCTTCCTAGTTTCGGTAGTGGTACATTTTGGAAAATGTACCACTACCCTAGTTTCAGATATTGATCTTTAGTATTCAAATTATATATATACGTTGCTATCTAAAATTAATATTACTTCATCAATACCATCTTCTTGGTTTCTGTAAACTTGTTTCCGGCATCTAATCTATATACATATATTCCACTAGCCAAATTGACTCCGTTAAACTCAACCTTATGTGCTCCGGCATTTATTTCCCCGTTTACTAACTCTGCCACTTCTTCTCCTAATACATTATATATTGTTAACTTTACTTTGCTATCTTCCTTTAATTCGAATTCTATACTTGTACTTGGATTAAATGGATTTGGATAATTTTGTAATAGTTTAAAATTTTCGGGTGATTCTTTCCCCTGATTTGATTCTACAGATGTTGATTGTTCTCCCCCAAAAATTTGGGCTTCCCAAAGGTTAGCCCAGTTATTCGGATTATTAGTAGAAGATAAAAACAGTAATTTTACATATCTGGCCTGTACTGCTGTAAACTGATCCACAGTCCATTCTTCTGATGCAGATAATGCATTTTCTACTACATCATTCCAGTTAACCTGATCATCTGAAACAGATATTGTATATTGATATACTCTCCCTTCCTGAAAATTATAGAATGAAAACTTAGTCATACTGACCGACTTCTCCGTCCCTAAATCAAAAATAATATGTTGTGGCATTGACTGAACAGCCCATCTTGAATATTCATCACCATCATAATATCCTAACCCATCTATTGTCTTTTCGGGTCCTGTATTAGCATCTGGCATACCTGATGCTGTTACACCTACTACCTGGTAGTTTACCAAATCACCAAAACTCTTTATATGATTGGAAGGATTGGTAATATTTGCAAAGTTAGCCCCTGTAAGTATTGTTGTTAGTTTTCCTTCAAAATTCCATCTTACATTTGGATTTATTCCGCCCAGAGAATTTGCATCCTGCAAACGAAAACTTCCTACACGCAATGGCGTTGAAGATACATTATCATTCCCCGGTACCGATGCAAAGGTCAGCATTTTTGTTCCATCTGCCGCCTTTAATCCAATACCTACTGAAGGAGGATTACTTAACTCTGATGTCCCGGGTACATAAGCAAATGTCAGTGAGTTCCCATCTTCATCGTTAATATAAAATGAAAAAGAACATTGATATGAAGTTAACTGGAAGGTACTATCCATACTTTTGATAAATACATTGAACTCAAAAGTATTGGAATCTACTATCTGTCCATTATCCAGACTCATCTGATAGTCTATCCCTGCCTTTGAAGTTACATAAGACATCGTTACCAGCAAAAGAACGTAAACACATCGTATCATCTTTTTCTCCCACTCATATTTTCGGGAGAGATTTATTTTTTCTGTTCTCTCCTTCTTGTTATCTATTCTTTGAGAAATGTTGGTAGGATAGATCGTTATTTCCATCTATCCCTATAATAACATCGCTCTCCACTTATTCACCATTTCGCTTCCCTTTCCTTACACACCTTCAGATGTGTGCTTACTTCATCAATACCATTTTCCTGGTTTCAGTAAACTTATTATCAGCCTCTAATCTATATACATATATCCCGCTGGCTAAGTTGGCTCCATTAAACTCGACCTTATGTGTTCCTGCATTTATATCCCCATTTACTAACTCCGCGACCTCTTGACCAAGTAAATTATACACTGTTAACTTTACTTTGCTATCTTTTTTTATTTCAAATTCAATATTTGTATTAGGATTGAATGGATTTGGGTAATTTTGTAATAAAATGTAATTCTGTGGGGTACCTTCCGTATTCCCGTTGTCTTCAACTTCAGTAGTAGAATAATTAGACAAATTAGTAATATCTATAAAATTACTTCCTGTAAATATCGTTGTGATCTTCCCTTTAAAGTTTAAAGCTATATTTGGTGTTCCATTAAATGAACTTGTATTTTGTAAAAGGAAGTGTCCCATCCTTATATATTTGGAGTTTATTATATCTTCTCCGGGCAAAGAGGCAAAAGTAAGTTTAGGAATGCCATCAGTTAAATTTAGTCCTATACCTATGGCGGGAATATTTGATAATTCAGAGGTGCCTTCTACGTAGGAAAATGAAATTTGTCCTTCATTAATAGCTTGCTGATTAAAAACAAAAGAAGCCTGATATGAAGTTAAAGTAAAAGCTTCCTTATTACTCTTAATAAAAACATCAAATTCATAAGTATTATCACTAACTAATCTGGCGTTCTCGATATCAATATTAAACTGGGAATCAGCGTAAATACTCGTAGATAATAAAAAGCTTAAAAGAATTGTTTTTAAAAGAAGATTTTTTGCAAGGAAGGTCTTTCCGAATAGTACTATTTTAAATAGCCTGGTGGCCTTTGCCTTAAACATCTGATCTCCGTAAATTTATACTATAATTTTTCTAAGCTATAACTTCTACTCGCTTTCCTTTTATATAACTATTATGCCACATATATATATTAAATTTGTTAAGAATTGCTCAATTATCAATTTGAGAAATGAAGAGTATTACAAGTAATATTTACTCTTTGGTTTGGCTTAGATTCAATAAAAAAATTCAAGAAATGTTTAGGACGGATTTAGACAAAGAACAGTAATATTATTTCAAAAAAATCATTTTTTTACTATCAATAATCTTGCTGTCCACAATTAGAGAATATATATATAACCCGCTAGGTAAGTTTTTGTTACCAAAATTAACTTCATAAATACCAGAAAAACAGTATTTATTTACTAATGTGTTTATTTCCTGACCTATAGCATTGTAAATTTTTATTTGAACAAATGCACCTTGAGGAATTGAGAATTTTATCTTAGTTGAAGGATTAAAAGGATTGGGGTAATTTTGTAGAAGCGAGTATTTATAATTTTGCTCAACATCTTTATTATCAGTAATGTTATCTCTGTCATTAAACAGTTCTTTTATTGTTACATTATCAATTGAGCCTATAAAAAATGAAAGGCTTTGGATATATAAATAATCATCACCATTTGAACCTGTTGTAAAATATATTGCTTTACTCCCTACTCCCGAAATGGCGCCGGTGTTATTACCTTGCCCATATATAGTCATAGTCCCTGATGTATAAGAAGTAATATCAAAGGTTATAAGATAAGTAGTATTTTGAGCAAATATACTTGCTTGATAGACAGAATTATTTGATGAGCCATTACAGATAGCAACTCCGCCACCGATTGACCAAGCTGATTGGTTTATCCAATTTGTATCAGAATTAAAAGTTCCGTTAGAAACCAAATCATCACTCATCGGTCCAATATATGAATAGAAACAAGTGGGATCAGTGATATCGACAAAATTAGAACTGGTAACTATAGTTGTTAGCTTCCCATTAAAATTCCAGAAAATATTTAAATCGTTTCCTGAAAAAGGTACACTACTTCCTATCAAGAATCTCCCGATCCTCTTTTCATTTTGGTCTATCGTATCGCTACCAGGTAAAGAAGCAAATGTTAGAACATCACAATCATTATTCTTTTTAACTCCTATTCCTAGTGAAGGAATAGTACTAAGTTGGGATGTTCCCTGAATATAAAGGAAACTTATATCACCTTTTCGAGTTAGTAAATCGTTATAAACCAGTGATGACTGATATGACGTTAACTCAAACTCCCCACTATTACTATTTATATATATATCAAACTCGTATGTATAACTATCAACCTGAATTCCGTTTTGTAGAGTTACTGAATAAGGTTGTTCGCCTAATGTGGTACTTTTCCAAAAGCAAAATATGATAGCTATGCCAAAAAGGATTTTTTTTGAGAACATTTTGTGACTCCGTAAACCTTTTGGCAGAGATAACCGTCCCTCTCTGCAATATTACAAATTAAATTTAATCTATAAGTATTCTCCCTGATAAGGAATGAATAATAATATACTCTCTTAGCTTCTCAAATATAAAAATTTGTTTTGGTATAATCCAAAAAATTTTGGAATATCTTAGGCTATTTTCTTTCAAAGAGATTGTGTAAAAAGTAATTTTTATGAAATTGTCTTGCCAGGCAGGTATGAATCTATCTTAATTTCCAATTTTTAGATTCCCGTTTTCACGGGAATGACAAGAAAATTTTATTTTTCACACAACGTTCAGTATGGAAAAAGGACGGAGAATACGTCTGTTTTTAACAACATATATTCTATCCTGATTTAGAGGCAATGAGAATTTTTCCTGAATATTAATTTAAATTTGAGCTGAAAATCTGGTTTTGATAAAAATTATTTTACCTCCTGTTTACTTTTATGATATAATGAACCTTCAAAATTTTACTTTTCATTAACCTTAGGGGAATAAAATGAAAAAAGAAGAACTAAAATAGAAGTTTATTGAGATGACAGCGATGGGGTATATTTTTGGTGAGGACTTTAATTTTGGAGAGCACAGAAGGTAATTATAATATAACTCTTCTAACCAGGCCCCTTGTTGAATACCTTCGGCATTCTAAAAATATTGAATGAGCATTTTTGTTCTACAAACATTAAACACCTATGGTGTTTTTCAAATATCAATAAAACTTCTCTAAATCTGAAGATAAACAATTAGGACTATTAATTGGGCACCTGTGTTGATTTGAACATGTTGTTATTAGTTTTACTGTAATCCAAAACATTTATCACCCCATTCAAATCCAGATCACCAAGTTTGTAACCCGTGTCAAATAGATTGTTAACAACATTCCCATAATCCAAAACATTAATAGTCCCGTTTTCATCACTATCTCCAGCATATAAACCCCATTTACCTCCACCTAAATCAGCCAAGGCATCCGCGCCATATGCTTTGGAACTAGAGGTAGTAAAATCGTATAAATCCGGTTCAGGACCCAATGACACCGGATCTGCACTCATTACTGGTAAATGATTTCTATGCATTACAACTATATAATAATTACCACTTGGTGTTCCGCTGAAACTAACTGGACTGGTTCCATCAATATCAACCACAGAGCCATTACTTTTAATAAAAGCAGCCTTTCGAGATACTACGGTTGAAGAAGCTGTTCCACTTCTTAATTCTAGTAAGACCCAATCAACTACGTCTTGTGGAATTGAAGAAACTGATTCCGAGCCGGCATAATTCCAGGGTTCTTCATTGTACGGTTGAGTTAGAGAAATGAAACCATCTGTTAAAAGGTTCGTTGACATATTTCCACTACTAAATGGCCCCTCCAGAAGAACTTTAATATTTAATTTTGTTTTGTTATCTAAATTTAGTGGTAAGCTACCATATTCAAAAGCCCCAATATCATAACCTGCACCAGCAGGACGTGAGTTACCATAAAAATCGTCGGTTACATTTGATATTGCAATACCTTTATCAATTGCAGGAGAATTTTCACTAATCTTAAAATCTTGAGTATTTTGAAACAAAGGATCCCCAGTTTTACCATTTAACTCTTTTGAAAACAAAGATTGAAAAATTGATAACGTATAGCTTACTCCATCAACTTTAAAAATGTTACCAAAAGAATAATATAAATTATTACTCAAATCTATATTTGATAATAAACCAGAATTATCTATATGAAGCAAAGTTCCTGTAGAATTATCATAAAAAATATTATTCTTTACTGAAAGGTTATTACAATTAATATTACTGGCAAATCGCAATGCGATTTGATTATTAGAGAAGGTATTATTGGCAATTAAAACATCATTTATATTATAG
>Ga0075308_1000249_pt1 | contig 13706 bp, 14 predicted proteins | sample Joice_ThreeSqA_D_3_FD_120062 | JGI IMG/M metagenome (GOLD analysis project Ga0075308, IMG submission 120062) | Natural and restored wetland microbial communities from the San Francisco Bay, California, USA, that impact long-term carbon... | ecosystem: Environmental > Terrestrial > Soil >... | reverse complement strand
CATCAGGCTTCACCTGTTGTTGAACAGCCTGCTGCTAAATCACCTGAAGAACAACCATCACAAACGGGGGCCAAGGAAAATCTTCATGAAGTTCGTTCGCCCATTGTTGGAACCTTTTACCGGGCCCCGGCCCCGGATGCTGATTCTTATGTTAATGTAGGAGACGATGTGGCTCCGGGTACTGTTTTATGTATAGTTGAAGCAATGAAACTTATGAATGAAATTGAATCGGATATTAGCGGAAAGATTGTAAAGATTCTTGTAGAAAGTGGAAAACCAGTTGAGTACAATCAGCCTCTTTTCTTAATTCAAGTTAGTTAGAAAAAATTGTTTAATAAGATTTTAATAGCCAACCGTGGCGAAATAGCCCTCAGAATCATTAGAACCTGTAAAGAACTTGGAATTAAAACTGTTGCAGTTTATTCTGAGGCTGACAGGGACTCTCTTCATGTTACTTTTGCAGATGAAGCTGTTTGTATAGGACCTCCCCAAAGCAAAGATAGCTATCTTAAAATTCCTTTGATAATTTCGGCTGCTCAAATTACAGGTGCTGACGCTATTCATCCCGGGTATGGTTTCCTTGCTGAGAATGCCAGTTTTTCTGAAATATGCAAGGAATCAGATATTAAATTTATTGGTCCTTCACCCAAAATGATTTCCGCAATGGGTAATAAATCTTTTGCGAAAGATACTATGAAGAAAAACGGGGTTCCTGTAATTCCCGGAAGCGACGGAGTATTAAAAAATGAGGAGGAAGGTAAAAAGCTTGCTCACGAAATAGGTTTTCCTGTAATCATTAAAGCTTCTGCCGGCGGCGGTGGTAAAGGAATGAGAGTAGTTTCGGAAGAGAAAGATTTTGACAAAGCTTACCAGATGGCTAAGACAGAAGCCGAATCTGCTTTTGGAAATGCTGATGTCTATTTAGAAAAATATGTTGAAAATCCAAGGCATGTTGAGATTCAAATAATGGGCGACGCTTTTGGAAATGTATATCATTATGGAGAAAGAGATTGTTCAGTTCAACGCAGACATCAAAAACTTATTGAAGAAAGTCCATCTCCTGCAATAGATGCTGAAACAAGAAGCAAAATGGGTGAGGCAGCAATTATTGGTGCAAAAGCAGTTAAGTATGAGGGTGCAGGAACGATTGAATTTCTTGTGGACAAACACAAGAATTTTTATTTCATGGAGATGAATACACGAATTCAGGTAGAGCATCCTGTTACGGAAGCTGTTTATAATGTTGATTTAGTACGTCAGCAAATATTGGCAGCTGCTGGTGAAAAAATAGATACTCTTCCTAAAAAACCGGTTGGTCATAGCATGGAATTCAGGATTAATGCTGAAGATCCGGAAAACGGATTCAGGCCTTCTCCCGGTAAAATAGAATCATTACATTTCCCGGGAGGGTTTGGTGTCCGGGTCGATTCTCATGTTTATCAATACTATTCTATCCCTCCTTTTTACGATTCTCTTATTGCTAAATTAATTGTTTGGTCTAAAAACAGGCAGAACACTATTGCACGTGCAAGGAGAGCATTGGAAGAATTTACTATTGAAGGTATTAAAACCACTATCCCATTTCATCTTAAAGTGTTGGATGATGAAAGATTTATAAGCGGTAATTTTGATACAAGCTTTTTAGAAAACTTTAAATTCGATTAATTTAATTTCTGGTTGAGGATAAAATGAATTTTCCTGATAATATTAAATATACAAACGACCACGAATGGGTAAGAGTTGAAGGTAATATTGGCTACATCGGGATTACTGATTATGCACAGGGAGAATTAGGAGATGTTGTTTTTGTTGATATTGAACCTAACCTGAATGAAATTACAAAAGGTAATACTTTTGGAACCATAGAAGCTGTAAAAACAGTAAGTGATCTGAATGCTCCTTGCAGCGGCAAAGTGATAGAAGTTAATAAAGATCTTGGAAGTAATCCTGAGGAAGTTAACAAAGACCCGTATGGAAAAGGCTGGATGGTAAAAGTTGAGTTAAAGGATGAAAGTGAGTTAAATGATCTTCTCGGTGTTGAAGATTACAAAAAATTAGTAAGTCAATAAAACTCTTATTTCACATTTTATTTTTGAAAACAAAATACCAATACTTTGGATTTTGTTTTTCTTTTTTAAACCTTGTTAGGTTATGAAAAAAGATGAATTAATTTTAATAATAGATTTTGGTGCACAGTATACTCAGCTTATTGCACGAAGAGTAAGAGAAGCAAATGTTTATTCTGAAATTCATTCTCACCTTATAAAATGTGATGAAGTAAAATCACTTTCGCCTGTAGGAATTATTCTTTCCGGCGGACCTATGAGTGTTTACGACGAAGATTCTCCGCAAATTGACCCACAAATTCTTAACCTCGGAATTCCTATTCTTGGAATTTGTTATGGACTTCAGATTATCGGGAAAGAATTTAATGGAAAAGTCGAACCAGCTTCTGACAGGGAGTATGGCAAAGCAAGTTTACAGATAAAAGATGATGATGATTTATTCAAAGGTGTAGTTAAAGAATCAATAGTCTGGATGAGTCACGGCGATTATTTAAGTAAAATTCCCGATGGATTCAAAATAACTGCCCAATCCGATCATTCCCCGATTTGCGCTATTGCAGATGAAAGCAGAAAAATATATGGTGTCCAATTTCATCCGGAGGTTGTTCATACACACGAAGGAAATAAAATTATTCGCAACTTCTTATTTAATGTTTGTAATTGCAAAGGTGACTGGACGCCTCAGAATTTTATTCAATCTAAAATATCAGAAATAAAAAAACTTGTTGGTTCATCGCAAGTTATTTGTGCATTAAGTGGTGGCGTAGATTCAACAGTTGCTGCGGTTCTTGTTAAGGAAGCAATTGGCGAAAGTTTGTTGTGTGTTCATATAGATTCGGGATTAATGAGAAAGAACGAAAGTGAATCTATCGCCAAATTGTTTAAGGAAAAATTAAAACTCAATTACATTCATCTTAATGAAGAAGAAAGGTTTTTATCGAGATTAGCAGCAGTTTCAGATCCTGAAAAGAAGAGAAAGATAATCGGCAACGCTTTTATAGAAATTTTTGAAGAAGAGGCATCAAAACACAACGATGTTTCTTTTCTTGTCCAGGGAACTTTGTATCCAGATGTTATCGAATCTGTAAAAGTAAAAGGTTCTTCCGTTACAATTAAAACTCATCATAATGTAGGCGGATTACCGGAGAAAATGAATCTAAAATTAATCGAACCATTCAGGGAATTGTTTAAGGATGAAGTTAGAAATGTTGGAAGGGAATTAGGTATTCCGGAAGAATTTATTGCAAGGCATCCTTTCCCCGGTCCCGGTTTGGCTGTAAGAGTACTTGGAGAAGTAAGTAAGCAAAGACTTGACATTTTAAGAGAAGCTGATGATATTTTTATTACTGAGATAAAAGAAAATGGACTTTATGATAATATCTGGCAGGCTTTTGCAGTTTTACTACCAGTGAATAGTGTTGGTGTTATGGGTGATTCGAGAACATATGAAAATGTTTTAGCTCTTCGTGCCGTAACTTCACTGGATGGAATGACTGCTGATTGGTTCGGATTTGATCATGATTTTCTTTCTAAAGTTTCTAATAAAATTATTAATAAAGTTCGCGGCATTAACAGAGTAGTGTATGATATTAGTTCAAAACCTCCGTCTACAATAGAATGGGAATAAAAATAAAATATAAAATATACGGCATAATAATTCTTATTTTTCTCTCCACTTCATTTAGTTTTTATGCACAACAGACAAGTTCTAACACTGATATAAATAAAACATTTGAAGATGCGGTTAGTCTCTTTTCAAAAAATGATTACACCCACGCTCTGGATCTTTTTAACACGGTAATAAGCGATTATTCTTATAATTCAAAAACAACAGCAGCGATAGTTTTTAAGGGAAAAAGTTTATTAGTCCTTAACAGGTTAACTGATGCAAAAAACACTGTAATTGATTTCCTGAATAACTATCCATCGAGTAAATATGTTGATGAAGCAAGACTACTACTTTCAAAAATTTATGTTAATAGCGGTGAGTATCCTAAAGCTTTCAATCAATTGTTATCAGTTCTTCAATATTCCGGTTCTAAAATATATTCTGATGAAGCGGAACATTCCGGTGAGAATTTGGCACTTCAATATCTTAGTATTTCTGATTTGAAAGATCTTTACAAATCAGCTAAAGATGAGAAAGTAAAATCATATCTTTTATTATTAACTGGTAAACTGCAAATTGAAAACAGCTTGTTCAATGAAGCTGAAATTTCTCTTGGTGAATTAATAAGACAGTATCCCAACTCATCTTATAAAAGTGAAGCTGCATCGCTGGTATCAGAAATGTTCTCAGGTAATGCTTATGGTAGTGAAACCATAGTAGGTGTTATGCTCCCTTTATCTGGATTAGGCAGCGAAGGGCTTTCTGCTGCAAAAGAAATACTTGCCGGAATTAAGTTTTGCATTGCCGATTTTAATAAAGACAGAGAGGACAAAATCGGTTTATTAGTTTATGATACGGAAAACGACAGCAATAAAATAGTTAGAATAAAAAACCAGGTAGCTGACAATCCTGCAGTCAAAATTATTATTGGTCCTTTGTTCAGCAATGAAGTTGAGATTACTCTTAGGGAGTTCAGTTCGCTCAACATTCCTATCTTATCACCAACTGCAACCGACAACGATCTTACTTTTGTTAATGAAAATTTTTTCCAGGCAAATCCTAATTTTATTGTAAGAGCCAAAGTTATGGCACAGTATATTTATTATGTCGAGAATAAAAGAAAGATGGCAATCTTTAATTCCATAGATGGGTATTCTCCATTACTTGCAGCCGAGTTTTCAAGCGAGTTCCAAAAACTGGGAGGCGAAATAACAGCAAAGTTTACTTATAAAAGCGGAAGTCTGACATCAGAAGCATTAGTAGATTCGGAAAAGCTAGCACCCGCCGAAGGAATTTATGTCCCGCTTTCAAATAAAAGAGATGTTCCTTTTTTGCTTTCACAATTAGTACGGACAAATCTTATCTTACCTTTGTATGGTAACCAGGATTGGTTTTTAGCAAAAGGATTTGAAACATCTCCGGAAATAAGTAACCGGATCACTTTTACATCAGATTATTTTATTGAATATAACGATAGTTCGTTCCAGGATTTTAATAAAAATTTTCTTGAGCGGTCAAATACAGATATTAATAGAAATGTTCTTTATGGCTATGACGCGGCTAAATATGTTTTAACTGTATTGCGGAATATTAGTCGCGACAGGATAAATATTAAGAATAAAATGCAAACGGGAATTTCAGTTAGTGGTTACCATAACAATATATGTTTTGACCAGAACCGCGTAAACTGTTTTCTGAATATCGTTAGGTACCGCAATGGAGTTTTTGAATTAGTCGATAAGTTTAAAGCAAATCTAAGTAATTGAAAGGAGAACAAAATGGGGGTTAAAGATCTGCCTCTGGATGACAGGCCCAGGGAAAAATTAATGCTACGCGGCCCACAAAATCTATCTGATGCAGAATTGATAGCAATACTTTTGAGAACTGGCAAGAAAGGTAAATCAGTTATTAGCGTTGCACAGGAAATGGTAAGTGTTCATAGGAATCTTACAATTTTGGCTTCTAAAACTTTATCTGATTTGATGAAAACAGGAGGCATTGGTAAAGATAAGGCAGCAACTTTGTTGGCTGCATTTGAATTGAGCAGAAGAATACAGTCGCAATCTAAATGGTTTAGTGAAAAAAAGATTACTTCGCCTAAGGACGTAGCCGACATTTTTATTCCTTTATTAAGAGATGAGGTTAAAGAAAAATTTCTTTTGGTTTGTTTGAACTCGGCAAACAAAATCATTACATACGAAATAATTTCGGTCGGAAACTTAAATTCGAGCGTTGTCCATCCCCGCGAGGTATTTAAAGTTGCGATAGATCACAGTTCTGCCAGTATAATTCTTTTGCATAATCACCCCAGTGGTAATCCCGAACCAAGTAATGAAGATATTGCAATTACAAAAAAGATAGTGGAATCAGGCATAATTTTGGATATACCTGTCTTTGACCACATAATAATTGCTGGAAATATTTACACAAGTTTTGTTGAAAAAAGGTTAATTTAGGCTTTGCAATTTAATCTAAAGTTAAACGATATAATGTTAACCTAACTTGATATTAATATGCGAATTTCTTATATAGAAGGGCGTGAAAAATCAACCATTTGCCCATAAGTCTTTTCAGTTTTAATATTTATATGAAAAATAGACTGACTGAAATTCTACTTAGTAATCAATTTAATTAATTCAAAAAACATAAACCGGAGGTTATCATATGGACATAATCAAAGTTATAAAAAACACTGCATATATTGCTGTGCTTGGACTAGTAGTCTTTGCATGGAGCGGATGCGGCGGAGTTAGTGATGCTGAAATGGCACAACTGAATAGTTTAAGGGATGAAGTAACATCTCTTGAAGATCAGACCAATACATTGAAAGATCAAAGAGCAAGCTTGGAAAAAGAGATTGCTGATAAAAATGCAAAGTTGCAAGAGTGTGAAAAAGATAAGGCGGAAGCAAGAGCTAATTTAATGAAGCTCCCAACTATGTAAGAATTTTTTATTTAATAAATAATTGAACCTTGGAGGACAATATATATGGTTTTTAAAAAGAATTTAATTAGCATTTTATCTCTCTTGCTTTTTCTTTCCGCTAGCGTATTAGCTCAGGAAGAAGAAATGACATCTGACGAATGGCAAGCAGAGATGAGCCGTTTAACAGCAAGAAAAGCTGCTCTCATGCAGGAAGACAGTACTCTTCAGGCTGACATCGACAATTTGAAGTCAATGGATATTAAGAGTTTCGAAGAATGTACAAATGAGCTTTATGCTCTTGTCGGAGCTACTAAAGCTGATGTTGACAATTTCAGAAGTGCCGTTAATGAACTTAATGGTAAAATTATGAGAAAAGAAGGTCCTAAGGCTGACAGGCAGAAAGACCTTGATGCACTTAAGAGTAATAAAATAAGTGCACTTCCTGAATTTTTTGATAAAGTTCACTCCCAGATGCAAAAAGCTTTGGATAAGTGGATTGAAGCTCCAAAGGAAATTATGTATACCGTTGTAAGGGGAGATTGCCTCTGGAATATTGCAAAGAAAAAGGAACATTATGGAAATGGTTTTGCTTGGCCAGTTATTTATAAAGCAAACCGCGACCAGATAAAGAACCCTGATTTGATTTATCCAAAACAGATGTTCAAAGTTCCTAATTTAACTGAAGAAGAAAAAGCTAAATATGAAAAACTAAGAGCAAATTACAAACCAGCTCCGGTTCAATAAGCTTTGTTTTCTTTAGTTCTTCTAAATTTTTTACAAAACCCTTATCGTATTAATTATGGTAAGGGTTTTCTTATTATTTTATAAGTGATGACTGCTTCTGAAAAAAGATTAACTCTAGATAATGTAGATATGCTTTCTTTGCTGGGGACTAACGACAGCAACCTTAAATTAATCGAGGATCATTTTAATGCATCTATAATTGTGCGCGGTGAGAACGTTGTGATTAAAGGTGTAGTTGAAGAAATAGATGTTATTGAAAAAGTGTTGAAGGAAATGGTGTTTGTCTTAAACACGAATAACAGGTTGGAAAGAAATGATGTAGAGACAATTCTTGATCTTACTTTACAGGGAAAAGAGATTGTCAGCGATAAAGAATTTGATACAATTATCCTTTACACAAAAAATGATTCTGTAAAAGCAAGAACCCCAGGACAGGCAAACTATGTTAAGACTGCAGGTAAAAATGATATCTGTTTTGCCATTGGTCCGGCAGGTACAGGAAAGACATACCTCGCAGTTGCAATGGCAATTGCTACCTTAAAAAAGGGAATTGTATCTAAAATTATTCTTGCACGTCCTGCAGTTGAAGCAGGGGAGAGTTTGGGCTTTCTTCCGGGAGATTTCAGAGAAAAAATTGATCCATATCTTCGTCCTCTTTATGATGCACTTGATGATATGATGCCGTCTGAAAAGCTGAGAGGATATATTGAGAAAAGAATTGTTGAAATTGTTCCTCTTGCTTACATGAGGGGAAGAACATTAAATAATGCATTTGTAATTCTTGATGAAGCACAAAATGCCACAGATGTTCAGATGAAAATGTTTCTTACAAGACTCGGCTCAAATTCCAAAGCCATAATTACCGGGGATATAACACAGATTGATCTTCCCCCTAAAACAGTAAGCGGTTTAATCCAGGCAAAAGATATTTTAAGCAATATAGATGGTGTGGGTTTCGTTTACTTTGATAAAGGGGATATTGTTAGGCACAAATTAGTTAAAGATATAATCGATGCTTATGAAAAACATAATAATGGCAGCTAAAAATTTTTTTTACTTTCTTCCCAGAAAATATCCATTTCTTTAAGATTACTTTCACTCAGGTTTCTGCCAGATTCAAGTATTTTCATTTCAATGTAATTAAATCTTTTTATGAATTTTTCATTTGTTCTTCTCAAAGCATTCTCAGGATTTATTCCAAGAAACCTTGAATAATTAACCATAGCGAAAAATACATCGCCAATTTCATTTTCCAGTTTTTCATTCAGTTCATCATTTTTGAGATTTGGAATTTGAGATTTGAGATTTTCAATTTCGTGCATTTCCTCGATTTCTTCAATAACTTTTTTCCAGACATCTTCTTTGTCTTCCCAATCGAATCCAACTTTAGAAGCCTTTTCCTGAAGTCTGTGTGCACGCTGTAGGGCAGGTAGACTTACCGGAACTCCATCCACAACAGACTTTCTTCCTTCCGTTAATTTTATTTCTTCCCAGTTTTTCTTTACTTCTTCAGCACTGTTCACTTCAACATTGCCAAAAACATGGGGATGTCTTCTAATTAATTTTTCCTGAATTGAATCTATAACATTTTCGAGCTTAAAATAATTGCTTTCTTCTGCAATTGTTGAATGAAATATTACATGAAGCAGCAAATCACCAAGTTCCTTTTTGAGCTCTTCATAATCCTTATTGTCAATAGCTTCAACAACTTCATAAGCTTCTTCTATAGTTGCAGCTTTTATCGAATCATTGGTTTGTTCCCTGTCCCAGGGACATTCTTTTCTTAATCTTTTTACAATTTCTACAAATTCTTCAAACTTATTTTCAATCATTCTTAATAATCCTTACTTTAAAACATTAGTTATTGGTTTTATATTGTAAAATAATAAAAGCGAAACTTAAATGATTGAAGAAAAAATAAAAGATTTGGGATTTGAGCTGCCGGATACGCCAAAACCTGTTGCGGCTTATGTTCCTGCTTTAAAGGTTGATAATCTTGTGTTTACTGCCGGACAAATTCCTTCTATAAAAGGAGAGCTAAAATACAAAGGAAAACTTGAAAAAGATCTGACTATTGAAGATGGAAAAAAGGCTGCTGAGATTTGTGCGTTAAATTGTCTTGCTGCTATTAGAGGAATTATTAAAAACTTAGATGAGATTGAACAAATTGTAAAGCTCACCGTTTTTGTAAACAGCGGAGAAGGATTTACTAATCAACCGCAGGTTGCAAATGGCGCATCAGAATTGCTGGAAAGTATATTTGGCGAAAAAGGGAAACATGTAAGAAGTGCGGTTGGAGTTAATGAATTGCCGTTAGGTGCTGCCGTAGAAGTTGAAATGATAGTTGGAGTAAAAGGTTAAAGTAAATTTAACCGCAAAGTACGCTAAGGAGACGCAAAGAATTCTTTTAATTTATTAAAGCTTCTTTAAGTTTCCTTACTAATTCTATTGTTTGATTGTGGTTTCCGTTTTCATTCATTAAAGATTTTATAACTGCACTCCCAACAATCACGCCATTACAAAATGGAGAATATTTTTTTGCATCTTCATCATTTGAGATGCCAAAACCGACGAGCATTTTATTTTTTGTTACTAGTTTTTGATTCTTTTTAACAAACTCAAGACTTTTGTTTTTATTATGTAAGCCTGTTGTTCCGCTTACACTTACACAGTAAACAAATCCGCTGCTTCTTTTATCAATTTCCTTTACTCTTTCTTCACTTGTAGTTGGAGTTATCAAAAGTATTTTATCGATTTCATCAAAATTGTTATTAAAGAAATTATCGAATTCATCGATGGGAACATCGGGAATTATAACTCCGTTAGCTCCCGAATTTTTTATTTCTTCTGCGAATCTATTAATTCCGAAATTTAAAACAGGATTAGCATAACCCATAAGAATTAAAGGTTTGTCACTACTTTTTCTTATTTCTTTTACAAATTCAAAAGTAGCTTGGAGATTTATACCATTTAACAAAGCCTTTTGTGAGGATTCTTGTATAATCGGTCCATCCGCAAGTGGATCGCTAAAAGGAAATCCAATTTCAAGCATATCGGCTCCGGCATTAAGAATATCTAAAGCAAGATTTACAAAATTTTCTTTATCAGGAAATCCACTCGTAAGAAATACAGAAAGTAGTTTCTGATTGGATTCGTTTTTCTTTTTTATATAATCAGATATATATGACATTTACTTTCCTATTATGTCATTCCGGACTTGTTCCAGCATGACTGTTTTATAAAGACAAGTTTTCTCTTATTGTATTTAAATCTTTATCACCACGCCCGCTTAAGTTTAAAACAACGATTTCATTTTTATTTGTTTTAGGCATTAAATAATCTAAATAAGCAATTGCGTGCGAAGTTTCTAAAGCAGGAATAATTCCTTCTTTCTCTGAAAGAAATCTTGCGGCAGATAAAGCTTCTTCGTCAGTAACGGAATAATATTCAACACGTTTATCATCTTTAAGATAACTGTGCTCGGGACCAACACCCGGATAATCCAAACCTGCAGAAATAGAATGAGCTTCGCTAACTTGTCCATCCTCATTCTGTAAAAGATATGTTTTCATTCCGTGAAAAATTCCTTCTCTTCCTTTTGTTAAAGTTGCTCCATGTTTATTTGTATCCAATCCAAATCCTGCAGCCTCAACACCAATCATTTTAACATCATCATTAACAAACGGATAAAAAATTCCAATAGCATTACTTCCGCCGCCGACACAAGCAACTATATAGTCTGGCAACTTTCCTTCTTTTTCTAATATCTGGTTCTTTGTTTCTTTTCCAATCACAGACTGAAAATCTCTTACAAGCATAGGATATGGATGTGGACCAACAACAGAACCGATTATGTAATGGGTATCACTGACATTTGTTACCCAATCTCTTATTGCTTCGTTTGTTGCGTCCTTAAGAGTTCTGCTTCCTGATGTAACTGGTTGGACTTCAGCGCCAAGGAGTTTCATTCTGAAGACATTCAAACTCTGGCGTTCCATATCGACTTCACCCATAAACACGACACACTTTAATCCAAACTTTGCACAAACCGTTGCAGTTGCAACTCCATGTTGTCCCGCACCCGTTTCAGCAATTATTCTTGTTTTGCCGAGTTTCTTTGCCAGAAGAATTTGTCCAAGTGCATTATTTATTTTATGCGCACCTGTATGACAAAGATCTTCTCTCTTTAAATAAATTTTTGCTTTGTCATAATAGCTCGTAAGGTTTCCTGCAAAAGTAAGCGGCGAAGGTCTTCCGGAGTATTCTTTGTGAAGTTGATTTAATTCTTCATTAAATGTTTTATCATCTTTTAGTGAAGAGTAAATTTCTTCCAACTCTTTTAAAGGTGTAATAAGAGTTTCCGGGACATACTTTCCCCCATACTTTCCGAACTTCCCGGAACTATCTGGTAAATTATAGTTATGCAACTGTGACATTCATATTTACTTTCTTGTTTACAATTGGTGCGAGTTGTTCAAGTTTGTTAAGCAATGCTTTAAAGTTTTTAGGAGTTAAAGATTGAATTCCATCTGATAATGCTTTTTCAGGATGATTGTGCACTTCAATCATAAGTCCGTCAGCTCCACAGGCAATTCCTGCCATAGCCATTGCAGGAACTTTATCCCCATTCCAATTCCGTGTGAGGGATCAACAATAATAGGCAAGTGAGAATTTTTCTTAACAACAGGAACTGCATTCAAATCAAGAGTATTTCTCGTATAAGTTTCAAAAGTTCTTATTCCTCTTTCACAAAGAATGACGTTATAGTTTCCACGTGATAAAATATATTCTGCACTCATTAGCAAATCTTCGATTGTTGCGGACAAACCTCTCTTGAGAAGTACAGCATTTTGCAATTCCCCAACAGCCTCAAGCAAAGAAAAATTTTGCATGTTTCTTGCCCCAATCTGGATGATCTCGGCAATTTCAGAAATAGCAGGAAGAGTTTCAGTATCTTTTGCTTCTGTTACGATTATCATTCCTAATTCTTTTTTGACTTCAGAAAGATATTCGAGTCCTTTTTCCTTAAGACCTTGAAATGAATAAGGGCTCGATCTTGGTTTGTAAGCTCCGGCTCTTAAAAATTTCACCCCCACTTCCTTAAGTTCGCCGGCAATATCAAAAAGCTGCTGCCTACTTTCGATAGAACAAGGTCCGGCGATTATTGTAAGCTCGTCTCCGCCAATTAGTTTTCCACCAATGTTTATAACAGTGTCTTCTGATTTAACTTCGCGGCTAACAAGCTTATACGGTTTTGAAACCCTGTAGACTTGTTCCACTGAATTCATAATTAAGAATTCCTCTTCTGATAACGTCGCTGTTTGTCCGGTGATACCTATAGCGAGTTGTTCGGCTCCCCATATTTCGTGATGATTGCATCCCTTTGAGTGAATTTTATAAATCACTTCTTCGATATGCTCTTTAGGTGCTTTGAGTTTCATCATGATTACCATTTTTTGTTTAGCTCCTTTCAGCCAGAGGCAGATAAGCCTAAGGCTTAAGATTATTTATTTTATTAAAAAACTCTTTTACCTTTTCTTTGTCTTTTTTGCCGGGCGCAGATTCCAATGAAGAAGATAAATCGACCGCGACAGGCTTAACTTTTTTATAAACTTCTTCTATATTATTTATGGAAATTCCTCCTGATAAAATTATTTTATTTCTTAATTCACCAGGAATTAATTCCCAATTAAAAGTTTTGCCGGTTCCACCATATTCTTTTTCTGAGTAAGTATCGAAAAGGAATCTTAAAGTTTCGAACTTTTTTAAAATTGAAAAATCAAATCCATCCTTAATTCTAAAAGATTTTATTACAGGTAAATTTATTTCAGAAATCATATCAGGAATTTCTTCTCCGTGTAATTGGACTACATTTAATTTTATTTCCTTTGCAGTTTTGTTTATTTCTTCCGGGGTTCCGTTAACAAAAACCCCAACCTTTAAAGTAAATGGAGAAAGTTTGGAAATTATTTTTCCTGCAGTTTCTGGTCGAATAAATCGCTTACTTTTCTTGTGAAAAATAAAACCGAGTGCATCGGCTCCAAGATTTTCACAAAGCTGTGCATCCTCGATATTTGTTATTCCACAGATTTTAACTTTCAAAGCTGCACCATTCTTTTAATTCTTCAAGTGAGCTTTTAATATCTTTGGAAGCCATTAAGTGTTCACCGACTAAAATTGCTTTTGTCTTTGTGTTCTTTAGAAAATCGACATCTTCTCTTTTACTAATTCCGCTTTCTGAAACAACAATAATATCTTCTGGAATTTCTGATGAAATTTGCTTTGTTGTTTCAAGATTAACAGAAAAATCCTCAAGGTTTCGGTTATTTATTCCTACTATAGAATTGAGCTTAAAATCAATT
>Ga0075308_1000247_pt1 | contig 13749 bp, 10 predicted proteins | sample Joice_ThreeSqA_D_3_FD_120062 | JGI IMG/M metagenome (GOLD analysis project Ga0075308, IMG submission 120062) | Natural and restored wetland microbial communities from the San Francisco Bay, California, USA, that impact long-term carbon... | ecosystem: Environmental > Terrestrial > Soil >... | reverse complement strand
TTGTATCCATCCTGCGGGTTGTTTGCAGTAATAACTTTAAAACCCTTTGAAGTAAGAATTAAACTGCTTGCATCCAGAATATCGGGATCATCATCAATTATAACTATTACCGCCATGTTGTTCCTCTTTTAATTTGCTTGTTTAGTTGATAAACGGCAACTTTTTTTATACTTCTAGAGGGCAATCTTCATTCCATTCTTAATACTGTTGAAATACTCAACCATTTACCTACAAGAATTGGTTAGATTGTGTTAAATTTAGTATCAAGGTTTTCCAATAAATGATAATGGTAATTAATGTTTTTCAAATGTGAGAAATTGAAGCATGCAGGAACTTTATAAACTCGACTTCAGATTGTTTGACAGCTTTCCTGATATGTGTTTCATTTTAAATGAAGATGGTTGGGTCGAGGACCTTAATATATCAGCAAAAATAAAACTGGATTTAAACTGGAAAGGTGAGAAAACTCATAACTTTATTGACCTTGTTGAAGAAGCAGCAAAGGAATCAACTTTAGATGAAATTAAGAAATGTAAAACCGAATTTAAAAGTAAGATAGCCGAGTCAAAATTAACTTCAGGAAAAAATAGTTATGATGTTGAACTTTTAATCGCACCATATTCTTACCAGCCTGATAATGGAACAAATGAGCATGTAATTATTCTTGCAAGAGATATCACTGAAACAAGAAAGAAAGAACTGGATCTTCTTCGTTTTTATAATATTGCCGAGAAGACAGTTTTTCCTCTCCAGGTAACAAGTCTTGAAGGAAAAATGCTTTATGTCAATCCTGCCTTTGAGTCAGCTAGTGGATATACAAGGGAAGAATTGTTAGGGAAAAATCCTAATGTCTTCAGCAGCAAAAAGCATCCCCAAAGTTTTTGGTTAAATATGTGGGAAACTATAAGAAGTGGCAAAGTTTGGGTTGGTGAAGTTGAGAATAAAAGAAAAGACGGCTCGCCATTTTTTTCACAACTACTTATATCACCGATTCTTAACAGCAAAGGAAAAGTATTTGGATTTTTCGGCGTTCACAGAGATCTTTCAGAGAAAAAATTTCTTGAAAAACAACTCATTCATTCACAGAAAATGGAAAGTATCGGTACACTTGCAGCAGGAATAGCTCACGAAGTTGGAAATCCCCTGGCTTCTATTTCCGCACTTGTCCAGGTTATACAAAGAACTACAGATGATAAATTCATCAAAGAAAAAAATGAGTTGATAAAAAGCCAGGTTACGAGAATATCTAAAATAATAAGAGATCTTGTGGACTTTTCAAGGCCGTCTAATTACGAATTAAAACTAATCGATATTAACCAGAATATTGATGAAGCTGTCAGCATAACGCGGGTTGGAGCTAAAGCAAAGAATGTTGAATTTATTTTTAGCAGAAATGATGACATACCAAGGCTTCCATTAGTCGCAGATCAGATAGAACAGGTTTTTATAAATATTTTACTTAATGCCGTCGATTCTTTTGCAGAACCAAACGCAAGGGATAAGAAAAATAAATGCATAACTATAACAACCGAATTAAAAGATGATTTTGTTTTTATTAATTTTACAGATAACGGAAGCGGAATAAGAGACGAAAACCTTATCAAAATTTTTGAACCCTTTTTCACTACAAAAAAAGAAGGTAAAGGTACGGGACTCGGTTTGTGGGTCAGTTACGGTATAATTAAAAGTTTCCAGGGAGATATTACAGTGAAAAGCAAACTAGGGGAGGGAACTACGTTTCTAATTTCATTACCGATAAATTCTAAATAAAGGACAATTTATGGCAGAGAAAATTTTAGTAGTAGATGATGAAGATATAATAAGAGAATCTCTTTCCTTTATATTAAAAAAGGAAGGATACATTGTTGAAGAAGCTGAAAACGGAAAGGTTGCTTACGATAAATTGAAAGAAGATTCTTTTGATCTCGTGATAAGCGATCTTGAGATGCCGGTTATGAAGGGGACTGAGCTTCTTGAAGAAATAAAAAAGATGAATATTAAAACGTCGGTTATTATTGTTACAGCATTTGGTTCACTGGATACAGCGATAAAAGCACTTCGAAACGGTGCCAGCGATTATATTCTTAAGCCGGTTGAGTTCGATGAACTTTTGTTAAAGATAAACAGGCTGTTCGAGGCTAAAGACATTTTACTTGAGAACAGAATACTTCGTGGAGAAATACAAAGGAATTATGATTTTGAAAATATTATTGGTAAAAGTTCTGCAATGAAAAATGTTTACCAGACAGTTAGGACGGTTGCTGAAACGGATAGCACTATTTTAATAACAGGTAAAAGCGGAACAGGAAAAGAACTGATAGCACGAGCTATTCATTATAATAGTAAAAGGAAAAATAAAACTTTTATTGCTGTTAACTGTGGTGCTATTACTGAAAACCTGATTGAGAGTGAACTCTTTGGGCACAAGAAAGGAGCTTTTACAGGAGCAATTAGTGATAAAGAAGGGTACTTTAAAGCTGCAGACGGCGGTACACTTTTTTTAGATGAAATAAGTGAACTTCCACTTTTGCTGCAGGTAAAATTCTTAAGAGTTCTCCAGGAAAAAGAATATACACCTGTTGGTACTACCGTAGCTTTACCAGTTAATGTAAGATTTATAGCATCTACAAACAGAGATCTGAAAGAAGAGATAAAAGCTGAAAAATTCAGAGAAGACCTTTACTATAGGTTGAATGTTGTTGAAATAAATCTGCCAACTTTGCAGGAAAGGATAGAAGATATCCCGCTGTTAGCAGATCACTTTTTGAATAAGTATCGCACTGAGATGAACAAAAATATTAAAGGAATAGATAACCAGGCTGTTCGTGTTTTGATGACGCATAAATGGAAAGGGGAAGTCAGGGAGCTTGAAAATGTTATTGAGCGTGCAGTCATTTTTTCACAAGATGAATTTATAACAGTCAAAGACCTGCCATCCAGTTTTTATCAACAAGGAAATGATCTGGCTGTATTAAATACCGGTTCACTTGAAGAATCTGTTAGAAATTATGAAAGGGATCTAATATTAAAAACTCTTGAGAGCAATGAATTTAACAAAGAAAAGACAGCCGAACAATTGCAGGTTGGTCTCTCTACACTCTATCGAAAGCTTAAGGAACTTGATATAAAATCCTGATCTTTTTTCTTAAAACCAAGACGCTCGCTTTTCATTACTGAGAATACAACTATTGTATATTTGAACACTCTACGATAATCTTTCAAAAAATCCTGTAAAACAGCAATTCTAAGCACTCCAAATATTTACTGATTAAATGAAGAACACATGGCACGTAAATGGGAATTATTTCACCAGGGAGTTAGCATCTGTACATATAAATTTATTTATGAAGAAGATTATTTTTTATAGCCCCGATTTTACTTTGAACCTCAGCCTGCTGATGTACCTTCAGCCGAGTTATAATATTACTATGACTACGGATATCGAAGACCTGAAAGCTATATGCTCAAGTTTTAGCTGTGACCTGATTTTGTTAGACGCCCCTCCCTCTGATGATATTGAAGCTTTATGCCAGGATTTAAAACTTGTTAAATCCCAAACCCCTATAATTATGTTTTATGTTTTTGATAATAAATTTAAAGCCTTTGATCAGAACATAAGAAAATACGTTACATCTGTTTTTTACAAACCATTTGACCTCGAGAATGTAACACAACAGCTATCGCTGCTTACACGATGAGACGATTAGAAAGTGACAGGTAGAGGGTGCTATTTTTTTGTAACCTTGAGATCCTGTTGATTTCTATTTTTTTAGTGTTGATTAGTCTTAAATTTGCCAGAGTGTGCAAAGCCACCTTCACCTGTTCCAAATAAGAATTTTATCAATAAAATAGGAGAGCATAAAATGCGTATCCTCGGTGAGTTGGAGAAATGCCGTTTGTATATAGAATCTCATGCCGTTCAAAACGGGATGAAGAAAAAAAAATTTCCTCCCGGTCCCTGTATTACAGTTTCAAGAGAAACAGGAACGAGTGCAAAACTTGTTTGTGAAGAGTTGATTAAGTTCTTTAATGAAAAAACTATTGGACAGGATACCCCGGATTGGACAATCTTTGATAAAAACCTGATTGAAAAAGTTCTCGATGATCATAACTTGCCCATTACACTTAAAGAACTTATGGCAGAGGAAAAGGTATCATTCTTCTCTTCTATGTTAAATGAAATGTTTAGCGGATTACCCGGGCAGTGGACACTTATTCATAAGACAAGTGAAACTGTTCTTCGTCTTGCATCTTTGGGATATTCGATAATAATTGGCAGAGGAGGTAATGTTATTACTTCTCATCTTAGCAATACTTTTCATGTTCGTTTAATAGCTCCTTTAAATGAAAGGATAAAGAATTTTGCCGGGCGTTATTGTTTAGATTATAAAAGTGCACAAACAATTGTTGAACAGCATGACCAATGCAGGAAGAAATATTTGTACTCAATTTTTAACAGGAAGATTGAAGATCCGTTTTTATATAATCTTGTGATTAATACAAAAGGAATGGGCTCTAAACAGGTCGCATCGGTAATAGGCTCAGCAGTTATTGATAAATTTCCTAAAGTGCTTAAAAGACAAACTGAGTTTAGCAAAGTTTAGGTTCTTCATTTATATATTTTTGAAGAATTCCGGTTGGGGGATTTTTATTCTCAAATCCGATAAGTCTCTTTGATTTTTCTCTCTTTTTAGAGATATTTTTAAAGGTAAAGCTGATAATTTTCTTGTTATATAATAATTTTTACGGCATAGACTTTGACTTTGTATCGTATTCAAATTAAAAAAAATTATACGGTATATAAATGAAAAACATTGTAGGCTATTTATTATTTGTTTTCTTCGTTGTTTTGTTATTTGGCATTGCTTATTTATAGAAACAATAAAATTTATTAATTCAGAAATTGTTAATGTTCTTTAGGTATGTAAGAAGTTTGAAAATTAATACTAACGTAAATAGATCGTATATACTCTCCTTTTTTATAATATTACTTTCTCTCGCTATTCAGAGTAATTTGTCTGCGCAAAGTAACGACGACTGCCTTATGTGTCACAGCGACGACACAATGACAATGGAAAGAGGAGGAAAAGAAGTATCTATTTTTGTTGACGCAAAAGTATTAGCCAAATCTCCTCATAAAAATCTTTCCTGTGTGTCTTGCCATGTTGGATTCGATCCTGATGAGATGCCGCATAAAGAAAAAATTGATCCGGTAAGTTGTGTAAGTTGCCATAATAATGCTCCTGTTCAACATCCATTTCATCCACAGATACTGGAAACACATGGTAAAGGAACAATTCCCGGGGAATCTTGTAAAGACTGTCATGGCACACACAATATTATATCTCCCCAACAGAAAGGCTCTCCATTTTATAAAGACAATATCGTTGATGGATGCGGCAGATGTCATAAAGTTGAGAAAGAAAAATTCCTTCAGTCAGCTCACTATCAGGCATTAAAAGCAGGTCTTAAAGGTGCTCCTAATTGTCTTCTCTGCCATACTTCGCCTATTACGGATGTTACTGTAAAGCGGGATACTTTAAATGTAAAAATTGCGCAAGAAAAATTGTGTCTTTCCTGCCATCTGGATAATCCCGAAGTAAGAAACAGAATTGCTCCTAGTACCGCTTTTATTAGATCATATGAGAATAGCGTTCATGGAAAGGCTCTTAACGGCGGAAACTCAAAAGCTGCTAATTGCGTTGATTGTCATACTGCTCACGAAGTAGAAAAAGGAACGGACCAGAGATCAACTGTTTTTAAAACAAATGTTCCTAATACTTGTGGTAAGTGTCATGGTTCAATAGAAAAAATATATAATGAAAGTATACACGGAGTAGCAGTTGTAAAAGGAAATACCGATGCACCTGTATGTACAAATTGCCATGGTGAACATAATATTCTTAAGCATAACGATCCTAACTCACCTGTCTCAGCAGGTAATGTTTCTAAGGAAGTTTGTACACCTTGTCATAGTTCTGTAAAACTAACTAGTAAATACGGGCTTTCCCCAAACAGACCGGAAACATTTAAAGATTCATTCCATGGTCTAGCTATTGAAGGCGGTTCAACAATAGTAGCTAACTGTGCAAGTTGTCATGGTGCACATAATATTAAGCCTGCCAGTGATCCAACTTCTACAATTTATAAAGGTAACCTTGTAAAAACATGCGGCAAATGTCATCCTGGTGCAAATACTAATTTTACTGTTGGACAGGTTCATATTAGTATGACCAAAAAGGATGAACCGCTCCTTTACTGGATTGCAAATGCCTATATAATACTCATTATTATGGTTATTGGCGGAATGTTCATACATAATTTTTTAGACTTTATTAAGAAGACTAAAATCAAAAAGATGAAACAGCGCGGACTAATTAAAGAAGAACATTATGGGCACTCACTTTATGTAAGAATGACGCTGAGTGAAAGGATACAGCACTTTTCTCTTTTAATTAGTTTCCTTACTCTGGTTATAACCGGATTTATGCTCACATTCCCTGATGCCTGGTGGGTGAAACATATAAGAGATTTAAGCGAATACGGATTTGAAATTCGCGGAATTATACACAGGGTAGCGGCTGTAATTATGGTAACGGCTTCTCTTTACCACATATATTACATCTTCTTTACAACACATGGAAAACAGTTGGTAAAAGATCTGCTTCCAAGATATTCAGATATTACAGAAGCCATCGGCGTTGCAAAATATAATCTTGGTCTTTCTAAAACAAAACCTAAATTAGGAAGATTCAGTTACGTTGAAAAAGCAGAATACTGGGCTTTAATTTGGGGGACACTGGTAATGACAATAACAGGAATAATCCTGTGGTTCGACAATACTTTTATTGGATTACTTACAAAACTTGGATGGGATGTTGCCAGAACCATTCACTACTATGAAGCGTGGCTCGCATTCCTGGCAATAGTAGTATGGCATTTCTATTTCGTAATATTTAATCCGGATATATACCCGATGAATATTGCCTGGATTAAAGGAACAATTACAGAAGAAGAAATGGCTGAGGAACACCCTGCTGAACTCGAAAAAATAAAAAAGGAAAATCAAAGTCAGCAGGATAATGAAAATTAAATGCATTTGATTTTTTATGCATCTTTAAAAATACAGATCTTAAAAGTTTGAATTTTAAGATAATGTGAGATCAAAATTTGTATTATCGTAACATTGTAATTTTTTTAGTACTGGCATTATTTGCTTGTTTTAATTACTCATTCGGACAGTCGAAAGATGACTGTCTCATGTGTCACGAAGACAAGGATCTAAAAGGTACAAAAAACGGTCGTACATTTTCTGTTTTTATCAACGCAAAAAAACTTTCTTCTTCTGTCCATAATGATCTTGATTGCATTGATTGTCACTTAGATCTGGAAGGCACAGACTTCCCTCATGCAGATAAGGTAAAAAAGGCTCAATGTCTCCCTTGCCATGAAGATGTACAAACATTATATGATGAAGGTATACACGGAACGGCATATAAAAGTGGAGATAAACTGGCTCCAAACTGCCAGACCTGTCATGGCTCTCATGATATAATCAAAGTTAATTCTCCCGGATCTGCAGTTGCCCCAATAAAAATTCCATTCCTTTGCGGAAGCTGTCATAGAGAAGGTGCACCTGTTCAGGTGCAAAGAAAAATTCCTGAGAATCATATCCTTGAAAATTATTCTGAAAGTATGCACGGCGACGGTCTGCTGAAAAAAGGTTTAAGTGTAGCTGCAACGTGTGCATCATGTCATTCGCCCCATAGGATCTTACCCCACACAGATCCGCGGTCAACAATTGCAAAAAATAATATTGCTGCTACTTGTACAAAATGTCATATGGAAATCGAAGCAGTACACAGGAAAATTATTAAGGGCGAACTCTGGGAAAAACAAGCACACGTCTTACCAGCTTGCGTTGACTGCCATCAACCCCATAAAGTAAGAAGTGCATTTTATGAACAAGGATTGGCAGATGGTGATTGTTTAAGATGCCATAATGATGTCAATCTAAAAGCAAAATCAGATGGACATTCAGTATTTGTTGATTATGAAAAATTACAGGGATCGATCCATGTTAAAATTGCGTGCAGTCAGTGTCATTCAAATGTTGATCAATCTAAGTTAAGACCTTGTGAGGGAATTACAGCGAAAGTCGATTGCGCTTCCTGCCATGCTGAAGTTGGAGATGAATATAAAACCAGCACGCATGGCTTGCTGTATGCAAAAAACGATAAAAATGCTCCATTCTGTTCAGATTGTCATGGTACCCACGGTGTGCTTGGCAAAGCAAATACAAAGTCTCCAATCTTTTCGCCTAATATTCCACAGCTCTGTGCTAAATGTCATCGAGAGGGTGAACAGGCTGCAAAAATGTATACCGGATCCGAAAAAAATATTGTAAACAGTTATGTTGAAAGTATTCACGGAAAAGGATTAATGAAAAGCGGCTTAACGGTTACTGCAACATGCACCGACTGCCATACTGCTCATCACGAATTGCCCCACACAGACTCAACCTCCAGTGTCAATAAAAATAATATTGCCAAAACTTGTGGAAACTGTCATTATGGTATTGAAGAACAGTTTAATCAAAGTGTTCATTCTGCCTTGGTAACAAAAACTGAAAAGCCTTTACCTGTTTGCAACACATGCCATAGTGCCCACCAGATAAGAAGAACAGATATTGTGGGATTCAGATTAGAAATTATGAACACCTGTGGAAACTGCCATAATGAAATTGCGAAAACATATTTTGATACTTATCATGGTAAAGTATCACAGCTTGGATATTCCAAAACTGCAAAATGTTTTGATTGTCACGGTTCACACGATATTTTAAAAGTTACGGATCCTAAATCTCACTTGAGCAGGCAAAACATATTGTCAACCTGCCAAAAGTGTCATCAAACAGCAACGAAACAATTTGCAGGATATTTTACACATGCAACTCATCATGACCCTGAAAAATATCCATGGCTGTTCTGGACTTTCTGGGGAATGACCGGTTTGCTTATCGGCACATTTATTATTGCCGGTGCCCATACTTTATTGTGGATTCCCCGTTCTTTACGATATAAGCGCGAGCTGAAAAAAAGGAAAGAAGAAAAAAATATTTCTAACAATTCTAATACGGATTTTAAAATTTAAAGATGGAAGTCAATAAAAATATAAAAATGGAAGTGCAAAGGTTTACAAGGCTAAACAGGTTGCTCCATATATTAATGATAGTAAGCTTTTTAAGTCTCGCACTAACCGGACTTACTTTAAAATTTGCATATACAAAATGGGCATATATTCTATCACATATACTGGGTGGTTTTGAATCGACAGGATTTATTCACAGGTTTGCTGCAGTAATTATGTTGAGTGTATTTATTATCCATTTAATTGATTTAATCAGGTTGAAGAAAAAAGAGAATAAAACTTTTAGACAACTTATTTTCGGTCCCGACTCAATGATGTTCAACAAAAAGGATTGGCTGGATTTCATTGGTTCACTAAAATGGTTTTTGGGAAAAGGGGATAGACCTAGTTACGGCCGTTGGACTTACTGGGAAAAATTCGATTACTTTGCTGTATTCTGGGGAATATTTGTAATTGGTTCAACCGGTCTAACTCTTTGGTTTCCCGAATTTTTCACAAGATTTATTCCCGGGTGGGTTATTAATGTTGCTACAATAGTACACAGTGATGAAGCCTTGCTCGCAACAGGTTTTATTTTTACCGTACATTTTTTTAATACACACTTGCGTCCCGAAAAATTTCCTATGGACATAGTTATTTTTTCAGGAAGAGTAGGACTTGAAGAATTTGAAATTGACAGGCCCGATGAATACAAAAAAATGGTTGAAAAGGGGGAACTTGAAAATTATTTAGTCGAACCTTATCAGCCTATAGTTATCAAGGCAATTAAATTTTTTGGTTGGGTAGCATTAAGTATCGGATTCAGCATTATAATTTGGATAATTTATGCAATGCTTTTTGTTTACAGATAATTAGTTCTAACTTTTTGATGTTTAATGAAAAAAAGATTTCCTGATTCATTCTATAATCCAATAACTTTTGCCGGTGCTATAATAGCTTCGGTAAGTTTCGGATTGATTTTGTTTCTCTCTGTTCTGGATGCTACTTCCCCAGATGAAAATCCTTATTTGGGTATAATAACATTTATAATATTCCCTTCGATCTTAATATTCGGTCTATTGCTTATTGCATTTGGTATTTACAGGGCACATAGAAGGAAAATACACGGTATCTTTAAAACAAGTAAGTTTCCTATTCTTGATCTGAATAATCCTAAACATAGAATATCATTCACAATTTTTTCTGCCGGAACGATCTTACTCTTGGTCTTTTCTGCTTTCGGTAGTTTTAAAGCATACGAATATACAGAGACTGTAGAGTTTTGCGGGACTGTTTGTCATAATGTTATGAACCCGGAATATACAGCTTATAAAAATTCACCTCATTCAAGAGTTGCATGTGTTCAATGTCATATAGGAGCCGGAACTACCTGGTATGTAAAGTCTAAAATATCCGGTGCCTACCAGGTTTATTCAGTGTTATTTCATAAGTATTCAAAACCAATTCCTACCCCAGTTGAAAATCTCCGCCCAGCACAAGGAACCTGCGAACAATGTCACTGGCCAAAAAATTTCTTCAGCGAAAAGAAAGTAGATTTTCATTATTATTTATCTGACGAAAGTAATACGGCTTCAAGTGTAACTATGTTATTAAAAATTGGGGGAGGCAACAGTGAAATAGGTACAAGTAACGGTATTCATAAACACATGAATATTGATAATGAAATAGTTTATTATCCTTCAGATAAATCCAGGCAAACAATTCCCTGGGTTAAAAGTACTTCTAAAGTAACTGGCAAAGTCGAAGTTTTTAAAACCAGGGATTTTAATGATAAAAATTTAGCAAAAGATAGTTTAAGGGTGATGGATTGTATCGATTGCCATAACAGACCTTCTCATATTTATAATCCACCCGACAAAATGGTAAATCTTTATTTGTCTCTTGATCGAATTGATCCCAAACTGCCGTACATAAAAAGTGTCGCTGTAGAAGCTTTAGAGAAATCATATTCGACAAAAAAAGTTGCCCTTGACAGCATAAAGTACTACATACAAAATTTTTATTCTTCAAATTATCCACAGATTGTCCCGCATAAATCTACAGAAATAGAAAAAAGTATAAAATACATTCAGTACATTTATCAAAACAACTACTTCCCTTCTATGAATGTAAACTGGAAAGGATTTCCCAATAATATCGGGCATACTTATGCCCCGGGATGTTTCAGGTGCCACGATGGTAAACATTTTTCAGACGATGGAAAAATGATTTCAAACGATTGTAATATTTGCCATACTATTATCGAACAAAAAACCAATGACGGGAAAGATTTCGTTTCACTTAAAGGATTAGAATTTATCCATCCTGTTGATCTTGGAAATTCTCTAAAAGATATAAGTTGTGTTAGTTGTCATTCTGCCAAGAAGAGCAGTCTTTATTAAAATACTATTTTGATGAGAATTATTATGTAAGTTGTTTTACAAGAGAATAAATTTTTTTAAGTTATTGTAATATTGAATATCATTCTTAATTCTTGACAAAGAGATTATTCAAAATGAGTAATTTTCTCGATTAGCTGTATTTTCTAATAAACGCGGTCATTTGTCATGAAAAATTCAAGTACCGATGAGTCCTCTTCAAAGACTTCTAACAGGAGAGACTTCCTAAAATACTTTCTAACAACTGGTTTGATCGGGTTTGCAGCCTCAATATTCTACCCTCTCTTTTCATACTTAAAACCTCCGAGGCAAAATGAAGTTGAAGTTTCGAGTGTGATGGCTGGAAAGATAGACGATTTTGTTCCTGATTCGGGGAAAATAATAAAATTCGGAAGTAAACCAGTAATTCTTATCCGGTTAAAAGATAAAAGCTTTCGTGCATTTTCTGCCACCTGTACACACCTTGCCTGTACGGTTCAGTTTAAAAGTGACCAGGGATTAATATGGTGTGCCTGTCATAATGGTAAATATGATCTTAACGGTAGAAATATCTCCGGTCCGCCGCCAAGACCTTTAACCGAATATAACGTATTCCCAAAAGGCAAAGAAATTTACATATCAAAAAATTCATAAAATTTTATGAAAAAATTATTACAAAATTTTTATAAGTGGATCGATGATCGTTTACAAGTTAAAGGTTTGGTGGACTATATGGGGAAAAAATATGTCCCCGTTCATCGCCACACAATTTGGTATTACTTCGGGGGTGTTTCATTATTCTTTTTTATTATTCAGGTAATTACAGGAATATTACTTTTATTTTATTACAAGGGGAGCTCCGATCTGGCATTTGAAAGTGTAAAGTTTATTATGTCAAAAGTTCAATTTGGCTGGCTTGTCAGATCAATTCATGGATGGGCTGCAAACTTATTTATCCTTTCTATTTTTATTCATATGTTCAGCGTTTATTTTGAAAAAGCATACAGGTATCCTCGTGAACTAACATGGCTAACAGGTGTTTTAATGTTTTTTATGGCTCTTGGATTTGGATTTAGCGGATACCTCCTTCCTTGGAATGAATTATCATTCTTTGCCACCAGGGTTGGTTCGGATATTTTTGGAGTAATTCCAATTATTGGGGAACCGCTTAAAGAATTTATTCGTGGAGGTTCTGACGTAACCGGGGCAACTCTTTCCCGGTTGTTCGGATTTCACGTAGCATTGTTTCCCGGAATCTTTACAATTCTGCTTGGCCTTCACCTCATTTTAATTCAAAGGCAGGGAATAAGCGAACCTCTTCATTATAAGAATGAAAAGGAAATAAAGAATAAGAAAAAAATGCCTTTCTTTCCCAATTTCATGCTTAGAGATTTATTACTCTGGCTAATTGTTTTAAATCTTTTGGCAATTCTTGCTGTTTACTTTCCTGCAGAACTCGGGCATAAAGCAGATCCTTTCTCTTCAGCACCGGCTGGCATTAAACCAGAATGGTATTTCCTCTTCATGTTTCAAAGTTTAAAATATTTGCCTCCCCATATTTTTATCGTTGATGGTGAAGTTGTAGGAATTTTATTATTTGGGATAGCTGGACTTTTATGGCTTCTTGTGCCATTCTGGGATAGAAAAAGCCCAAAAGGTGAACGTAACAGACTCATTAACTACCTCGGAATTTTTGCTGTAATGTTCATCATAATCCTAACAATTTTGGGATGGTTATCATGAAAAAATTTATTGTAGCATTTTTATTTATTAGTGGATCAATAACATTTGTTTTAGCTCAAACTAAAGATGAATGTTATAATTGCCATTCTGAATTAGGTGGACAGCCGGCAGAACTTTTTAAAAACGACGTGCATTTCCAAAATGGACTTTCTTGTGCTGATTGTCATGGTGGAAACAATAAAACTGATGATATGGATGCAGGTATGAGTAAAGAAGCAGGGTTTAAAGGCGTTCCTAAAGGAAATGATATTTCAGAAGTCTGTGCAAAATGTCATGCCTCTTCAGAAAAAATGAAATCTTATGGAGCTAAAATACCAACCAACCAGTTTGAACTGCTAAAAATTAGTGTGCACGGCAAATTATCAATTAATGGAAAAGACAGAATTGTTCAATGCATTACCTGTCATGGTGCACACGGAATAGTAAAAGTAACTGATCCGCGTTCTCCGGTTTATCCTTTAAATATTCCCAGGACATGTTCAAACTGCCACAGCAATTC
>Ga0075308_1000231_pt1 | contig 14443 bp, 9 predicted proteins | sample Joice_ThreeSqA_D_3_FD_120062 | JGI IMG/M metagenome (GOLD analysis project Ga0075308, IMG submission 120062) | Natural and restored wetland microbial communities from the San Francisco Bay, California, USA, that impact long-term carbon... | ecosystem: Environmental > Terrestrial > Soil > Wetlands... | reverse complement strand
CCTAAAGCTAAAGTGCATGCAAGAATTATAACAACTCCACAGCATGCCAAAATGCTGCTTAAAGCTTTGAAGGATAATATTGACAAGTTTGAAAGCCGGTTCGGAGAAATCAAGTTAGATTCACCTCCGAACCAGCACTTTGGTTTTACGCCTGTTAGTAAAGACGAAAAAGTTAACTGATTTCATTCAATAAAAAATTAGTAAAAATTACTATTTTTCCCCTGTAATACTTACCCTTTTAACTCTTTTAATAAGTCCAAAACAGCCATTTATATACTTAATTTTGGTATAAAATTGGCTTTTTTTCTCCTGCTTTCTTAACCCGGTAGTTAAAATTTTGATACGAAGACGGGTTAAGTATTCATAACATTCCAGAGAAAGGATTGTTAGAGTATTACGTACTTATCATCTATACAATCCCTGAAATGTTTAAATGAAATAGGAGAAGATATTATGAAGATGAAAAGGTTTAAACGGTTACTCACAGCTTCGGTGGTTATATTTTTAGCCGGTTGTATGGATGTACCAAAAGATTTCATTGCTCCCCAATGGGATACAGACCTTAATATTCCCCTGATTAATAAAACATACACACTTAATGATATTATTAAACCCCAGGATCATATAACTGTTGACACAAGCGGGGAGGATATTTATCTCCTTCAATCTGACAAATACTATCTTAATAATAACATTTCTGAATTTGTAAAGATAGACGAACAGTCCTTAAGTAGTCTTCCAACTCTCACATCTGATTCCGATACTTCAATCAATTATATTCCGTTTCCAGGCGGGACCGAGATTGAAAATGCCGAATTTGATCAGGGAATTATTGATTTCAAAGTATCAAATCCAACTTCTGCCGATGTTGTATTCAGTATAATTTTGCCTGGACTTAAAGACATAAATGGAAATCCCGTTACCTTTTATCGTAATGTTTCTCCAGGAGAAACCTACTCACTTGCAAAAGATATTCGTAACTGTACTTATCAGATTCCTCCTGATCAGCCTTTATCATTAAAAAATAGTTTGAGATTAGTTGTAAGTGCTCAGTCTTCTCAACTGGGTAATGTAGTCTATTCAGATGTGACAATGTCAGGAATTTCTTTTCAGTATTTAAAAGGAAGAATACTTTCCAAGTCTTTGGGAAATCAGACTTCGAGTTATTTTTTTAATGTTGATGAAGTCGAACAATATAGAGATAAAACATTTTTAAGAGATGCGAGGCTGAATTTGAATGCCTATTATGTTTCAATGTATAATACACCTGTAGATCTGGAGATAAAAAATCTTAACATAATTGCAAAAAGAAATGATGGGAGTGTATTTTATTTAAGAGATAGTGTAGGCAATCCTAATTTTAATATCAGGATTGTAAATGGAGAATCTCAGAGAGTATTTACCGAAAATAATAGTAACATTAATGATTTTGTAACTTACTTCCCTGATTCTGTTATTCTTAATTCAGAATATATTGTTAATCCTGAAAATAATAACGGCACGTATTCAAGCCTGGATTCAATAAAAATAGAAACTGATTTTTCAACAAGGAGCTATCTGTCGATAAAGAAAACTACAATAAACGAACAGTCTTCACTAGAGATTTCGCAATCTGATAGAGACGAAATCGAAAATAGCCAGGGAGCCGACATAAACTTTGTAATAGATAATGGTATTCCTCTCACCGCATGGTTGAAAATAGATGTTATGGATAAAGACAATAATTTTCTTTTTACCTTAACGAATAACCCGGAAGAAGGCGATTCAATTTCATTCTTAGGTGCTGATGTTGATCAAAATGGTGAAGTTACTACCTCTTATATAAATCCTCCAAAAGCAATAAATCTCGATGAATCTGAAATTAAGCTTCTTTCCAAGGCATATTTTATTAATTATTCAGTCAGCTTCAGGACAAAAGATGCTTATCTCAATCCTCCTCGAATTGTTGCGGTTAGACCTTCCGATTGGATAAACTTAAAGGCTTATGGAACGATAAAATATAGAGTAAATTCAAAGTGAACAGGAATTGAGAAATGAAATCTAAATTAATCTTTTTTGTTTCGTTATTAATATTATGCTCTACTGCATACGGACAATTCGGCTCAGTTGGTGCAGTTGACGCACGAAGTATGAGTTTAGCTAAAACATATAATGCAACAACGTCCGGCATTTATTCTATCGGAATCAATCCAGCAAATCTATCATTTAATAATGATGAGTTTATTCAATTTTCAACTCTTCTGCCTCTTCCATCAGTTTCGATTGGAACGGGTTCGAACTTTATTTCTATGAATGATATAAATTATTTTTTCGGCGGTGTAAATGGTGAAGCCCGTTATTTAACAGAGCAGGATAAAGAAAGATTAAATGCCCTATTCGATGGTGGTGGGAAAATATTTGCATCGGTTAATGCAGATTTATTTTCTGTAAGTATAAAACCTGCAAATAGTATTGGAGCATTCGCTTTTTCAATTTATGATTATGCCGAAATGAAAGCACAAATCCCAAGTGCTTTAGCGGACCTTGCTTTATCCGGCAATCCAATTGGGAAAAAGTTTGATTTAAGTGAAGCAGACATCAAAGGATGGTGGTTAAGAAATTATGCACTAAGCTTTTCAAGAGAAATTCCCGGAATTAAGTTTTTCAATAATGTTGCTGCGGGAATAACTCTTAAACTTGTTCACGGTTATTTTTATGTAGGGACCAATAAAAACACATCTTCATTTTCAACAGGCTCGAGTGCAGAGCTTACAGGGCAAACTGATGTAACAGGCTATTCTGCCTTTTCTGATAATATGGGTGTTAAGTATGATTTTGATTCTGTATCAAGGCAATCGGATTTTAGTTTATTTCCTTCGCCGGCAGGTACAGGAGTAGGCTTCGATATCGGTTTTGCAGCTACATTTAAAAGTGTATGGAATTTATCTTTAGCCTTAACCGATATTGGTTCAATAAAATGGGATAAAAATGCTGCACAATTTAATTCATTCGGGTACATTTATATTGATGATATTTCCAACCAGGACCAGCTTGATTCTGCAAAAGAATCTATAACAGGAGATAGTAAAAGGATAGACCATTTTTATACCGGATTACCTACAACTCTTCGGTTTGGAGTTTCGCGAATGCTGTGGCAAGAGCAAACAAAATTTCCCGGCAACCTGCTGCTTGCATTTGATTACAACCAGGGATTGAATGAAATACCTGGCAACAGTTTAGAACCGAGATTTTCAATCGGGGCAGAATGGAAACCAATGGATTATTTTCCATATTTAAGATCGGGATTTTCTGTTGGGGGTGGACGAGGATTTAGATGGGCATTCGGACTAGGTATTGATGCGGGAATTGTCGAGTTGCATTTTGCAACATCCGATATGCAAAGTGTTGTTGTCCCTAATGGAACAAAAACGCTTTCGGTTTCCTTTGGCTCAAGGTGGAAGTTTTAATTTTTTTCGTTAAAAATTAATTTTTCCTACGCCAGGTAAATTCAAAACTTTTTGGCCAGTAATCCTTCGGGTCATTTTCGTAATGATTATATTCGGTTCCTTTTATTACATTACTATCTGCAGATATCTCCCACTCAACATGCTCTTCACCTTTAATGCCTCTTGAAGTAGTGAAGTTATCTAAGCCTCTAAAAACGCGGTTTTGTGGATCATAATCTAAGGGGTAGTTTACTATTTCTGGCCAATCATCATATAAAAACAGTATATTAAATTTTTCTGTTTTTTTATTATATGTCCAGAATATCAATAATCTACGTGTTCTTCCATTCTCTATAGCCCATTTTGTATTGCATTCAATATAGTTGCCTTCTAAAACTTCTTTACAGACTACGTTAACTTTTTCATTTCTGTTAGGACGATCTGGCTTCCTTGGAAAAAATGCTGTTGCTTCTCCTTCCCACTCTCCTACGAACGTTTTAATTATCGCAGAAACATCTACAGTATCTTTTGTCGAAGAGTTTTCATCCTGTCCATGCAAGGAAATTGTAATTATTATTAGAAAAACTGTTATGAATAACTTCATTACTATTCCTTTTATAATTAATAAAAATTCATCCTAATTTACCAAGATTAACTTTTATTAGATTTTTCGCAATCCTTATTTTCCCCTCTGAATTAATGTAGACAAAAAGCCTGTATACAATCTTATTTAAATCCGTCATAGCAGATAATTAGTCTTTATTTTTCACCTGACAAAGCTGAGTGAGAATGTGAATGAAGAGAAAAACGCGTACATATTTGATTATTGCCTTATCCTCGGTAAGTTTATTAAAGCCGCAGCAATAAAAACTAAATTGGCAAACCACGCAGTTAATAAAGGATCTAAAGCACCGTTTTTCCCAAATGCCGTGCTTACTTTCATAAAAACAAGATAGATAAATGTAACAAGAATATTAATTCCTACCTGTACGGCTAAACCACCGCGCCTTTTATTTGCAGAAATTGGCAACCCAAAAATTACACAAATAAGACTTGCCATCGGAAAAGAAAATCGTGAGTAATATTCAATTAAAGTTCTGGTAGGATCGGTTCCTGCTTTTTCCTGTGTCTTAATTAAGTTCCTTAATTCACCGATATTCATCTCTTCAGGTTTTTGCTGCTTGGTAAGTAAATCGTGCGGAGAAAAATTAAGGTCAGCTAGTTTTAATGTGTCAAAATATTCTGCGGTTTGTCCCGAATCACTGAAGAATCTTTCCACTCCATTTTTAGCAATCCAGTTTCCTGTTGTGGAATCATAAGTCATATTAGCAGCATCAACTCTTGAAACCATTTTTGTTAAATTACTCGCATCAAAATCCTGCAGACTTATCCTGTTAGCCTGGTCAGTTGTAGCATCGAAAAAAGAAATATTAATAATTCTTGTTCTCGAATCCTGGAAAAAAATATTATTACCGGCAAAGGCAGAACCTTTGTTCAAATATTTATTTTCTAAGTTTACTTTAGTCGCATTTGCTTTAGGTACAACATAACCAACAAAATAAATTGAGAGAAGACTAATTATTAAAGAGGTAATTAAAAAAGGGGTCATAAATCTGTAAAGACTGACTCCGCTTGCTTTTATTGCAGTTAGTTCACTAAGGCTTGCCATTTTACCTGCAGTAAATAGTGCAGCAAACAAAACTGAAACAGGAGTTATTAATTTTATTATCTCGGGGCTAAATACAAGATAGTATTGAAAGACAATACCGATAGATGCTTTCTGGTCGATGAAATCATCTATATTTTCCACCATATTTATTACTACAAATATTAAAGTGAAGGCTAAGATTCCGAAGAAGATAGTTTGAACGAATTGTTTTATAAGGTAACGGTCAATAATTTTCATCTGAACTTTTTCCCTCATCATTTCTAAGATGTTTTGGAATCAGTTTTTTTAACGAGGAGAACCTGATGGTTACAGTTTCCTTGACCGATCTTACTGTAAGAAGAATGCCTGCAATACCTAATAAAATATTTGCTGTCCACATACCCCAGAATGGTGAAAAGAATCCACGTTCGGCAAGCTTTTCGCCGCCAATTAAAAAAGCCCAGTAAATAACAAAAAAGAAAAGGCTGATACTTGCCGCCACACCAAATCCACCTTTCTTAACCATAACTCCCAAAGGTGCGCCGATCAAAACAAAAACAATACAGGCAGCAGGAATAGCATACTTTTTATGAACCTCTACCATATATTTATCAATATCGGATTGTTTGTATTCTATTCTTTTACTGTAAGACATCATAAAGTTTTTAGCAGTACGGATTTTATCAATTATCCTGACATAAACCGGTGTATTCTTTGTCGGTTTAAATATTCCAATATTCTTATTACTAGCTTTGTTTGCCAGGAACATCTGCCTGTATGCTTCATTTTTTAATTGTTCTTTGTAATCACTCAATTCCTTTCTCAGGCTGTCAACAATTACAAGCATGTCGTCAGTACTTAATTCTCTTTCGCCCCTGGGTCCGCCTGGTGCTGATTGTTGGAAAGTAAACTGCTCGGCGTCCATTGCAATACGGTGATGTTGAAATATTAATTTTCTATATGTGTTTGTTTGGTAAATATCCGATTCGTGAATCTGACCGTTTGTAAGATCCATAATTAACTTAGATTGATCTTTTGAGAAATATATTTTCCCTTTTTCGGCTGTAACAATGTTTACTTTTCGCGGATCGGTATAATCATAAATAGTTACTAATGTAAGCTCATTCGACTTAGGATTTATCTCTCTTGCAAGAATAGCATAGTTTGAAACTTCCTGAGAAAATATTCCGGGTTCTAAAGAAAGTGTAGGTTTTTTTCTTGAAATATCCTGCATAAGCAGTTTAGCCTGGTGATTTGCATCCGGAAGCACGTCATTATTAAACAATACAAGTAAATAGCCAATTATTGCGGATGCAATAAGCGGTGCAGCAATCATTTTATAAAGACTTACTCCTGAAGATTTAATAATTGTTATTTCATTATTCTGCGACATATTTCCAAAAGCCATTAACGTAGAAACAAGCATAGCCATTGGAACCACGAGAGCCACCATCCAGGATAAATTATAAACAATAAGCTGAATTATAACCCAGGTATCAAGCCCCTTTCCCACAAGCCTGTCTGCAAATTGCATTAAAAACTGGAGCATAAAGATGCTGAAGAGGGTTAAAAGTGAAAAGATAAACGGAACTAAGTGATTCCTGAGTATATATTTGTGTAACAGCATATATTTAATATAATTAAGTACTTCAGGTTTAACAAGGAAGTGCCGGGTACATATATGAAAATATATTGTTTCAGGTTTAAATTATAGTTTCAATTAATTATGTTAACCAGTATGAGAATTAAGTTTTCAATTCGACCTGCTGATTTTACCATAGTCTCTGAGTGATTTAGGAATTAGCGAATTATATTTCTGAAATAATTAAAGAAGGAGAAAAAGTTGAAAGAGGTGATAGATTATATTGGGAAAAATATGGAGGGTTACATTGAAGAACTTAAAGATTTTTTGAAAATTCCCAGCATCAGTGCCTTACCGGAATATAAAAATGAAGTTGAGCGTTGTGCAAAATTTGTTGCTGAAAACCTTAAAAAGATAGGTATGAGCAGGGTAGAGCTATTTAAAACTGAAGGACATCCTCTTGTTTATGGAGAATGGCTCGGAGCTCCCGGTAAGCCAACTGTACTTGTTTACGGACATTATGACGTTCAGCCGGTAGATCCAATTGAATTATGGGACAATCCTCCTTTTGATCCAGTAGTTAAAAATGGGAAGATTTTTGCCAGGGGTGCAACCGATGATAAAGGGCAAGTATTTGTTCATATTAAAAGTGTTGAAGCCTTTTTTAAAGCTTATGGAAGCCCTCCTCTTAATATTAAATTTATTATTGAAGGGGAAGAGGAAATAGCAAGCGAAAATCTTATTAATTTTTTAAAAAATAATATTGATTTGCTTAAATGCGATGCAGTTTTGATTTCTGATACTTCGTTGTATGAAGCTGGATTACCGACGATAACTTATGCTTTAAGAGGCTTATCATATTTTGAAATTGAAGTTGAGGGACCTGATCGTGATCTTCATTCCGGCAGCTTTGGCGGATCGGTAGCAAATCCAATTAATGTTCTGGCTGATATTATTTCTAAGTTGCATGATAAAAACGGACATATTACTATACCTGGATTTTATGATGATGTTTTAAAGCTTTCTAAGAAGGAACGGGAAAATTTCAAATCTCTGAAGTTCTCGAACAAACAATACGCAAAGGAACTCGGTGTTAAAGAGTTAAGTGGTGAAAAAGGTTTTACCACTTTAGAAAGGTTATGGACAAGACCTACTCTCGATTGTAATGGAATAATCGGAGGTTTTACCGGGAATGGTGCCAAGACAATTATTCCTTCCAAAGTAAGTGCAAAAATAAGCATGAGGTTAGTTTCGTTACAGAACCCTGATAAAATTTCTAAACAGTTTTCCAGGTATATTAAGAAGCTTGCACCGAAATCTGTAAAAGTAAAGCTCAAAGAACTTCATGGTGGATATCCTGCAATAACTCCTATAGAAAGCCCCGCAATTATGGCAGCAGCCAAAGCTATGGAAAAAGCGTTTGGCAAAAAAACTGTTTTTATAAGGGAAGGAGGATCAATACCAATTGTGGCTGATTTTTCGAAAAGATTAAAATCGCCGGTAGTTTTAATGGGATTGGGTTTAGACTCTGAAAATCTTCATTCACCGAACGAACATTTCAACTTAAATCATTTTAAATTGGGTATTATGAGCTCCGCTTATTTTTTAAAAGAATTTTCCGAAAAAACATAATAATTTCAATATGATTTTGTAAGTTTGCAATCAGTTATCAAAGTTCGTCCTTATCATTTTTTTTCTTATTTTTAACCATTAAAGTTATCCCAAAGGCGTTTTTTTATTGAATCCATAACAAGGAGAACGAAAACAAAGAATGAATTCACAGAGTACCCCGTTAATTGAATATTTAGAGAATTTAGGTTATAAGGTAGAAACGAATAATCACGACAGTATTATTAAAAATTATAATAATACTGAAGATGCCGTCAGGTCTTTGTATGAAGGAGTTGGTTTAAGAGATATTTCTCATTCAGGGATTATTGAATTGAAAGGAAATGATGTTCTTGAATTCATACATCGGGTGGCTACTAATGACGTTAAGAACCTGGCAAAAGAAGAAATTATTGATACGATCTTTACAACTGAAAAGGGAAGAATAATCGATCGTACTACGTTGCTAAATTTTGATAGTCATCAGTTACTTATTTCTAGTGCTGAGAATAAGGAAAAAGTTGCAAGCTGGATTTCTAAGTATGTAATAACCGATGATGTTAAGGCGACTATTACTGAAGGGAAGTACACCATTTTTGAACTACTCGGTCCGCAGGCTGACTCGTTTGTAACTCTTATTTGCGGAAATGTTGTTAATAATATTCAACCAAATACTTTTAGGATTGTGCACACTGAGGGGATTTTATTTTTCGTAGTGAAGATTAAAGATGACAACGGGAATATTAAGTTCTGGACAATTTCTGATGAAGAAAATGCACGCCGCTTAACAAAATATATTTTAGAGAATAAAGGACTCTTTGATTTTAATTTCGTGGGAGAAGATGCTTATAATTCTTATAGAATTGAACAGGGAATCCCAATTGCTCCTTTTGAAATAAATGATGAAATAAATCCACACGAAGCAAGGCTGATGCATCTTGTAAGCTCTACAAAAGGATGTTACATAGGACAGGAAGTCATAGCCAGACTTGAAACTTATGACAAAGTTCAGAAGTTCCTTACAGGAATAGAATTTTTAGAACAACCGCTGCCCGAGTCACATTTTATTTTGCAGGATGATGAAAATAAAGAAGCAGGGATAATAACCTCTTATGTTAATTCATTAAAACTAAAAAAGTTTATTGGGCTGGGTTATGTAAGAAAAAACTTCTTAGAAAACGGAACATCTCTTATTGCTAAGGACCAGTTCCATAGAACAATTAAAGTGGAAATAAAATCACTTCCATTTAAAAAATGAAAATCTATACTAAAGGGGGCGACAATGGTGAAACAGGACTTTTCGGAGGAGAAAGAGTTTCCAAAGACTCACCAAGAATTGAAGCTTACGGCACCGTTGATGAACTGAATTCTTTTATTGGACTTGCCTTAATTGAAGCAAAAAATAGTAAAGTAAAAGATATTCTGGGAAAAATTCAAAATATTTTATTTGTTCTTGGCTCTGATTTATCTGCACCAAATAATGAAAAAAATAAGAACTACAATATTCCCCGAATTTCAAAAATCCATTCTGAAGAAATTGAAAAAGAAATCGATAAGTTTGATTTCCACCTTGAGGAACTTAAAAATTTTATTCTTCCCGGCGGTTGCAAAAGTGCTGCATTACTGCATATTTGCAGAACAATTTGCAGGAGAACTGAAAGAAAAGTTGTTGCATTAAACAATATTGTGAATCTTAATCCCGATATTGTTATCTTATTGAACAGGTTATCCGATTTGTTCTTTGTTCTTGCCCGTTATGAAAATAAAGTCTCCGGCATTGAAGATGTTAAATGGCAGCCATAAAAAGCTCCATACTCGTTACTATGTACTAATTGACCGGGGGTGAATTTGGCTTCGACGGGGTTGAAGAGACATTGAACTGCACATCGTGTTCCCCGAAATACACGTTAAACAATTGGGAACAAAACAATAACTGGCGAATATAACTACGCCTTAGCTGCTTAATTAAATAAGTAGCCGTTCTCCAGATTTTTTCATACCGGGATTTGGTAGAACGTCGTTTAGGTATGATAGCTGATTCTGTTGCCTGTGCTGATGATGCGAAACTAAAGCAGGCAAGCTTAAAGTGATCCAAGTCTGTTAGGTAGCTTTAAGTTAAAACAAAAACAGACTAAATGTGTAGATGTTCTTTGGTTCTTAACTTCGGACGCGGGTTCGACTCCCGCCACCTCCACCAATTCTTATTAATTTCCTTTAAAAAATTACAGCCCCTAAAAATTAAGGGGCTGTAATGTTATCGCGTGCTTTTAAGGAGGAAACTTTTTACTTCAAAAGCATCAGCTTCCTTGTTTGTGTAAATGATCCTGCATCGATGCGATAAAAATAAACACCGCTCGGTAGTGAAGTTGCATCAAACACGGTTTGATAATGTCCTGCCTGTAAGTCTTTATTTAAGAGGATAGCAACCCTTTCACCAAGAAGGTTATATACCGCTAACTTAACCGAGCTTTGCTTTGGTATAGCAAACTCTATAGTTGTTGAAGGGTTAAATGGATTAGGATAGTTCTGGCTCAAGTTAAATTTATCCGGTATCAATGACGAAGTTTGTTCCACATCAACTGATCCATTCCATTGAGCTTTTTTATCCGGGAACCAGTTTAAGTCTCCTGCAGGATAACCATCTTCTGCACCTGTGTATGCAACTGAAGATGTTGAATAGGATGCATCTAAATCATCTATCCAGAAAGCCAATGGTTGACGGTCCATATCATCTTGTGGCCACTGCCACCAACTATTAGGAGTATTTTTTGACCTATTCCCACCATTTTCCTGTTCACCAGTATGAGTAGTATCTTCATACCAGCGCATTAAATTTGTCATTAACATCTGAGTATTGGCTAACATCGGATCATCAATTTTAGTAAAGGCAGTTACAGAATCAGCGCCCAAACGATTGTTAATATGCCAGGAGAGAGGCGATCCTTCGACAATAGGATATCCAGAAAATTGATCGAAGAATGCCTGGCCTGAATCTGAAATAGCATAGTAGTTATTACTAACTACCCAATTGGTGGTATCATTTGGCGCACTAAATATCCAGGTTATTCTACTTAATCCATTAGGATAAAACTCACCTGTATTTGCCCATTCTGCAGCTCTTGTTGCATCTGTTGAATCTTCACCAAGAGCAAATGCATCTTTAAATAAGTTATTTGTTATAGTAATTGAGCTACCAAGATTTCCGAGAGAAAGCAAACCATGGAATCCCATACCGTTATACATTGTGTTGTGGTCAATAAGTGTATAGCCAATATTTCCAGTGCCTTCTAAAGGATTACTGAAGTTATAGTGGCGGACAACACGATCTTGGTAGTTTGTCCAGGTATTATTTACGAGTATTAACGAATCAAGGGAAGATGCACGTAAGTCAATTCCTTTTCCGGCACCAAAGTTTGAAGTACTTAAAGCTCCCAGGTTGGTAAATATACAGTCAGTTATTCTAATAGTACCGGTCGATGCTTCGCAGCGGATTACCTGGCCATTAATATTTGAAAAGATACAATTTGTAAGGGTAAGATTAGAACCCTCGTTATCAGTTCTTAACATACCACCCTGAACATTGTTGAAGTTTGTATCAACTGGTTCAAAATAACCAGAAAGTGCTATTCCGGTCATCTCAATGTCACCACCTCTTAATCTCGTAAAATATCCTGGAGGATTTCCAGGGTTACTGCCTGTTCCACTCGGATATAAGTAGATGATTGCTTTTTCATCATTAGATGATCTTAGTCTTAAAACATCTTCATCTTCTACATAAAAAATCTGTTGGCAAATATATAATCCGCCCCCGTCAAGTTCATATACACGATCAGGTAAAATACCGTTATTAGCCGTAGTGTCTGCTATTATTTGAGCAAACAGTTCTGTTTCGGGAGTTCCATTATAAGGAACAATTCTAAGTACACTTTGTCCAAAAACAAATCCGGACAAAATGATAGTTAATAAAAGAGAGAATTTGAAGTAGTGTTTTCTTAACATAACACCTCCTGTTTTAGTGATATTATTAGTATTTAGAGTTTGAACGCACAATTTCAGAGGTTATTCTTTTACAAATCAATACGTACTCCTAGATCTCCGGTTAAACCATATCGTTGACTTGTGTTCGGAATTACATATTGATTAACTCTATTGTCAATTTCGTTTTCATCCTTGAGATTTGTCAGGTTATTTATATCTAACATAATAGTCAGATAATTTGTTATTTTTTGTTTTAATGCCAAATCAACACGATCGTACCCGGCTATTATAACATCACCTCTTCCGGTAGGAGAAAAAGAGGAAAAATATTCGGACTGATGAAAGAGAGATATTCTTCCCGAGAACCCGCCGATATCATATCCCAGAGATATATTTCCAAAGAATTTCGGTTGATTTTCTAATTGTTGTTTATATTCAATAGCCCGTTCGTGATATTCCGGAAAAGGAATTCCTCCAATAATATTATAAGTTGTATCGGTAGTTGATCCAATTAAATGAGTCTCTGAGCGGACTATTGAGGCATTGTAACTGAGTACAATATTTTTTAGGAGACCCGGAAGGAAAAAAAAGTTAATCTGGTGTTCAAATTCAAATCCCCACACTTTTGAATTTTCAGGCGAATTATAAGGTACGGTTAATTGGTAACTTCCGGTTTGTAATGAATGTGTATTCAAACCAATCTTTTGAAATATAACATCGCCAGTAGTATTTATCTGGTTTAGCATATGGTACATATCTTCTATTTCTTTATAGAAGGCTGAAATTGAGAATAAACCAATTTCATTCCCATAAAAAGAAGTATTTATTTCAAAGTTCCATGCTTTTGCAGTTTTTAGTTTAGAATTTCCTACTATTAATTGTTTATTTGAACCTGTTTGAGCCGGACGCCATCCGAAATATGTGTTCAGCCTCATATTAAAATCCGGACGGGCGAGAGCTCTGTAAGCCGCGAGACGAACATTCATAAAATCAGTGACCTTAACATTTAAATGAAAATTTGGTAAAACAATTGACTCAGTATAAGTTGCAGATGTATCTTTGGTTGGAAGTGTAATACTTGGGAATCCCCCTGCTATAGTATTGGAAAACTTGTTTTTATAATCATTATGTTCTCTTTCAATCCTTACCCCTGCAATGAAAGTAACATCCTGACCAATCTTTAATGTGTTCATAATATATCCGGCAGTAACAGCTTCGGTTATGTCATAAAAATATGCTGTGAAAGTTGGATCGTTGTAATATTCCTTTGTTTGACCCGATTGGTTAATTCCATATTTGTTAAGATCATACCATTGACGTAACTTGTCTCTATTTATAAGAGGGTTTAAATCATACTGTCCGTAAAGAAGCCTTGATTGCGGATCACTATCAAGAAATTCACTCATAGATACGGTATTGTTTAACGGATTTTCCAAATATCTTTGAAAGAATGCATCAAAGTAAGTTCCGGACAAATCTTTTGGTTTTATTGTTCCGTCAGGGAGTTTCTCGTATGGTTGCCAATAGCCTAAATAATAAGGTGCAAAGTTTTGTGTCTGGTTGTTGTTTCTCCCTTTAGAATTATATTTTCCTCCAAATTTTAACTCACCTGATAACAAATTTCCAATTGTATAATCTCTTGATAAATTCAAAAAAGCAGTTTTGTTTTTATCTAAGTTGTCTTGCGAAGAGTAATATGCTCCAGCCAATGTTGCAGCCCTGAAATTATTGTAGGCATACGGGATTAACCGTTCAGGATCATTCTTTATTTGGGGTGGTGAGCGCATTCCTGAAGTACCGGAATTTGAAGGCTCACTAAAATCAAGCTGATAATCATAAGGAAAGTCTGAAGTAGATTGAGCGAATGAAAAACCCCAATTAAGTTTAAAACCAAAAAGATTATTGTCGCCGGTTAAAGAAATAGTGGCGGTTTTTAAATCCTGTTCTCTATCTCTGTAACTATATGTTACCCCACCAAGATATTGGGTTTGACCACCCCCGTTCGGATAATCTCTTTGATGGGTAATGTAACTTCTGTTCGTACTATAATAAGTACCATTAAACTTTATGTTTCCTTCATCAGGAGTGTCATAATCTAATATTAAATCAAAACCATTTCTTTTCCTAACTTCGTCAGTAAATCTCAGGGTAAATTCATTAATAAAATAACTTGTTTGGTTTAAAATATTTTGGTCATAATTG
>Ga0075308_1000227_pt1 | contig 14593 bp, 9 predicted proteins | sample Joice_ThreeSqA_D_3_FD_120062 | JGI IMG/M metagenome (GOLD analysis project Ga0075308, IMG submission 120062) | Natural and restored wetland microbial communities from the San Francisco Bay, California, USA, that impact long-term carbon... | ecosystem: Environmental > Terrestrial > Soil > Wetlands... | reverse complement strand
TTATTGAAGTTTTTATTCGTCATTGTTAAGCCGGATGGATAATCAAAATATTCCATATTCATTTTGAAAGAGCCATCATCTTTTACATCAATTAATTCTTTTAAAATTATATCTTTATATTTTGGTTCACCGTAAGGGGCTAAACCCATGACTTTATACTCACCGGAATTTACCTTAAAGCCAGTATAATATGTAAAAGCTGAATAAAGCAGTCCAAGCGAATGAGGAAACTTAATATCGGCTAACAGTTCAATTTTGTTTCCTTTTCCAATTCCAAAACTTGTAGTTGTCCATTCTCCTACCCCATCCATTGTTAAAATAGCCGATTCATTAAACGGAGATGGAAAAAAAGCAGAAGCGGCATGAGATTCATGGTGTTCCGGAAAAATTATTTTTCCCTCATAATTTAATTCCTTCTTTATCATGTCTTTCATCCAGAGTTTTTCTTTGATCCATAAAGGCATTGCTTTAATAAATGATCTTATTCCCATGGGAGCGTAACCGAGATAGGTTTCTAACAATCTTTCAAATTTAAGAAGAGGTTTATCATAGAATGCAACTAAATCCAATTCATTAACAGATATTTTACTAGATGCCAGGCAAAAATTAATTGCATTGATTGGAAAATTAAAATCATGTTTTTTCCTGGTAAATCTTTCTTCCTGCGCTGCAGAAATTATCTCACCATCCTTTATAAGGCATGCGGCACTATCGTGGTAAAATGCGGATATTCCTAAAATATACATAGTAAAAAGATTAAATGATTTCTAAAGAAGATTTAATATTTTTCATTCTAATCTGAAGCAATTTTTCTTACGAAATAGTTACTTAAAAATAGAATAATACGTCATGATCTACAAAATAAATTACTGAAATCTGACTAAGACTTACTTGCCACAAAAAAAACAAAAAATATCAAGGCCAACGTCTAAACCTACACCCAAATACAAAATAATCTCTTATAAAAACATTTATTAAATTACAGGGGAAAAAGAATCGGAAATAAGTATATTTTTATTTTCTAGGAATCGGGAATATAAAATGAAGAATCACGCAAAAACCAATATCACACTTGGGATTGATATTGGGGGTACCAACACAGCTTTCGGCTACGTTGATAAAAAAGGAAATCTTATAACTTCATCTACAATTCCGACAAATCCTGCTGACCCTGCCAATAAATTTTTCAAAAGACTTATTTCTGAAAGTGAATTGCTTCTTTCAAAAATTGAAAATAATTATAACCTGATTGGTGTAGGAATCGGTGCACCTAATGCAAATTACTTTAAAGGAACAGTTGAACGACCCCCTAATTTAAAGTGGGGAACCACAAATGTATTAGAGATAATAAAAAGACATTTTTCATTACCTGTAGTCATAACTAATGACGCCAACGCTGTGGCTATTGGAGAGTTTCTGTACGGCGCTGCCAAAGGAATGAAGAACTTTGTGGTAGTTACACTGGGTACTGGTGTGGGTAGTGGTATTTTTGTAAACGGTGAACTTTATTATGGAAAGGATGGTTTTGCAGGAGAACTCGGACATACTATTTATGATCCTGATGGAAGGGTTTGCGGTTGTGGAAGAAAAGGCTGTCTCGAAACTTATGTCTCTGCAGCAGGAATAAAAAAAACAGCTTATGAATTACTTTCGAATTCTACTGAGAAAAGTGAACTAACAGAATATAAATATGAAGATCTTACACCAAAAATAATTTGCGAAGCTGCTTACAGAAAAGACAAGGTTGCCCTTAAAACATTTGATTTTACATCCAAAATTCTGGGAATAAAACTGGCTGATCTGGTTGCAATAACAAATCCAGAGGCAATAATTCTCTTTGGCGGCTTAACTTCTGCGGGGGATATTTTGTTTAAAGCTACTGAAAAATATATGAATATGTATTTGCTGAATATATTAAAGAATAAAGTAAAGCTTCTTCCATCCGGATTAACCGGAGGCGCTTCGGCAATTGTGGGTGCCGGTGCTTTAATATGGACCGAATTAGAAAAACTTAAAAAAGTTTCCGTGTAGTATTCTTCTTTTGTCTCGCGACCAGTTCAGCGGTTCTTAAACTATCTTTATAAAGATTATTAGCGTTTATTTTTGTGATATCTAATTTTGCATCAGAGTTGCCTTCCCACCTGCGGCAAAAATAAATCGGTTCATAAATCCTGCTGATTTTATAGTCGCGGGAAATAGCTAACCCAATCGCATAATCCTCACCATAACTTACATTTGGTATTAGTGTTTCCCTTAACACAGGTGTATAAAATGCACGGGGTGCTCCCAATCCATTAATCCTAAGAATATTGTTATGTCCGTTTTCCGCGGTCCATTCCCTATGATCAATAATTCCCGGAGGAATTTCTTTTAAATTAAAATCTGTAAGTAGATAAGATCCAACTACCATGGCAGTTTCTTCTTTTTTAAAAACTTCAATGATTTTTTGCAAAGTATTTTCGTCTTTGTATAGATCATCACTATCAAGCTGGCAAGCAAATTCTCCGCATAAAGAATTTTGAACAGCCTCATTCCAACATCCACCTATTTCAAGGTCATTTCTTTCCGGAATCAAATGAATAACCCTTTTATCCCCTTTTACAAATGATTCAATAACTTCCCCGGTTCCATCATCTGAATGATTATCTACAATAATTATATTGAAAAGAAAATTTGTCTTTTGTTTTATTGCAGATTCAATTGCATCACCGATCGTTGATTCCCGGTTTTTCACAGGAATAATAACTGAAGCTTCAACTTCAAATTGAGTATCGCTAAGATTAACTTTCTTAAATTCAGGTTTAAGATATGCCCCGATTCTTTTTAAATGTTCAGTTACTGCATCTTCCATTTCACTTTGAACTTCCCTGTTCTGCGGATTTAGATAGTCAAATTGATCTTCTGAGTTTCTTTCGTTTTCCTGTTTCTTAATTGTATAAAGATTTTCAGATATTCTTATCAAAGAATTATTCTCGGATATCTTTAAACGAAGATCATAAAATCCGGCATATTTATATTTTTTATTTGTTGATTGAACAGCTTTTTTCATCACTGATGTTTTTAATAATAATAATGGACCGAACTTAAAATCATCCCGCAAACTTCCTGGTAAATAATCAATTAAAGGATGAGGAGTATTATTTCCGTTTATTGATTCATAAAAATCAGAATAAACAATTCCGGCTCCGGTTGACTCTGCGGTTTCTATAAATCTTCCTGGAGCAGATCTTTGAAACTCAATCTCGGCATCATCAAAAAGAATTAAAACAAAATCAGATGCGACGTTAGAAATAATGTTTTTAATTGTTTCCGTTCCGCTATGATTTTGAATTACTAAAGTTTTACAATCATCAATTTTATTTTTTTCATCTGACGATAAGAGAAAAATCTTATCCACAAGATCCGAGTCTGAAAGTTGATCAATTAATTTATGAGTATACACGGCACCATGGAAAGGAAGAAAAGCTGTAACTTTTTTGCTCATTTTTTTCTGAACTTACTTAACCAAGAAATTAACAATTTTAACTTTGTTAATATATTAAACCTGAAATCTTTTTTTTATTAAATGTAGAAATTTGGCTAAAGGGAACGAAAATATTAATTCTTGCAATGGGAATTGATTTGTTAATTCTTTTTCCCAAATTCGGGATCAATAGGAATAAACTTTGTGACAATAAATCCCGGTATTGTTGCAACACAAACCCAGATGAAGAAAAGTTTATATCCTAAGATTTCCTGGAGCCAGCCGCTGAACATTCCCGGTATCATCATTCCAAGAGCCATAATGCCAGTGGCAATTGCATAATGTGAAGTTTGATGATTACCATTAGAAATAAAAAGGAGAAAAAGTAAAAAGGCAGTAAAACCAAATCCATAACCAAATTGCTCGATAGCTACGCAAAAATTTATTAATACTAAATTCGATGTTTGAGTATATGCAAGAAAAACATAAACAATATCAGGTAGGTTTATTGCCAGTAACATCCACCATATCCAGTATTTTAATCCTTTTCTTGAAGCAAGAACACCACCGAGAATTCCTCCAATTACAAGAAAAATTACTCCTATTGTACCATAAATAAACCCATATTCAGAAGTCGATAACGCAATACCGCCCACACCTTTTGAATCAAGCAGAAAAAGCGGAGCCAATTTTGCAAGTTGAGCCTCACCTAATCTATACAAAAGAATAAAGGCTATTATAATGATGATCTTATCTTTTCTGAAGAACAAAACAAATGTTCTTAAATATTCTTTAATAAAGCTGCGGGTTTCACCCGTTGCAACAGATCGGTCGCTTTGTGGATAAGGAAGTATGAAGGAATGGTAAATGCAAAAGAATAAAAATAACGCGGCAAGTACAAAAAAACAGATTATCCAGGCTTGAGCAATATTATTTAGAGTTTGTTCAAAATAGCCAGCCAATATAACTAGTAAACCGTTTCCTGCTAATACAGCAGCGCGATAAAAAGTAGAACGGATACCGACAAAAAATGACTGATCATGTTCGGATAATCCCAGCATATAAAAACCATCTGCAGAGATATCATGTGTTGCAGAACTAAACGCCATCAACCAAAAGAATGCGAGTGTATACTGAATGAAATTTGAAACCGGAATAGTAAAAGCAACTCCTGCAAAAGTAATTCCTATTACTCCCTGCATTAGGATTATCCAAAACCTTTTGGTTCTTAAAATATCTACAACCGGGCTCCACAATGGTTTTATAACCCATGGCAGATAAAGCCAGCCTGTGTATAGTGTGATATCTGCATTTGAAATATTCATTTTTTTATACATTACCCCGGCGACATACATAACGATTATGTACGGTATACCTTCAGCAAAATAAAGGGAAGGAACCCACGACCAGGCATTTCTTTTTGATTGAGAGCCGGACTTAATCATATATATATTCTAAATTAACTATGATTATTTCAAAATAACTTTCAGACTTCAAAATATAAAATTTACTCCTCTGGAAAAATAATTTTGTGATTTTATTTGATTAGCCGAGAATAAAAAAAAGCCGGATATTATCCGGCTGATTGTTAGGAGGTCGATATAGAGGTTATGCAATTTTAATTATGTAAAACAAACTATATACCACGAGTAATGACTAAATTCGTCACAAAACAGAAAATATTTTTTATGTTTTATGTATTAATTCAAAACAAGCATATTAATATATTACACAATCTTGAATATGATACCTACGACGTTTAATTTCTTAAGGAGATGAAAATTAAATTTTCTACCGGAAAGATGATTGTTTTATTAATACTGTTTCTTTTATCGAATAGGTTAATCATTTCTGAAACAACACAATCAGCGGATAATTATCTTTTCAGGCAAATCACTATTAAAGAAGGGCTCTCGCAAAGTTCCATCCTTGCTATTCTACAGGATCAAGAAGGGTTTATGTGGTTTGGAACAGGAAACGGACTTAATAAATACGACGGTTATAATTTTACCGTTTATCTAAACGATCCATACGACTCAACTTCAATATCAGACAACGAAATTACTTCTATTTATGAGGATAAAGATGGATACATCTGGATAGGAACCATTAGTGGAATTCTCAACAAATTTGACAGGACAACTGAAACGTTAAACACTTTAAGCTTGAATATGATAAAAATTTTAAATCCATCCTTAATGAAAGTTATACAAGTTACCCTGTTACCTTTGTCAGGAATAATGATTATTCAGTTACCTCAATCAGCGGAGATGGAAATGGTAACTTATGGGTTGGAACATGGGGCGACGGTTTATTCAAATTTGATAAAAAAACGAACCACTCAAAACATTTTTACAATAATCCTGCAAACGATAATAGTTTAAGTTATAACAGAGTTTCTAAAGTAATTACAGATAAGAATGGAATAACCTGGATAGGGACCTTTGGAGGAGGATTAAATAAAATTGTAAGGGACGAAAATAAAGATGGGTACAGTTTCATTTGCTATAAACAAACTAAATCTGATAACAGTTTGAGCAGTAACGATATTATAACTGCTTTCGAAGATGATGAGAGTAATATTTGGATAGGAACATATAAAGGAGGATTAAACAAACTTGATAAGAATCAAAAAAATCTTCCGCCGGATGATGCAAAATTCGTACTATATTTTAGAGCAAATAATAGCAACACAAACTCAATAATGACCATAATTGAAGATGAAGAAAATTTATGGCTGGGAACATTGGGTGGGGGATTAATAAGTTTTGACCCCTGGATAAACTCTTATATGATATTTAAACACGACCCGTTAAACGACAATTCTTTGCCTGACAACGAAGTTGTTGCACTTGGGAAAGATGTATCGGGAATAATCTGGATAGGAACATCTTTAGGCCGGGGAGTAACAAAACTTCAAACGAATAAAAGAAAATTCAAATACCGTTATAACATTCCCTCCGACCCGCATAGTCTTTCCGACAATGTAATCTGGGCTATCACGGAAGATAAAGAAGGATATATCTGGATAGGAACTTACAAGGGAGGATTAAATAAATATGACCGTGTAAAAAATCAATTCCAGATTTTTAAGCGTCGTTCTGCTGATCTAAATAGTATTCCTGAAAATCACATTCGCGCCCTCGCAACAGATAAAAACAACAATTTATGGATCGGATTTTTCAGTGAGGGTTTAGGAATGTATAATCAAAAAACCGGAGAGTTTACGAAATACAAACATTCTCCATCTGATAATAACAGTATTAGTGCGAACCAGATTCTGGATATTTTTATTGAGAATGATTCAACTTTCTGGATAGCAGCTTACGGAGGCGGATTAGATAAACTTACTTTTACTGATAAGCATAAATTAAAATTTAAAAGTTATGAAAACGAACCATCTGATAGCCTAAGCATAAGTGATAATCGCACCTACTCAATTCTTAAAGATGAAAAGGGAAAGTTATGGGTAGGCACATTTGGTGGTGGATTAAATTTGTTTGATATGCAAACCCAGAAATTCAAAAGATTCCGATACCATCCAAACGATCCTACTTCTTTAAGTGATGACCGTGTGATTTGTGTTTTTGAAGATAAAGATAGTGTAATATGGATCGGCACATTTGGTGGTGGTTTAGATAAATATAACAGGAAAACAAAAAGATTTAAACGCTACGGTCAAAAAGACGGTCTGACAAGTTATATAGTTTACGGAATTCTTGAAGATAATAAGAATAATTTGTGGATGAGCACTAATAACGGAATATTTAAGTTCAACAAAAAAAACGAAACGTTCATCCAGTATGATCTTGCTGATGGATTGCAGAGTCTTGAGTTTAGCGGTGGAGCATATTGTAAGGCACATGACGGCGAAATGTTTTTCGGCGGAATAAATGGATTAAATAGTTTTTATCCTGACAGTATAAAATTTAATCCTAATATTCCTAACATAGCTATAACTTCTACCAGAATTCTAAATAATAAAATAAAAGGCGAAAAGAAAAATATAGTCTTGAATTATAATGAAAATTTTTTCTCGTTTGAGTTTGCCGCGTTGAATTATGCAAGTCCTGAAGATAATTCCTATGCCTTTATGCTTGAGGGTTTTGATAAAGGCTGGCATTACACTGACTCAAAGCAAAGAGTAGCAACCTATACTAATATTGCCCCCGGAGACTATGTTTTCAAAGTAATCGGGACAAACAATGATGGTATATGGAATTATGAGGGTGTAAAAATGGGTATCACCATCCTGCCACCATTCTGGCAAACCTGGTGGTTTAGAGCAGCTATTGTTATTGTCCTACTTTATATAATTTACTTTTTAAGTACATTAAAAATTAGGAACCTTCTTGCAATAGAAAAATTGAAAACAAAACTCGCCGCTGATTTGCATGATAACATTGGCTCGGGTTTAACAGAAATATCCATACTAAGTGAGCTTACATCCAGGGAGTTAAAGAATACTTCAGAAAATTCTTCACAAAATCTAAAATCAATCAGTGAAACTGCACGAACGTTGGTTGATAATATGGGCGATATTGTTTGGGTTGTAAATCCAAAGAGAGATTCTCTTCACGATCTTATTATCAGGCTGAAGGATTCTTACAATGAAGTGCTCACATATATGGGGATTTCAATGAAAACTACTAATCTTGACAAACTTAAGAATGTTAAACTGCCTATGGAATACAGGCAGAATCTCTTCCTGATATTTAAAGAAGGAATAAATAATTCTATTAAACATAGCAAGTGCAATACCATTAAACTTGATGTAAATCTAAGTGGTGAAATCCTGGAAATGACGCTTAACGATAACGGAAGGGGTATTGATAATAATGGAAGACAACCTGGTAACGGACTGAAAAACATGGAAAGAAGAGCATCGTCCATTGGGGGAAAAATAAATTGGTATTCAACCTCAAACAAAGGTACAACAGTTGTGTTCATGGGTAAAGTTAGAGAAGTAAACAAATTTTTACACTTATTTAAAAAGGCTTTTAAGTTAAAAAATGATTAGTGCAATTATAAATTCCTTTAGCTTATTAAAGACATAATTTATTATTGAGGTTAATCTTATAAATAGATTTTTAATATGATAAACGTTGCAATAGTTGAAGATAACAAAACAATAAGAGAGGGCCTGGCGGCACTCATTGGGGGAACACAGGATTATAGCTGTATAGGCTCCTTCCCGGACTGTGAAAAATTCTTATCATTCCTTCCTAAAGCTGATATCGATGTGGTTTTAATGGATATTGGTCTTCCCGGAATGAACGGAATTGAAGGAGTAAAAAAAGCGCGGGAGATGAATCCTAAGATAAATATCCTGATGCTTACTGTATATGAGGAAAGCAGTGTCGTATTTGAAGCTCTTTGTGCTGGAGCGTGTGGATATCTTGTAAAAAAGACACCGCCTTCCCGACTTCTCGAAGCTATAAAGGACATTTACGATGGCGGCTCTCCAATGAGCTCGAATATTGCTCGACAAATTATATCCGTCTTTCAGCAAAACAAAGGATTAGATGGTAATGAATCCACTTACGATCTTAGTTCAAGAGAAAAAGAAGTTTTAAAGCTTCTTGCAGATGGATACAATTACCAGGAAATAGCTGATAAAATTTTTATTAGTGTTGATACAGTCCGTCATCATATAAGAAATATTTACAGAAAGCTCCACGTTCATTCACAATCCGAAGCTGTTGCAAAAGCAATAAGAAAAGGATTGATATAAAATCTTCTGGGGCAGCAAACAACATAAATATGCGCTTATATCATCCTATTTTTAATAATCTGGATTAAAACCGCATATATATGCGGTTGAAATAAAATACTTTATTGCAGTAATTGGTTTCAGGTTTTTGTCGTTACCACTACATAAAGGAGTTACTGTAATGGAGAATGTAAATCTGAGCGAGCAACCTGTTAATCCCCTCTCCGATCTAATCAGCAACGAAGTTTATGAGCTTCTTAAAAGCAGAGGATTAATTAATGAAACCTCTGTACGAGACAGGGAAATCCGTAAAAAGTTTAAATTACTACGGGCTAACAAGATGAGTGCGGGCGATGCAATTGATGTTTTAAGGGATGAGTATCCCTATTTACAATTCGACACTATAAGAAAAATAGTTTATAACACTCCTAAAAGGAATTAAACATTGCGCTCTCCTAAAATGCAGTGTAACTCAATCCCAGGAACCCCTCTTTCCCGAGTATGAGCGCCCGCGTAAGAAAGGTAAAGAGGTTTTCCGGGGTTGATTAAAATAAAAAACATTCCCTCTTCTTAAGAAGAAGGAATGTTTAAACTTAAATTATTATTGTCCAAGGTAAGATTTAAGATTCTTAGTACGAGGAGCGTGCCTTAAAGTTCTGATAGCCTTTTCTTTAATTTGTCTTACTCTCTCACGCGTAAGATTAAATTTCTCACCAATTTCTTCCAGTGTAGCTGAACGTTCACTATTAATACCAAAGTATAATCTTAAAACATCGGCTTCTTTTTCTGAAAGAGTAGATAAAACATTCTGTACTTCATTCTTAAGAGATTCACCCATTAAAGTGATATCAGGAGAAGGTTGTTCTTCATTAACCATGACATCTAGGAGATTATTTTTATTATCGTCCCCATTTTGAAATGGTGCATCTACTGAGATATGTCTTCCATAAAGCTGAAGAGAATTAGCAACATCTTCAACATCCATATCAAGTTCCTTTGCTAATTCCTGTGCATTAGGTTTTCTTTCATATTCCTGTTCTAGCTTACTGTATGCTTTCCCGATTTTGTTCAATTCGCCAACTCTGTTCAACGGTAAACGTACCATTCTTGATTGTTCGGCAATCGCCTGCATGATAGATTGGCGAATCCACCAAACAGCGTAAGAGATAAATTTAAATCCTCTCGTTTCATCAAACCTTTTTGCGGCTTTTATCAATCCAAGGTTACCTTCATTAATAAGATCACCTAATGACAATCCCTGGTTCTGAAACTGTTTTGCAACACTAACAACAAATCTTAGATTTGCTTTAGTAAGAGTCTCAAGAGCATTCTGGTCCCCTTTCTTTATTCTTATCGCAAGTTCTATCTCCTGGTCGGGCGTTAATAAATCAACTTTGCCAATTTCCTGTAAATACTTATCTAACGATTTACTTTCCCTGCTTGTGAACTGCTTGGTTATTTTCAATTTAGATCACTCCTGATTGTTAATTTAATTTTGGTTGTTTATAAGGATAGACAGCTAGTAATTCCGTTTTGTTCCCTCTTCTAAAGAACTTTTAAAAAAATTGAAGAAGAATATATGAATTTAATTGCTAATTATTTAGTCAAAAATTAATCTCAATGCACATTTTTCTTGACATATTGGATGCTTAATCTTCAATAAAGTTGTGCCGAGGCAAATATTTTTTAACTTCAACAAAAAGAGCTAAAATTGCTCAGAATTAAGGGATTTTATTCTGTATAACTCTTAATCATTTGTATTACGGCTTTTTCGCACACCTTACAAAACGGTTTTTTACCCTTAGAGAACATCAAACAATCGATCATTGGCCTGTAAAGCCCTCTTGACTGGTATCCTGCCCCTTCAAAAGCACCGACTTTACCCCAATATTTGCTATTATGAAGAAATTCATCAACCTGGTTGGAATGCTCTTTATCCATTCGATCATATTCCTTCTGAGCTTTAGTAATCTCACTTTTTGGGGCTTCATTCTTTTTTAGCTCTGCCACGTCATTATTTAAAACACGTCTTTTTGCCTGCCATTTTAAATCGAGACTATCGAACTGAGTTTTTTCCCAAGGAGTCGGAATTTCAATCCCATCACTTAATAAGTTTTTCCATTTGGGTTCATTATTAATAAGTGCCGTTATGTTAGGCTCAACTGGTTCAACATCAGTATGAAAAAAATCATTGTAAGATACATCGGATGTATAATACTCGTCAGCTAAGCCTGAAAAAGAATGTCCGAATTCATGGAGGAATAAATATTCATGCCATTGGTTATCTGTTGTAAATGTTGAAAACAAATTATAAATACCTCCACCTCCATAACGACTGTGATTTACCATAATCATCAATGCATCATAAGGAACATGGGCCGCCATATCTCTGACAGCCTTGTTATCTTCGGTTAGCAAATATCTCTCTGAGCCAAGAGAATTAAAAGTAGCGTTGAGTGCAGTCTTCTTAAAAATATTTGCTCTAGGTTCGTCAACTCCGCTTTCTTCTGAGGGTTTGAATACTCCATAAAAATTAAATTTGTCTTTATAAGATTTATATGGTTCAAAGTTGAAAAAAATATTTGTGAACTTTTCAAAATCTTTTTGAAATTTATCTAATTCTTTAAGGGTATATCCCTCACCTAAGATGGCGATATCCACACATGAGTGGGGATCACCATTATTTTTATTTCTGAATACTTTAACAGAACTATCCAGAACTTTATCTCTAACTATATCAACATTGTTAGGATCAATTTCTTCACCGAATATTTCCTGCAATTGATTTTTTTCATCTCTTTTTTCAATCGCAAACCGAATTTTATTTTTAGGATAAGGAATCAAAGCTGATTCCTGATATGTTTTCTTAATTCCAGCTAAAGCGTTCTCGGATGTTTGATATTCTCCAAAATAACTATCAAATCCTCTTGAGTAAATCAGGCTACCTGAATTAAGATCATAAATTTTAACAGAATATTTCCCTGCATTAATTTCATCAAGTAAGTTTTTAAGACTGCCAGCCCATGTTCCATACCTGTAAATTCTATCAATACTTATTGCTTCTTCTTTAGAATTTCCCATATGATGATAATCTATTCGCATAGTCTCATCGAGAAAATAATCATTAAATGACACTGGATTTACCGGGTAAATTTTCATAATTAAAGACAAAACAAAAAACAGCACGACAATATAAGATTTCATTTTTCTCCTTTAGAAGCTTTATAAAATTATTCTTTAAAAAAATTAAGCTGCCCGCTTATAATTATAGAATCAAAAGACTGACCGAGAAGCACCATTATAGAATCTGCAATCGGTTTAAGTTGTTTTTCTATGTAATGTTGATAATCAATATCTTTTGGCATAAGCTCAATCGGAACAGGTCCACGCCTGGTTATAACATAATAAACAGTATTGCCAACATCACTAAGCATTCTAGCAGCCCGAACCTGTGGAGGAACATTCTTAACATATTCTTCCACATCTTTTCTTAATCTTTTTTTGTAAACGAGTTTCTCATCAAACTCTCCTTTGTAAACTTTATCCACAAAAGAATTCATCCAGTTTATTATTTCTTTATTATACAGCACTCTTTCATAAAGCCCGACTTGAAATTCCTTTGCGAGTTTTGTCCAATCAGACCTGACAAATTCTAATCCTACAAATTCCAGATTTTCCTTCCCATCTTCAACAACAAGTCCCGCATATCTTTTCTTGGCTCCTGTTTCAGCGCCACGCGCAGGCGTAATTATGAATTTCCTGTAATACTTTTCATACTCAAGTTCAAGGTAAGACTTAACTCCAAATTCATCTTTAAGTCTTATTGACCAATACTTATTAAGTTCTCTCGCAATGCTATTTCCATTTTTTTCATAATCTTTTTTCCAACTCTCTTTAAGTTTTACAAATAAAGAATCGGTATCTCCGTAAACAACCTCGTAACCTTTTGACTCTAAATATTTTTTGCTCTGCAATAATAGCCATTGCCCGGTTAACGTAATTGCAGAGGGAAGGTGCGGATGATAAAACCTGCATCCCGTAGAACCCATAACTCCATAAAAACTATTCATTAAAATTTTAATTGCCTGGGAAAGGGGTTTTATTCTTTGTTTAACTGCCTGAGATCTTTGTTTCATTAATTGACTAATAAAATCAGGAAGAAAATGTTCGGTAGAAGAAAACTTATGACCGCCCGGCGTCGTTATTGTATTTACTTCAGACATTAAACGAGAATAAGGATCTATTTTAAACGTTCTGATTATGGATGGATATAAACTTTTAAAATCTAATAAAATTACGTCATCGTATATTCCCGGTTTTGGATCGAGAACATATCCCCCGGCTGAGTGCTCGCTCATTTCGAGATCTTTAATATTTGGGGCAACAATCTTTTTCTTATGTATCTTCGGCAATAAAAAATGATCGAAGGCTGCCGACATCATTCCGAGCCTGTCCATTAACATTCCGGATAACTGTGCTCTTTTTATCGAAAGTTCTATCAATCCTGTTTTCTTAAAAATATCATGTACAAGTATTGTATCCTGAAGATTATATTCGGCAAGTTTTAGCTTGTCTTCTTTAAATAGTCTTTCAATCTCCGCAACTTTATTTAAATCGGAAGAGATTGTTTTACCGATTCCAAGAAGTTCCTGTGAAACGGTTTCTAATTTAAAATCTTCAAAGGAATGAAATGAAGTTCTTAATGAAAAAGGACCATCGAGAACTATCCTTCCTGGAATGTTAGCAAAATAACTTCCCTGAGTTCTTTTTCTTATTGTAACCTTCCCTCCTCCTCTTGCAATATCAAAAGGAAAATTAAACTCTTTACATTTGGTATCAAGAAAAAGTAAATCAAAACCTATAACATGCCATCCAATAATAATATCAGGATCAACATTGCGGAACCAAGGCATAAAGCTCTGCAGCAATTCTTTTTCAGATGTATAACATTCAACATAGTCGGTTAGTTTTTCATTCGAATCCGATAGTATAAAAACTTTTTTTACTTCATTACTATTTTCTCTTAAAGTAACGGCAATAGAATAAAGTAAATTATTTTTCTCACCTGTTTCAATATCCAGCGAGGCAACAATAAAATTTGGAGAGAAATTTGCAGGTTTTATATCGGGATTAGTAAAGGAAAGTAGTTTGTCTTTCCGGACTGCACTTCCGGTTACATTCATTTGTACATTAATAGATTTCTCCATTAAGAATCTTCTTGCAGGATCAACATCGGATTCATAGGTGGTTATTTCCCTGGAGTTTAAAAATTCTTCTGCGGATTTAAGATCTCTTTGTGTATTAAAATAAATTGCATCTACCCCGGTTCCCGCAAAGTTTCTCATATTTACATTTTTTCTTTTATATGGAACTGTTAGACCTGTTAACACAATACCCTTTTCAACAAAAAAGACAGG
>Ga0075308_1000222_pt1 | contig 14699 bp, 6 predicted proteins | sample Joice_ThreeSqA_D_3_FD_120062 | JGI IMG/M metagenome (GOLD analysis project Ga0075308, IMG submission 120062) | Natural and restored wetland microbial communities from the San Francisco Bay, California, USA, that impact long-term carbon... | ecosystem: Environmental > Terrestrial > Soil > Wetlands... | reverse complement strand
ATCTATCTGACAAATATCAATTGCACCAGAAGTAATTAATTGCTTAAAGATTACTCTATTCTGACAATGCTCACCTGTTGCAACTTTAATTGGTTTGATTGCTTCAGCAATTGCCTTATGTCCGAGAATATCATCAGGGCTCGTTGGTTCTTCAATCCACCATGGACCAAACCGAGCGAATTCCTTTACATTTTTTATAGCTTCGTTAACATCCCATTTTTGGTTGGCATCCATCATCAGCTTTAAATCATCTCCTATTTCTTCTCTTATAATAGATGCACGTCTCATGTCATTTTTTAAATCAGAGCCTACTTTCATCTTTAACATTTTCCAGCCAGCCTTTTTTGCTTCCTTGCACAGCTGTCTTATCTTCTCATCACTATAGCCTAACCAGCCTGCAGAAGTTGTATATGCGGGATAGCCATTCTCAAGCAGATATTCTATTCTTTCTTTTTTAGACTTATGATTTTTCTTCAGTATTTCAAAAGCTTCATCTTTTGTTATAGCATCAGTTATATAAGTAAAATCAATGCAGGATATTAATTGTTCCGGAGACATATCAGAAATCAATTTCCATAAAGGTTTCTTTTCGACCTTAGCATATAAATCCCAGACAGCATTTACTATTGCACCAGTTGCAAGATGAATAACTCCCTTTTCAGGACCGAGCCACCTAAGCTGACTGTCACCTGTAATCATCTTCCAGAAACCTGCCATATCATTTATAAATGATTCAAGTGTTTTCCCTCTTATTAAATAGGATAGAGAATTTATGGCTTGAACACATAACTCATTCCCCCTGCCAATTGTAAAGGTAAGTCCGTGTCCTTCAATTCCATCAGGATGATCTGTTTTCAAAATAACGTAAGCTGCTGAGTAGTCCGGATCAGGATTCATTGCATCTGAACCATCTAAGGTTTTGCTAGTCGGAAATCTGATATCTGATGCAACAACTTCAAGAATTTTTACAGGCATTATTTAAACTTCCAAATCAACATCAGTAATATATAAGCTTTAATAGTTCCCTTAAAGGTAATTGTGTTTTAAATACACAAATTTTTCAGGAAATCTGGTAGTGTCTTAAGATATAAAAGGGTTTGATATTTCCAAAACAAAAAAACAACTATAATCTTCTACTATTGTATCTGGAATAAGTCCTACTTTCCATCAGTCAAATAATATACTTCTTCAGGACCAAATGATTGCAAAGTTCCTCCGTCGTGTGCATCTAAACCGTGTCCTGCGTATTGAATGGTAACCTTGTCATCATTCATAATGGGATGACTGAAATTTATTATAATACTTTTAGAATCGGCCGAATTTAATTGTACTGAGCCAATCTGTATACTTATGCCGTTTATCTTTAGGATAAAACTTGATTCGTGTCCTACAGGGGAATTCATTGTTTTGTTAAAATTTACTTCGATGTAAGATCTATCTTTAGAACAAACGGATGAATAATATTCGGGTGCAGAACCTATAGGTGAATCTTGGATCGATAATATTCCATAATTCAGGGCAAAGAGCGGATCGTAATTAGCATCTCCAAAATTAATCGGTATTTGCTCCATTGATCTTGGCCAGGAATGCGAGAGTGTTCCTGTGGGTTGATAATCTCCGAATAATATATCAGCTAGACCATCACCCTCAGTACCTGGTAACCAGGCTGCTATAATTTCATCGCTAAAAGGAATAATTGGATTAATTATCATCGGTCTACCGGAAAGCAGGATTACAACTGTTTTTAAACCTGCCAGCTTTATTTTTCTAACAGTAGTTATATCTTCAGAATCCAAACCAAGATCACTTCTGTCGCCATTACCTTCAGCATAAGAAGTCTCACCAATGACAACAACAGCAGTTTCATAACCAGAAGTGTTATTAGCGTACCTATCATATGTAACATTATTAATTCCAACTACATTCTGAATTGCTTGATAAATAGTTGTCCCCGGCGTTATATCGCCAGTACTACCTTGCCAGGAAATTGTCCAACCACCGCATTGCATTCCAATATCATTTCCTCCTTTACCTGCAACCAAAATCTTTTGACCGGATTTTTTTAATGGTAAAATCCCATCTTTCTTTTTAAGGAGCACCAGAGATTCCCGAACACATTGTTCGGCAATTTCTCTATGTTCAGCAGACCCTACTTGTGATATTAAACTTCTGTTTGCATAAGGTCTTTCAAATAATCCAAGTTCAAATTTTTTTCTTAAAATTCTCTTAACTGCATCATCTATTCTATCAATAGTCACTTCTCCAGTCGATACAAGATCAGCAAGTGTTGCAGAAAACAATTTATACCGATCAGGCAGCATAACCATATCTATCCCTGCATTAATAGATTGTTTTACATCTTCTCTAAAATCACCGGGCAGTTGATCTATCCCTCCCCAATCTGAAACAATAAATCCTTTAAATTTTAATTCACCTTTTAAAACATCAGTAAGAAGATATTTATTGCCATGCATTTTAACATCATTCCAGCTACTATAGGAAGCCATTATTGATCCAACCCCTTGTTTGATAGCTTCAATATAACCGGGGAGATGAATTCTTCTTAATTCATCTTCAGACATAATCGAATTACCCCCATTAATTCCATTCTCAGTTCCACCATCTGCAAGATAATGTTTAGCACATGCTAATATCTTATTATTTTTTGATAAATCATTTCCCTGAAACCCTTGCACTGAGGCTCGTGCCATAATTTCAGTCAACTCCAGGGTTTCTCCGAATCCTTCATAAGTTCTGCCCCATCTTTCATTTCGGGGAACAGCTATACAAGGTGCAAAAGTCCAATCAATTCCTGTTGCGGAAACTTCGATAGCAACAATACTGTCCGCTTTTCTAACAAGATCTTCATCATGAGTACAGCCCATACCAATATTATGCGGAAATATTGTTGCCCCGAAAACGTTATTGTTTCCGTGAACTGCATCTATACCATATATTAAAGGAATTTTTAATCTGCTTGCTAAAGCATAGGATTGAAAATCATCATACATATCTGCCCAGGAAGTTGGATTATTAGAATGAGGACTAGAACCTCCACCACTCAATAATGAGCCTATTTCATATTTCGTAATATCTGCTTTACATGTGTCAACATAACTTCTGTCTACTTGCGTCATCTGCCCTATTTTTTCCTGAAGAGTCATTCTTGAAAGCAGGTCACCAACTCTGTCATCTATTGTGGCTGTTGAATCAAGATAGGTTTGTGCGGGCATTGATTGAGAGAAATAAATAAGTAAAAAGAAAAAAAAGAAAATTTTTCGCACAAATTCTTTCATTATTTTATTGCAAATATATCAAGTTTCATCTTTTTGACCAATTCAGTGTCCCAATGTATTTACATTAAAGTATTATCTATGTCCTGATTTTCTTTTTAAAAATGTGGGCAAACAACAAGAAGTAAACTTAAAAAAACTAAGTAATTATTATTGTGACGAGAATGATATTAAGATACTAACAAGTTAATCCGGGCGTAAAAAAGAAACGAATTGGGTTCGAAGCATCACCAATCTTTTTTCAGGATTGTTGAAACACCCGTATAATATTTATCTATAATTTCTAATTTTAGAATATAAAGGTAGTATCCCATAAAATAAAAACCTCCAAGTCTATTTTGGGGTTTCAGCTCCACAAACTGAAATCAATTAGAACTTATTTTCAAAATAATAAATGTTAAAGTAATGAGAATAAAGATTTCTAGTCAAATTTATTTAGAATAAAATATTGATCGTTCCATTTTCACCTTGAATATCTCTTCCATAAACTTCTATTGAAAGTGTCCCGGAATTTTCATCATAGGTGTTTGATACCACCTTCAAGTTTGGATTATCAGATTCAATTTTAGATGGTCGTTCGCATTTGATGATTACAACCTGTTTTCCATACATCTCTATATCAAAAGAAAATTTATCCTTTTCATTACTAACCTTGTGTACATTATATGTGCCAGTGTTATTTATATAACGTTTGACCGGATGATTACCTGCTTCATACGTTAGAATATATTTTTCTTTCTTAAGAGTTGGAAGATAAATAAAAGTATATCCGGCTTCATTAAAAAATTCAGAAACTTGTTTCCCATTTAGTTCTGCCTTTGAAATATATTTTTCATCATCCAGTTTAATTTTGAAAACAAGATTGCCAAGCATATTTCTATCATATACTACCTGTGGCATATCTGTATTATCAATCTCAACTTTATTATTATCTATTTTTACTTTAGCATATTTTTTATATAGCCACTGCGAATAAAATTGTTCAGTATTTTTTGCCAGGTAATGTGTTTCACTTTTTTGAATTTCCTTGAAAAAATTTACCCATTTCTCATTCAAGTCATTTTGTAAAAAATCATCCTGGGCAAGCCAGTTTGGCCAGTGTGTTTCAATTATATCACTTTTATATTCCTCTAATGGTCTTGTTGGAAGTGCACTAAGCTTATACCACTCGTTACCATAATTATAGCGACTAATTACAAGTACCCCGTGGTCAAATCCCCCACCTTCCCTGATAGGTGGATTGCATTCCGGGATTTCTTCAAAAAGTGTATTAGCATATTTGACTCCAGCTTCGGCCATTAATTTACCTGTACTCAAATTTCCATCTGGATTCCAATAATAACCATAAGCACACGGAACAAAACTCTCCGGGAATGACTGACCGTTTTCTTTTGTAAAACCATACTGGGCCATAATCTCCTTAAAGCATTTCAAATGATCACGCGAATCTTGTTCAGGCCATGGTTTATTATTTTCAAGATCATACCATTCTGCCCTGGTTCTCACACCATTATCAAAATGCTCGTGACCAACTCCATGAATTCCAAATTCAAGATGTGCGGCATTATCTTTTACATAATTCATAATTCTAATTTGCTCGGAATCAACATTTTTAGAATTATCAAAGTTGCTTCCTTGTTTTGTAATTGTAGGATATTTAGCACAAACATTTTTCCGATCCATTTCAGACAAAACAAAAACTCCCATAAATCTTACCCCGACAGCCTTACTTACTTCAACAATAGGCATATAATCTTTTAATATCATTTCTCTTCTTACTCCGTCACGCCAGGGTCCTCCTTCATCTCCCTGCGAGCCCCCTTCATTCCATCCCAAATCATCAATGGCTATTGCAAATGGTCTTGGAAAAATTATTTCCTGAGAAAATGTATTGTATGAGAAAGCTACAACTACTAAAAAAAATACTAACCTAAATAAGGATTTGTTGATTTCCATATTTTACCCTTAAAAAGAAATTTTGTTTTTGGTATGTATCTGATAGGTACAATTACTTTCTAACAGCCTTAATTAATAAAAATTTACTGAACTCAATCTGCAATTTCGATGGCGTACCATTTACCAACCCTAATTTTTTGTTATTAACGTAATCTATTACTTCGTAATTATGATTTTTATCTAAACCACGTAATTCAACATCTCCCTTGAAAGGTTCTTTAGAATAAAAAGCATAAAACATTGTATCGCCTTTTTGAATTGCATGAGTCTCAGGCTTGTCATAACCGATATCATATAACTCGCCTCTATACTTTGCACTGGATAAAGAGTTTGCTTTGTAAATATCCAGCCATTGTTTCCATTTTGCTTCTTTTTCTTTTGTAAGTAAATAATCTTTATGATCAAGATGATCTGTTGGATAAGTAAATTTTGTTCCCACGATTCCACCTACTCCAAGAGTTGATGCAAAATCTGAACCGCCATCACTCAACTCTACATGATCCCCAAAATAAGGTGCATTGTTTCCCATTAAAGCTTTAATAGTTTTACCTTTTAATCTTACCTGCCAGGATGAAGTCGGATCAGAAGCAACTGACTGATTCATATAATGCAAATTGTAAAATGAATATGCAGTGCCACACGGACAGATTTGAATTACTGCATTTGGATTAATTTTCATTGCAGCTTCATATAATGCTTTATAAAATTCAGGTAATTTTTCAACCGATTCTTCGGGGTATAAATGATGATGAGCTTTATTATAACAGGGGGGCACACCGTTTAAATGCTGTCCATCGATTTTTAATCCATCAAAGCCCCACTCTTCCATTATTTTTTGTAAAATGTTCTTAAAATATTCAATTACAGGTTCGTAAGCCGGACAAGTATAATAACTGTCCCACCAGGTAATATCACGTTTAGAACCATCTTTATTTAATAAAAGATATTCGGGATGATTTTTTATCAAATCTGTCCCCGGATCAACAGCAAGAGGAGCCCACCATAACATTGCCTTAAGATGATGCTTATGAATTTCATCAACAAATTTTTTCATGTCTTTATCGCCATTGGGAAATCGCTTGGGATTTAAATACCAATCGCCTTCTGCGGTTTGCCAACCGTCATCGAGAGTTGCCCATACATAACCCATTTCAGAAACTTTAGGAAGAGTTCCTAAAACTTCATCAATTGTAAAATTTCTTTCATAACCCCACGCACACCATTCTGATTGATATGTTGACGGAGTGAATTTTTCAAATGTTAAACCTTTTGTCTCCATTATTTTGCTGAAACTATTCAAAGTGTGGAAGTAATCTCCTTGATGAAGTGCAACAAAAGTTTCATAAGTTTCAATTGATTCCCCTGGAGCTAGTCTTTTTTCTTCAAGATATTCATAAGAGATACGAATGTTAGCGCCAGCTTTATTCGAATCAAAATCGATAGGAATTGATACAAGTTTAGGAGAAGTTTCAAGATGACCAACTGCAAATCCTATATCGGGTCTCCATATATCAGATATCGGAGTTCCACCACCATAATCACTGGCATTCATTCCCATATAGTTTTCATGATGAAATCCTTCAGATAATGGTTGAACCCAATCTCTTCTGTCCTCATAAGATGCCCCTTCAAAAGACCAGAACGGTGGTTCAATATTTTTTGCCGGTAAAATGTTATAAGAATTATTTATCCATCCAATAACTTTTAATGTATCTGAGCCTGAATTTGTATATTTAACTTTTGTTATCAGAAAATCAGGGAACTGGTTTTTTACTTGAACTTTCAACTCTTTTTTAATTTTAATATTTCCATCGGAATAGACACCTTCAAGAACTAATACTTTACTGTTATCTGTCGTCGATTCTTTTGTATCAATCAAATTAAAGTCAGAGACGATTTTATCAGCAAGAGTTAATTGTTCTGAAGGAAAGAATTTATCCATCAATTCTTTAGAGTCTGGCAGCTTGCTGATAATCTTACTATGCATACGAGTATCATACTCAATTGTAAATATATCATTTGAAAATTCTGGATTATTACTTGCCCCACAACCAAATCCAAGAATTAACAAAAAAAATGTTAAAATATTTTTCATCGTTGTTCTTAAGAAATTATATTTTATTAAAATGATTTAAAGAATAACAAAGAACTTACCTGTTTTAGTTCCGATCGATGAAGTAATTACGTAAAAGTAAACTCCTGGTGCTGCAGCCTGATTATATTCATTTCTCAAATTCCATTTTTCTATGCTTGGTGCTGAACTGGAAAAGCCGTTGTGATCCAAAGTTCTAACGAGCTCGCCGGCAGAATTATAAATTTTTATCTTGGCTTGCACAGGCAAATTGGTAAACTGAATCTGGTGATCATTCAAACCGGTTTCCCATATTTCAGCTATTCTATAAGGATTAGGAACAACCCTGACTTCATCAAGGTTCTCTGTTGCAACAGGTGCTTGTGGAGTTACTTCCACAGTATTATTCATAGCTTCCGGATCATTACTATAGCTGTTTTCAAGAGGTCCGATAATTCCATTTCCGCTATCATATGCTGCGACATAATATCTATATTTAACACCGTTAACTACATCATTATCATAAAAGACATTTATTGTGTCTCCAACGTCAAAATATTTAAACGTATCAACTTGTACTACCTGCCGAAGCTGGGACCAATCATCACTGCCAAGATCAAACCAGGCGTATTGAGGAATCGTTCGGTAGTTACCGGTTATTCCATCTTCAAGATCAAATTGGGCTAATGGTATGTAATGTACCCCTCCCTCAAAATCTTTAAAAGTTTTCAATCCCCAGGTAATACCATTATCCTGAGAACGATAAATTTTATAGCCTTCGAATTTTGACTCTTTTTCACTTTTAGTTCCCCAAACAAGTTTTACTCTTCTGTTATCAGAAAATGCCTCTGCTACAGGAGCTTCTGGCGCTTCAACAACCTTCCAGCTATTTTGGTAAAGAGTTATGGCTCTTTGTGCATTAACTTTAATATCTTTTTCACTGGTTCCAAAAACTGTTGCAAAGATTAAAGTATCACTTTCCCCGGGATTTAAAACATAAGGTCCGGATCCAAGAGTTTGTAAACCATCTGCTCCTAATCCAAGATAGTAACCCTGTCCCCCTTCGTCTGCATCAGGAATTCCATTATGATCAAAATCATCATCAATACCGTCGCCATCGCTATCTTCCGGATCATTAACATTTCTTACATTGAAATCAAAATACCAGTCCGATCTTGCGCCATTACCTGCGGGAGTAGTAGCTGCCTGCCAAAAGTGAAAGGCGTCATAAGTTTCAACTTTTTTTGACAAGCCGGGCATCTGTAAAGCAACGACTCCTCCCCATGCAATTTTATCTGTCGGTATTGTTCCACCCAAAGGAGATTCTTCGTAACCGTCATCATCGGTACCGTAAGCAAGTTGTAATTTAGGATCATAGTAATGTCTGTCATCATCATAACCGATTCCCGGATAGAACTGTGGAATAAAACTAAAGTCGGCATGAATAGCAGCTCTCATATCTGTGATTGGGGCTGTTCCTATGTTACGAATAATATAAACCCAAACAATGAAATCTTCATAAAGTGTTCCTTCCCATGCCATTCCTCTGATAATCATTTGAGTTTTTAAGAAATTTGGATGTGGATCGTTAGAAGTTAATTGATCTGTACCTCCCCATGCTTGCACTACAGAAAATGATTCCTGATCTGCAAGTTGTTCTCCGTTTGGCCCGAAACCCGGCCAGCCTGTTTCAGAATCAAATTTAATCGGATCATTTAATACCGGATAGGTTGTTGGCCATTGCGCAGGCCATGTACTTTTATCATCACTCAGTAATGCTTTATCACCATTAACAAACTGAGGATAAGGATAAAAATGTTCTTCATCCCAAAATGCTGCCGGTCCTTCATCAAGTGTCGCATCGCAGAATGCAGTATAATCATCAGCGGGATTTGGCCATCCTCCCACTGCCCCATCCTGTTGGTCAATCGGGGCACCAATTACAACACCTACTCCTGTACCCCAGCTTATGCCACTTCCAGTAGGATACTCAAAAGAAGGCTCTCTTGCCAATGCAGTTGATTGCTCATTCCCATTACACAACAAGCCTGTGTTATTAAATTGTGTGCTTACTTTATTGATATTGAAAATATTCCAGCGTTGATAAATCATGGGGTTATCCTGCGCTAACACAGTCGTCGATAAAAAAATTATAATCAATAAATTTTTTTTCATTTTAAAACCTGATTGAGTAACTAGAGACTAAAAATAAGTGAGAACTCATTTAGTGATCCAAAATCACCATAATCCAGAAAGAGATAATCAAATTTCATATTGTAGTTTATGATGTTTCTAAAATCTAATCCCATTCCCACAGTATATGTAACCTCATCATAATTAAACTTGTAACCACCTCTTAAATAAACCGATCTGTATAGACCTAATTCGGCTCCGACGTTATGTCTTACTTCATAATCTCTGCTGTCTAAAACATCATAGGCAACGAGAAGCGAAACATCATCATTATCTATAAAGTAGTTGGAAACTCCGAATCTAAGAAGTAAAGGAAGATCCCATTCAATTGTTGACAGGTCTGCGGGAATTTGTTTATTACTGGGATTATCAGGAATGCTGTATGTAACAGATAAATCCCTTCCCTTAAATTGTAGTTTAGTACCGAAATTAGATAATGACGCTGCCAGTCTGAATTTGTTGTTGAAGAAGGAAGTTAAAAAAACAGCGCCTAGATCAACTGCAAAAGCGTCTCCAGAAGCATCGGCAATAGTTTCATTTATATATTTAATCTTTACTCCAAACGAGAACCTATCAGTGAGTTCTCTTGCATAACCAAATCCAATCATAATATCATTTGCTGATAAATATCTGCCGGTACCGTTTTGGTCATACACCGTTGTCTCTTCAATTTTTCCATAATCCAGATACTGAACATCTACACCGAACGTTCCGATATTTTCCCACTTATAAGCAGCCGCAAAGTACGAGTTACGTGAATCAACAAGCCAATCCATTGAGGAAATTGCTATGGAAAATCCATTATCTATTCTGCTTATGCCTGCAACGTTCCAATAAAGTGCTTCAGCAGAATTTACTGTGGCAATAGCTGCATCACCCATTGCCATCGGTCTCGATCCGACACCAATTTTTAAAAAGTTTACTGCAGAAGTACCTGAGTAATCTACTTGTTGAGCAAAATTTTCTAGAGGTAGCAATGTTAAAAGCGAGAATAAAATTAAAATAAATATTCCCTTATTTTTCATATTGGTTAATAAATACTTCATAGCATATTCCTATTAAAGAATTACAAAAAATTTACCTTTTGCCGAACCGATTGGAGAGTTTACAATATAAAAATAGACTCCCGGCGCGACTTGTTGTTCATATTCATTTCTTAAATTCCATTCCAAAATACTTGAGTTACTATCTTTTAATAAAGTTTTAATCAACTCACCGCTTGAGTTAAATATTTTTATGGTACACTTCTGCGACAAACCTGTAAATTGAATTATATGTTCGTTCCAGCTTGTTTCCCAGATAGCCGAAATTCTATAAGGATTTGGTACGACTCTTACATTATTCAAGCTTTTCGTTTCCAGGGGAAGTTCAGGGCGAACACTAACAATATTATTGAACTCTTCAGGTTTGGAGGCCGCAGAATTTTCGAGAGGTCCTATTATAGCATTTCCCGTATCATAAGCCGAAATATAATATTTATAATTAACGCCATCTAAAACACTTCTGTCAACATATACGTTTACTGTATCGCCGGTATTAAAATGTTTTAATTTATTTTCACCAAGATCAAATCCAATTAATGAATCGGAATTAACAACAAACCTTAAAGTATTCCAGCTATCGTCACCGAGGTAGTACCAGGCATACTCCGGTAATGTTTGATAATACCCGGCTATACCATCTTCTTTATCAAACTGGACAAGTGGTATGTAATGTGTTCCTCCCTGAAAATCGGCAAAGCTTTCACTGCCCCATGTTTGACCATTATCCTGAGATCTGTAAATTTTATAACCCTCAAACTTAGGATCCTTTTCACTATCGGTTCCCCACACTAACGTAACTTTTCTATCATCAATAAAACTTTCAACCAAAGGTGCAGGAGGAGCTTTTAAAGGTTTCCAATTATTCTTATATAAAGCTATAGCTCTTTGAGAGTTTGTTTTGATTTCCTCTTCGGTCATACCGAAAACTGTTGCGAAAATCAAAGTATCCATTTCTCCGGGTTGAAGAGTAAATTTATCTGATCCCAAGACCTGGAGACCATCTGCACCAGAACCAACATAATAACCTGGTCCGCCGTTTTCTGAATCAGGAATTCCATCTCCATCAAAATCATCATCAATACCATCACCATCACTATCTTGTGGGTCATTCTCATTCAATAAATTCCATTGATAGTACATTTCAGGATCACCGCCGCTACCAACATTTGTTGTTTGCCCCTCCCAAAAATGTGTTGCATCATAAGTCTTAACTTTTCCATCACCTCCGGGCATTTTTATAGCAACTACACCACCCCAAGCAACCTGGTCTCCGCTAAGATCACCGCCGCCAACAGGATTTTCTTCATAATTATTATCATCCCATCCATAGGCAAGCTGTAATTTCGGATCGTAATAATGCCTGTCGTCATCATACGCTATTCCAGGTACAAAAGCCGGGAAGAAACCGAAATCGGCATGTATACCCATTGACATATCAACGATTGGTTTATCAGTAGGATTGCGCACTATAAAAACCCAGACTATAAAATTTTCATAAAGCGATCCCTCCCATGCCATACTTCTCATAAGCAACTGAGTCCGAAGCCATCTGGTTTCGCTATTCCCCGAACCAACCTGATCTGTACCGCCCCATCCAAACATAAAGCTAAAAGATTCCTGATCTGCTATTGTTTTTCCATCGGGACCAGCACCAGGCCATCCTGTTTCGGAATCAAGTAAAATCGGAACTTGCGGAAGACTATTATTTGTGATCACCTCATCCGACATACCGTTTACCGGATAGTAATTTGGCAAAGCTGAAGGCCATGTGGTAGGCCAGGAACTTTGCTCGGTACTTATTGAGGCACTAGTTGGATTAGTAAATTCCGGGTATGGTGCAAAATGTTCCTCGTTCCAAAAGTCAGTCGGTCCCTCGTCCATAGTTCCATCCAAATAAGGGTAGTTATTAGGATTTGTACCTCCAACTACATCCGGATCCTGGGGAAATGGGGCACCAACTACAACAGCCACACACGTTCCATACTCTTTTCCACTTCCCTGTGGATATTCAAAGGAAGGCTCTCTTGCAAGATTATAATTTTGATTATTGCCGTCGCATAACATACCAACATTATCAAACACTGTTGCTACTTTATTAATATCCAGCTTATTCCATCTTTTATAATCCATAGGATTTTTTGTCTGCGATTCTGCAATTGCAACAAAAATCACAATGAACATTAAAACCGTTTTTACCATTCTGATTGCAACTTTAAATTCGTTCATATCAATTCCACAATTTTATACCAATTCTTATTGTTCTTCCCGGACCATACATACTTGGATCGTTTGTATAATCATCAGAAGTTGCTTCGTTTGCATCTTTTCCGGCAATACCTGAATCTGCATAAACCCAATAGATATTTCTATCATTGGTAAGGTTAAGTATTTGAATATATAATTGCTGTTTGAACCCAATCATATCAAAGTTTTTGAATATGTTTAAATCCAACTCATGAAGAGAAGGTGAACGTTCACCATTAGGGTCGAACGTAGACCTGGTATAGGGGAAACCTGATGACAGACTTCCATACAGAGAAAAACCAAACCCGTTATTCATTTCAAAATGAACATTACCTTGCAATACATGTGGTTGATCCCAGTTTGCCGGAAATGTTCGTGATTCGCTGGTTGGTCTTTCAAACAGGATTGAAGTGCTGACAAGCGTATTTGATATTGTATAATTCAGGAATGCAGAAAAATTATCAGAAAAATGTTTCTTTAAAGAAATTTCAATTCCCTTAACCGTTGCATAATCTATATTACCCATTTCCTGGAATCTTTTACCTTCTGAAGTTTCGTTAAGAAGTACGCCAATCAGGTTACTTGTTTTCCTATAGAAAGCGGTTACATCCATTGAAACATAATCGCTAAGCATTGTTTGAAGACCGAACTCGTAATTAACTGTTTTTTCCGGCTGTATTGTTGAGGCTGCAATTGGACTATTTTCTAATTGAGGATTTGGTCGGTATTCTCCTGACGCTTGAACTAAGTAAGTTCCTTGAAAGACCTTATAATAATTAGGAAATTGGTAGTAATGACCATAACCAAATCTTACTGCAGCTTTCTCTGCAATTGGAAAGCTCACTCCAAGTCTTGGTGTTATATAAAAATCTGCACTAGCATCTTCGACCGAAGCATTGGGGTAGGATATTTGAGTTATATCTTTAAGAACCTTCCTGTTTGTATTTATGTAATCGAACCTGGCTCCAAGATTTATAATCAACCCCATATCTTCAAACTCCATCTTTTCATTTACATATCCGTTTGCCTGATAGGGTTTAAATGCATATTGCTCTAAAGCCGTTCCACCATCCGGATTACGCCTGGTTAAATCAGTTTTTAAAAGCTGGAAGGTTGAACCAACAGAAAGATTATGGATTTTATTTATTTGGAGAGAGTAATCAACCTTAGCTTCTTTCCTGTTAAAATATGTATCGAAGAATACCCAATCTTCACCGGAAATTGAAAATTCCGCAGTTCCATTTTGCGGAACGACATCGTAATAAGATATCTCATCATATACATTTGATTTAAATCCTCTTTCATAATTTGCCAGTGAAATGTCTAAGTAGCTGCTTTGATTAATAAGATAATTTATTTTCAGGTAAGTTAAATTATCGTTTAACCTCACTCTTGGAGTACCATAAGGATTATATTTAAAATAATGATTATAAACACCCTTATTAGATTTGGAAATAAAACCGCCAAAACTAATTTTAAGTTTTGATGATGCCTGCCAGATTAATTTGCCAAAATTAAATTCTGTATCATTATACTGCATAGGTACAACATCAGGAGTTCCGCTCTTATCCGTACCCTCGCTGTTTACATAATTCGGATATATGTAACCATTTATATATCCATCGGTACTAAAAGTCCGGTGTGAAAAAACAAAACCGAGATTGTTATAAAAGGGTAAAGCAGACGAGAGAAGTAATTCGTAACTGTAAGTGTTATTTGAAACAGCATCGATGCCAATCTTGTCAGTAAAAGATTTGAAAGAAAATTTTGGTCGATTTGAGATTTGGTTCACACTGGATATTTTAACGACACCTGACATAGCTTCACCATATTGCGGGGCAAATGTCCCGGTGAATGTTTCCATCGAACTAATCAGGAGCTCTCCCATCTGGTCAATAT
>Ga0075308_1000220_pt1 | contig 14762 bp, 11 predicted proteins | sample Joice_ThreeSqA_D_3_FD_120062 | JGI IMG/M metagenome (GOLD analysis project Ga0075308, IMG submission 120062) | Natural and restored wetland microbial communities from the San Francisco Bay, California, USA, that impact long-term carbon... | ecosystem: Environmental > Terrestrial > Soil >... | reverse complement strand
TATGAAAAAATTATTTCCACTCCTGTTTCTATTTTTTTATGCCGGTTGTGATGATACAACTACAAATATTGATAATAATGTTATTCCTGATTCAAATGTTAGTTATTCACAGCACATACAACCAATATTCAATGCAAAATGTGTAAATTGTCATGGGGTTGGCGACACTGAAGCTGGTCTCGATTTAACTACATGGGCAGGAACAACTGCGGATCCAAGTGTTGTTTTTCCAGGTGTACCCGGGAATAGTAAGTTGGTATGGAGTATTGAAGGAAATCCAGCCGTCTCACCTATGCCTCCCATTGATTCTCCTTACCCGGCTCTAACACAAAATCAAGTAAACGGTGTTAAAAAATGGATAGAGGAAGGAGCAAAAAACAATTAAAAAATTAATTTTGCAATCTTGTAATCTTGCAATTTTTTAATCTTACAACCACTTCATTTTTTTATACCAATCTACCGTTCTTTTTATACCTTCTTCGAGGGAGACTTCCTGTTTGAAACCAAAATCATTAAAAGCTTTTTTATAATCACTAATCCAGGCTGACTGAGTAATATCCTTTGCCTTTTCGATATTCAATGTTGCTGCTTTACTGCTGAATAAAGAAAAGAACTGAGCAATAGCCGCAATTAAGTAAACAACAAAATGCGGAACTTTAACAACAAGTGGTTTCTTATTCATAACTCTAGAAGTAGCATCCCCAATTTCTTTCCAGTTATAATATTTTTCCGAAGTTATAAAGTAACTCTCCCCTATTACCTTTTCTGAAATTGCTGCTAAAAACAAACCTCTGACAACATCACTTACGTGAACGAGACTTACTTGTTTATCATGTAAACCAATAGTTGTCATTAATCCTTTACTAAATGTTTGAAAGAAAATAAAAATCTCTGTATCCCTTTCTCCATAGATTGCTGCAACTTTGCAAATCGTAATTGGAAGTTTATCCGCATACTTTTCCGCAAGTTCTTCCTGTGCAAGTTTGCTTCTTCCGTAAGTAGTTATTGGATTGCTGGGAGAATCTTCATTTATTGGATTGCCGGGTGTTGAAGGTCCTGATGAAGTTTGACTGCTTACTATTAAAAATCTTTTAATATTTTCCTTGAATTCAACCGCAACATCTAGCAAAGCGCGGGTTGTTTCAACATTTCCGGTAAAATATCCTTCCGGTTTTTTTGATTTTACAACTCCCGCGACATGATAAATATAATCAGCGCCATCAAAAATTTTTCTCAATCCTTCTTTATCGGTCAATTCACATACATGGAGTTCGACATCTTTACCTTCAAGCCATTTTAGGCTGCTAGTTTTTCTTATTATGCACCTGACAATGTAATTTTTCTCTAATAGCAAATCCACTAAGTGGCTTCCAACAAATCCTGAGGCTCCGGTAACTACTGCAATTAATTTTTTATCCATAAGGCTTTTATTGATTTTCAAACGATTTAATTTTACATTAAACAGCTAAATTTAAGAAATATATCGTCATTTATCAGAATTAAGAACCACATTTTAAGGAAGTAAATTGGATCTTTTCAAAAAGTGCTTTGACTTCACAAGGGCTGATGAAATAAAAGAAGCAGGATATTATCCTTATTTCAGACCAATTGAAGAAAATGAAGGGCCCATTGTACAAATTGAGGGTCGCAAAGTTATTATGGCTGGTTCTAATAACTATCTCGGTCTCACGGCGCACCCAAAAGTAAAAGAAGCGGCAAGAAAAGCTGTTGAGAAATATGGAACAGGTTGTTCTGGATCGCGTTATCTTACAGGAACTCTTGATTTGCACATAGAACTTGAAGAACGTCTTGCCAAGTTCTTTAATAAAGAAGCAGTTCTTTTATTCAGCACAGGATATTTAAGTGGTCAAGGAATTATTCCTACACTTGTGCAGCGCGGAGAATATGTAGTTTCAGATAAAGATAATCATGCTTGCCTTGTTGTCGGCAATCTTATGGCCAAAGGAGCTTTAGCTGAATTTGTCCGTTACAAGCACAATGATATGGATGATCTTGAAAGAGTCATTTCAAAAATCCCAAAAGAAACCGCTAAATTAGTTGTAAGTGATGGAGTATTTAGCACTGGCGGTGAAATTGTTGATTTAGTAAGATTAAACAAAATTGCAAAAGAAAATAACGCAAGAATTTTAATTGATGATGCTCACGCTGTTGGTGTAATTGGAAAAGGTGGAAGAGGAACAGCAAGTGAATTTGGATTAGAAGACGAAATCGATATGACAATGGGAACATTCAGTAAAACATTTGCATCCCTTGGTGGATTTGTTGCTGCTAAAAAAGAAGTAATAAATTACATTAAGCATCATTCACTTGCGCTTATTTTTAGCGCATCGCCCACTCCCTCTTCAGTTGCTGCGGCTATTGCTGCTCTTGACATTCTTGAAGCTGAACCGGAAAGAGTAGATAGATTAATTAAAAATGCAAATAAAATGAGAACCGGCCTAAAAGCCGAAGGATTTAATGTTATTGAAGGTAGAACAGCAATTGTCCCTGTTATTGTTGGTGATGATCAACTCGCTTTTAAAATGTGGAGAATACTTTATGATGCCGGAGTTTTTGTAAACGTTTTTATTTCACCCGGTGTTCCACAAGGAAGACAGATGATGAGAACAAGCTATATGGCAACTCATGAAGATAAACATCTCGACAGGATACTTGAAATTTTCAAAGATACCGGCAAAAAATTAGGTTTAATATAATTGACAATTCATCCCATTGAATTGAGCTAAACAAAATCTTTTAAGCATACCAAACATAAGGTATGCTTTTTTATTATCGGGAGTTTAAAAATGAGCGATATAAATATTTCAACTGTTAAAAACAAAAATGAACTGATGCAGTTTATTAAGCTTCCCTGGAAAATTTATAAAAACGATCCCTATTGGGTTCCTCATCTTTTAATGGACAGGAAAAAAATCCTTGATAAACAAAAGAACCCATTTTTTAAACATGCAGAAGCTGAATACTTTTTAGCTAAACAGAATGGTGAAGTTGTTGGAAGAATTGCTGCAATAAAAAATGATCTTCATAATAAAGAGCATAATGATAAAGTCGGTTTCTTCGGATTTTTTGAATGCGAGAATAACCAGGAAACAGCAAATATGCTTTTTGATTCAGCGAATGAATGGATCAAATCAAAAGGATTAACTTCACTGCGCGGACCGGCAAATCCTTCAAGTAACGATGAGTATGCCTTATTAATCGACGGTTTTGAAGACACTCCACGTTTGTTAATGACTTATAATCCTAAATATTATATGACATTGATTGAAAATTATGGGTTCAAAAAAGCTAAAGATCTTTATGCTTACAAATTGGAAAATCAAAAAGTTCTCTCTTCTGAAAAGTTAAAAAGAGTTCAGGAAATTGCACAGCAGCGCTCTGGAATTAAAGTACGCTCTCTCAATATGAAAAATTTCAACCAAGAACTTGCAAACTTTAAAGAAGTCTACAACAAAACGTGGGAACCAAACTGGGGATTCGTTTCGATGACTGATGAAGAAATTGATGCAATGGCAAAGGACCTGAAAACAATTATTGAACCCTCTCTAATTTTATTCGGAGAAATAGATAATAAAATAGTTGGTTTTGCTATGGTAATGCTGGACTACAACCAGGTATTTAAAGAGATGAATGGCAGACTCTTTCCATTTGGTATCTTCAAACTGATAACACAAAAGAAAAAAATTAATTGGGTAAGAATAGTTGTTCTTGGGATATTACCAGAATATCAAAAAAAAGGATTAGACTCGGTTTTTTATTGGGAAATTGTAAACCGCGCACATAATATTGGTATAGACCTTGGCGAAGCAAGCTGGGTACTCGAGGATAACGAAATGATGAACCGAGGTGCAAAAATGATGAATGGAGAAGTTTATAAAACTTACAGGATTTATGAAAAAGAAATTTAACTATGTTACCTCATAGTCTTCATAGCATCATCATACCTCGTTAAGTGCCTGGGATCAATTTTCTTTAACGTTGTAAACAAACCTAGGTCATTTGTGTATTTAAGATAATCTGCAATCTCTCCATTCTTTGCATCAAAAAAAGCTCTTATCAATGTCGTGTTCAAATCTACTTTTGTTCTTAGCTCCTCCAAAGTGTGAACAAGATTAGCAATATTTTCAAGCGCGATTGCTCTGTATTTTTTATCATTAAATATATCAAGACCATTATAGTGATAATTATAAAAAGCTTCTCTGAAAGCCCGGAACTTATCATTCATTAAATCAGAAACTAAATTCCATCTGCTGTATGTTAAACCAGTAGCAGTCCATCCGTTTGAGCTACTACTCGAATTAGCAATAGTAACTATTCCAAAGGCCTTTGAAAAATATTCTGTTCCACCAAGCTCTTCATAAGAGTCATAATCAAAACCGATTATAACATTTGCATAATAATCTAGGAAACTCGTTAAAGGATCAAATGTAGATTGGTTTCCATACATAGTTTGCCCTTTTTCATATTTGAAGGACCATGTATTATCATTTATTCTTAACATCGGTGAAAAAGTTATTGTATCATAAATCGCACGCTGGCTGACAATTACTACCTGGGCAGAATAGTCAATATCAGTAGATGCCGATACAAAAAGAACATTTATTGTACAAGGGATTTTGGGACCTACCCAGTCTTTGCCTGTAAAACGAGTCATATTCATGTAATCCTGAACAGCCTGTCCAAAGCCTTCAAGTAATACCCTGTTATTAGTCGGCAAGCTTTCATAATTAACAGTAACCGTACATTCTAATTCCTGTGCAAAAGAAATAGAAGAAATAATAAATAAAGAAATTATGATCATTTTTTTCATCAGAATTACCTATTTGGCATTTTAATGTTGATTTAATATATGAATTTGAATATAATGTAACAATAAATATAAAGTAACCGGAAAATAAATGGGCACGTGGGGGTTTTTACTTTTGTTTTTTATTATTGTTTCCTTTTGCCCTCCTGTTTTCTCTCAACAGAATCCAGGAGCCAAGCAAATTTCTTTATCCAATTCGGATGTTGCTTTATCCAACGACGTATTTGCATTGTTTAATAATCCTGCCGGGCTCGCTCAAATGGATTGGCGTGAAATAGGAATTTACTATTCTCCCGCACCTTTCGGCTTTACAGAATTAGCAAACGGTTTCTTAGCCTATAATGAACCGTTTTCATTCGGATCTGTTTCTATTGGAGCAATGACCTATGGATTTGATCTTTACAGAGAAACAAAATTCATTACAGGTTTTTCTTATAAATATAATAATAATCTTTTCTTAGGCGTGATTGTAAACATTCACAATGTTTTTATAAAAAATTATGGGAGCGACCTGGCTTTTTATGCTAATGCAGGCGGACTTGCCTGGCTAACAGATAATTTAAGAATCGGATTTTCTATTCAAAATCTCAACCGGGCAACTTTTGGAAAAGAAGAAGATCAGATACCGATGATTTTTAATTCCGCTTTTAGCTACGATGTTTTATCAAATCTTACTATAAATACTGCTGTTGAAAAAGATATCAGGTATCCTTTCTCTTTTAAATTTGGAATTGGATACAACATCATAAAATATCTTTCACTAAGAACAGGTTTCTCTACAGATCCTTCAGAATATTCAGCAGGAATTGGAATTAATTATTCAATCTTTAGTCTCGATTATGCTGTGTTCAATCATAATGATCTTGGATTAACTCACCAGGCAGGCATAATAATAAGTTTTGGAAAAGAAGCAGAACGCTCAGAAAAAATAAGAGAATATCTTTTAAATAAGTGAACAAGCTTCCCCCTCCTTTATAAGGAGAGGGACGAGGGTGAGGTCAAGACCTAAATAAAACGCATACACAATGAAAAAAGTAAAAGTCTTTTTAATTCTTTTTACAATTGTATTTCTTTATCCATCATCGCTTTTTTCTCAAACGGACAGCACTTATACAACTACCGAAGAAATTCTAAATAACCTTTTGGAAGAATCTCAGGATGAAGATATATCTTCTAATCTTTATGACGTTTTAGAAGATTTATTGCAAAATCCAATTAATCTTAATACAGCAAGTAACAATGAATTGCAGAAAATTCCTTATATCGATTTTCCCATTGCAAAGGAAATCATAAACCACAGAAACAAATACGGAAAGTTCTTCTCCACAAACGAACTTTATTCAATAAAAGAAATTCCATCTGACATTGTAAAAAAGATAATACCCTTTGTAACCGTTTCTCAAAATATAGCTACAAAAGATGAGAACTTGTTCAGCAACTTTTTTTCAAATTCTAAAGTTTATTTCAGAAGCAGGGTTAAAAATGAACTTCAAACAACAAATGGATTTACAGAAAATAAATTTGCAGGCTCAAGTTTGAACCTATACAACAGGCTTCAAATTAAATACAATAATAATTTCCAGTTTGGAGTTTTAACAGATAAAGATGCGGGCGAAAAGAATTTTAACGAATTTACTTCTGCTCATTTCTTTGCAAAAGACCTGGGGTATCTTAAAAATCTCGCTGTTGGAGATTATTATCTCGAATTCGGCCAGGGACTTACATTATGGAACGCCTATGGTTTTTCAAAAGGTGCAGATGCTGTTTATCCGGTTAAGAAAAGCGAAAGAAAAATCGTTCCTTATACAAGTTCATCTGAAGATAATTTTTTAAGAGGTATTGCCGGGACTATTGATTTTAATTCTTTATCTGTTTCACTATTCTATTCTAAAAACAATTTCGATGCGAATATTGACGAAGCTACAAGAGAAATTACATCTACTCCTTTAACCGGTTTACACAGAACCGATACCGAAATAAGTGAAAGAAAAACCGGCGAAGAAAATTTATTCGGTGGAAGAATTGACTTCTTAGATAAAAATCTATTTAAGGTTGGAATACTTCATTATCAATCTGTTTTCAATCATCCGTTTCAACCTTCTTCTGTTTATGATATCGAGGGAAATAAATTTAATTACACATCTACTGCTTATGATATTTTCTTTTCCAATATTAATTTCTTCGGTGAAACAGTTTATGATGGAATTTCAGTTGCTTCAATTAATAATCTTCAGCTTTCATTTAGCAGGAATCTTCAGTTCGTTTCTTCAATAAGAAGTTATCCAAGAAATTTCGTCAACCTTCATGGTTTCAGCTTCGGGGAAAGATCCGGTGCAGGAACAAATGAATTTGGTATTTACAACGGTTTGAAATGGAGATTGCCGATTGGTATTCTTAATCTTTATTATGATCAATTCAAATTTCCATATGCTACATTTGATAATCCTTTACCATCTGAAGGAAATGAAATTTTTATTGAACTCGATTCAAAACCATTTAACAAAGTTGAAACTTTAGTCCGTTATAAAAATGAAAGAAAGGAAATAAGCTATACCGTTGAAGATGATAAATTTATCCTATTAAGGGAAAGAGAAAATATAAGATTTGAAATAACATATAATATTTCAAAACAGCTGAGATGGAAAAGCAGATTTGAATACAACTTTTATTCAGTAAAAGATGCTGAACTTTATGAAAATGGTTTTTTATTTTTCCAGGATTTAAGATTTGTTCCAACATCTAATCTTAATATTTACGGTAGAATTGTTTTCTTCAAAACAGATTCCTTTAACTCTGCAATTTATGAATATGAAAATGATCTTACCGGAATTCTTACAAATGTCGCAATGTATGGTGAAGGAATAAGATTCTATTTACTTTTAAGATATAAAATGCTTTCTCACTTTTCATTATCCTGCAAATATTCAGAAACATATAAACCGAAAGAAAAAACTCTTGGTTCAGGATATTCAGAAATTAATGGAAATCTTGATAACAGGATAAATTTGCAGCTGGATTTGAGTTTCTAAATGGATAGCCTGATTATATCAATTCACTCTTGCATCTAAAGGTATTTTCAAAGGTTTTGGAAATTTCAACCTTGAAAAATCCTTATGTGTTGAGTTCAAAACAAAATTAAAATCGGTCGGTAAAACAGAACTATAAACTTTTAACACTGGAGACTTCCCTGTTTTAAACCATTCATTGCCATAATCCTGAGTGAGTTGGCGTTTGGAATTCCAATTCTTTTTATGAAATGATTTGGGTACTTCTTCGATTAAAAAATTATCAGGAATTTCTAAATCAATATAATGATATTCATTTCTTATGGAAATGAAGGAAACTGAATTGGCTTTGAGTTCCAAAATGCACATCGCTAAAGATGAACTAAAATAGAGAACTCGTTGAGCTAAAATGTGCCAACGTCCTGGTGTTCGACTTGCTCCTGTAGGATCGCTTGGTTCATAAACATTTCTGCAAACTCTATAAAGCCGAAGCAATTAGTAAATTCCAAATTCTATTTGATGCAAAACTTCTTCAACCTTGCGCCTTCCGGATTCAGTTTTAATAACATCAACGGGCTTCTTTCCATCTAATGCAAAAACAGGATTATGAAGCCACAGATTCAATTCCTCATCGGAGCCGAGAACTTTTTTGCCTAACTCTAATATGGATTCTAAAATCAAAAGACTATCAGTTTTTCGTTCAGATACAACTCCGGATTTTTTATTATTTTTTTTAGCCCAACGACTTAATGTTTTAGGAGCAACATCAAGTATATCAGCAATATCTCCGATAGTTAGAGCATATCTTGCGCTAAGTTCACGGATTTTTCCAACATCTGTACTGGGCGAATATGAATATTTTTTTTGTACCATAAGACAAATGTCCTTTCATAATAGGACAAATATACTTCTAACATTGAAGAAAGTCAAATAATTATTGAAAATTGAAGGTTGAATATTGAACATTTTTTTTTGAATTTCCAACATTCGACTCTCAATGTTCAATTTTTATTGATTACTCAAGATATTTTCTCTTTGCCTTCTCTCGGTCGTCCTGTAATCAGTCTTATCCCTCGTCTAAAAGTTACATAATCCCAAGCCCATTCTGCCATAACCCTAAATTTATTTCTGAAGGAAATGAGGTAAAGAATATGTATAAAACCCCAAAGCAGCCATGCAAAATAACCTTTGAACTTAAGACCTCCAATTACACAAACTGCACGTGCGCGCCCTATCGTTGCCATCGTTCCCTTATCAAAATACTTAAAAGGTTCTCTCAAATCGGCATCTTTTCCTTCCATAATAATTTTTGCCACATATTTTCCTTCCTGCATTGCAGTTGGAGCAATTGCAGGTAAAAGATTTCCCTTTTTATCTTTAAGGCTTGAAGCATCACCAATAACAAAAATATTCACATCATCTTTTAAGGAAAGATCAGGTTTCACAAAAACTCTTCCCGCCCTGTCACACTCTGACTTTAAAGATCTAATTAAAACAGGAATTGTGTTGCCGGCTGCCCAGATAACATTCTCTGTATCAATAAATCTGTCCCCAACTTTTACCCCTTCATCACTTACATCCGTAACTCTCTGATTAAAAATTATTTCTACACCTAATGATTCAAGATCTTTTGCTGCTCTATCTGAAAGATCAGGAGGATAGGTCGTTAAGACTTTCGGTTCACCTTCAACTAAATAAACTTTTGTCATACTTGAGTTAATATTTCTAAAATCTTTCATCATAGAGATATTAACTATCTCGGCAATGGCACCCGCCATTTCTACTCCTGTAGGACCTCCGCCAACAATTACATAGGTTAAATACTTTTTTGCTTTCTCTTTATCATTTAATTTTTCTGCTTTTTCAAGAGACGATAAAATCTTCTCTCTAATATTAAGTGCATCATTTAAAGTTTTTAAACCTGGAGCATATTTTTCCCATTCATCTTTTCCGAAGTATGAATGCTTTGAGCCGATTGCTACAATTAAGTAATCGAAAGGATATTTAAAATTGTTTGTTATTACTTCCCTGTTTGTTCTATCGATATCAATTACTTCATCCATAACAACAGTCATATTTTTATCTTTTCGTAACACAGAACGTATTGGTTCTGCTATGTCTGCGGGTGATAATGCAGCAGTTGCAACCTGGTAAAGCAAAGGTTGAAATACATGATGATTTGTTTTATCTATTACAGTTATATCGGCATCATAATCACCAAATTCCTGGGCTGCCGATAATCCCCCGAATCCTCCTCCAATAATTACAATTTTTTTTCGCATATATTATTTTTCCATTTATAACTAATATTCTAAAGCCACCTGCATTTATTATAACAAAATAGATTTGAGTTTCAAAATTAACCATACTTTCGTTTTTGAACTTAAATTGCTACTTTCATAGTGTGAATTTCATTGTTTATATTTGGTTGTGCTTTTCTTTGGGATATTTATTCTTAATAAAGATGTCTAAGTGAATGCCTGATTCAAAAATCGATTCTAACAATAACAAAGAGAATATTAATCCTTCTATAAGCGAAATTGTGGCAGAAATTGCTCACGAGCTTCGCACCCCGATAAACAGCATAATGGGTTTTGCTTCTCTTTTAAGTGAAGATAATCTTACACCATCACAAGCTGAGTATGTAACGACACTAAAAGAAAATGCGTTTAACCTTCTGGCTTTGTTAAATGATCTTATCGACCTGTCAAAACTTGAAGAGAAGAAAAATAAGGATACTTTTGAAGAAGTCAACATCAGGAGCCTTGTTGGAGAAATAATTACTCAGTTTGGTGGTAAAATCAACAAAGAAGAACTTGATTTCATCATTAATTTTGAGTCTGGGGTTCCACAGTCCGTTAAATTAGATTCACAAAAGCTTAAGAATATTTTAACAAATATCTTAACATTTTCTTTAAGGTTAACGGAAAAGGGTAAAATTACTATCCAGGTTTCACAAACTGAGCCTGCAAAAATTAATTTTAAAATCTCCGATACTAGTATTGGGCTTACATCAACAAAAATTAAAGACATATACTCGCCGACAATAATTTCAGAACTTGGTAATCCTAAGATCGGGCATATAACAGAATTGGGATTACTTGTAGCCAAAAAATATATTGAGCATCTTAACGGAAACTTAAATATAACGAGCACCGTTGGTAAAGGTGTTGTCTATAATTTCTCTGTAGGAATAGAGAAGCAATCCTCAATTGAAGCCCAGCTTAGTTCACTACCAAAACCAGGACAAAAGAATAATGTCCTTGTTGTTGAAGATGATTATGCAACTTCAAAATTATTGAGTAATTATCTTAATAAATGGGGATATGAACCGCGAATTGTAAACTCGGGCGAGCAGGCACTTAAAGCTGTTGAGAAAGAAACTTTTCTAGCAATATTAATGGATATAGTTCTGCCGGACACAAACGGGCTGGAGCTTTTGAAAACTTTAAAAAATCACGGAAATACTAAACATACTCCTGTTATTGTCTGCTCTGTAGAGGCTGAACAGCAAAAAGCATTTTTGATGGGAGCTGTTGAGTATTTTGTAAAACCGATAAACTACAATTACTTAGTTGAAGTTCTAACAAGCTACAAGCTTAAAAAAGATTCTAATATTTTAATTGTGGATGACGATGTTCCGACATTAAACCTGATAAAAGAATCAGTTTCAAACCTTGGTTTTAATCCAGTAGCTGAATCGCATTCATCTAAAGTTTTTGACCTGATTAAGGATATGGATCTTGATCTTTCTATAATTGATCTAGATATGCCGGAACTCAATGGTTTCGATTTAATTAAGCAGATAAAATCAAATCCTAAGTTTTCTAATCTTCCTATAATAATTTATACTGGGAAAGAAAATTACCAGGATGATCTTAAAAAGATTGATGGACTTTTCGAATATCTCTTGGAAAAAAGCAGTGTTAATATTGAAGATCTTTCCGCTACAATTAACTCGATGATAAACAGGTATGATGAGCCTGCAACACCTGAAGAATTAATAAAGAAAAATGATGTGATAAAAATTTTGCTTGTTGAAGATTATAAACACTCCCAAATTATTGTAACAAGACTTCTTAAAAAGAATAACTTCGAAAACATTGCTGTGGTTGAGAACGGAGCCGAAGCTCTTAAGGAAGTACAGAATCAAAAGTATGACCTGATTTTGATGGATATGCAAATGCCGGTTATGAATGGCTTTGAGGCAACTGAAAAAATCAGGCAGCTATCCGATTATAAGGACACTCCGATTATTGCTTTAACAGCGTTTGCAATGAAAGGCGACAGAGAAAAATGTCTTGAAGCGGGTACAACTGATTATATCTCTAAACCGATTGACAGTAATGAATTTATTGAAAAAGTAAAATATTACACCACAAATAAAGCAAAAGCTGAATAGCTGCTAAACACATCAACTCCTCAAATAATTCTTCAAACTTTATTAAATTTGTAAATTCTTTAATCTAAATTTTATGATTAGCGAGACAATAAGAACAAGATTTGCACCAAGTCCGACAGGTTATCTTCACGTAGGTGGTTTAAGAACAGCATTATATAACTACTTATTTGCTAAAAGAAATAAGGGCAAATTCGTTCTCCGCATTGAAGATACAGACAGAGCACGATATGTTGAGGGAGCAGTTGAAAATCTTATTTCAACATTAGAATGGTCAGAATTAGATTACGATGAAGGTCCCGAAAAAGATGGTGACTTCGGCCCATATCTTCAATCTGAAAGATTAGATATTTATAAAAAGCATGCTGAAAATCTTATTAAAGAAAATAAGGCTTACTATTGTTTTTGCTCTCCCGAAAGACTAACTGAATTAAGAAAGAAATTAGAAAAAGAAGGACAACAGGCAAAATATGATAAACATTGTCTAAATCTTTCTAAAGAAGAAATCGATAAAAAGTTGGCTGCTAACGAAAATCGCGTTGTAAGATTAAATGTCCCTGCAAACAAAAATATTATTATTGATGATGTTATTAGAGGAAAAGTAGAATTCAAAAGTGATATTGTTGATGACCAGGTTTTAATAAAAAGCGATGGATTTCCGACTTATCATCTTGCAAATGTTGTGGATGATCATTTAATGAAAATTACACATGTTATCCGCGGCGAAGAATGGCTTTCATCAACTCCAAAACATATTTTGCTTTACGATTTTCTCGAATGGGAAAAACCTGTTTTCGCTCACCTCCCTCTCCTTCTTAATCCCGACAGATCAAAACTAAGTAAACGCCAGGGAGATGTTGCAGTAGAAGATTACAAAACAAAAGGATATTTGAAAGAATCTCTTATTAATTTTGTAGCTTTACTAGGTTGGACTGCGGGAGATGACCGTGAATTTTATTATATAGAGGAATTGGTAGAAGCATTTTCTCTGGAAAGAGTAAATAAAGCCGGGGCAATCTTTAATATTGAAAAATTAGATTGGTTGAATGCCGAACATTTAAGAAAGAAACCAAATACAGAGATTCTTATTATGTTGAAAGAAGAATTATCAAAATCAAAATTTGGAGAACAGAAATATTCAGAGGATTATCTTCTAAAAGTAATAGAGGCGATGAAAGAAAGAGTTTCTTTTGTAAAAGATTATATTGAGAAAAGCCCCTACTTTTTTGAAGCACCGGAAGAATATGATGAAACGACTGTTGTTAAAAGATGGAAAAATAATTCATCGGAACTACTAAAAGAGTTAACAAAAAATTTCGAGAAACTAGGAAATCCTGTAAAAGAAGATTTCGAGAATGCTTTGAAAGAAACAGCCTCCAAGCTTGGAGTTGGCAACGGAGATTTAATTCATCCATTAAGATTAGCAATTTCAGGTGTTGGCGGTGGTCCAGGAGTTTTTGATATTACATACATTCTTGGTAAAGATGAAACTATCCAAAGGATGAAGAAAGCTATCGAAGCTATTCATTAAAAAAAAATTAAATCCGAAAACAAAAATGAACGAAGCAAAAGAAAATCCTGAAGTAAAAACTACCAACTTTGTAAAAGAACTGATTGATGAACATCATGCAAATGGAAGATTTAATAAAGTTGTAACACGCTTCCCTCCTGAACCGAATGGTTATCTTCACATTGGTCATGCAAAATCTATTTGCCTGAACTTTGGTATTGCAAGAGATTACAATGGAAAGTGCAATCTTCGTTTTGATGATACAAACCCTGAAACGGAAGAAGTTGAATATGTCGAATCGATAAAAGAAGATATTAAATGGCTCGGCTTCGATTGGGAAGAAAGGGAGTTTTATGCATCCGATTATTTTGAGCAGTTATATGAATATGCCGTTAAACTGATCAAAAAGGGAAAAGCTTATGTCGATTCTTCTTCGACGGAAGAAATAAAAAATACAAGAGGAACGCCCACAGTACCAGGTAAAGAGAGTCAGTACAGAAACAGAACTATTGAAGAGAATCTCGATCTTTTTGAAAGAATGAAAAAGAGTGAGTTTAAAGATGGCGAACATGTCTTAAGAGCAAAAGTTGACATGTCCTCGCCAAATATGAATATGCGTGATCCTATAATGTACCGAATACGGCACGCGCATCATCATAGAACCGGAGACAAATGGTGCATTTATCCAATGTATGATTGGGCTCACGGACAATCTGACTCCGTCGAAGGAGTTACACATTCAATATGTACACTTGAATTTGAAAATCACAGACCTCTTTATGATTGGTTTCTCAATGAACTAGAAGTCCATCACCCTCAGCAGATTGAGTTTGCAAGATTAAATCTCAACTATACAATAATGAGCAAAAGAAAACTTCTACAACTGGTTGAAGAAGGTTATGTTTCTGGCTGGAATGATCCGAGAATTCCCACAATATCCGGTTTAAGAAGAAGAGGTTACACTCCGGCATCTATAAGAAATTTTGCAGAACGCGTTGGCGTTGCAAAACGTGATAACAC
>Ga0075308_1000219_pt1 | contig 14835 bp, 11 predicted proteins | sample Joice_ThreeSqA_D_3_FD_120062 | JGI IMG/M metagenome (GOLD analysis project Ga0075308, IMG submission 120062) | Natural and restored wetland microbial communities from the San Francisco Bay, California, USA, that impact long-term carbon... | ecosystem: Environmental > Terrestrial > Soil >... | reverse complement strand
TGGAAATTTTTCGGATAGGCTGCAGGATGTTATTAGACTAAGCCGTGAAGAAGCTTTAAGACTTGGTCATGATTATATCGGTACCGAGCATTTACTGCTCGGAATTATTAGAGAAGGACAAGGCGTTGCCGTTAGAATTTTGCGCAATCTTGATTGTGATTTAATAAAATTGAAAAAAGCAATTGAAGATACGGTTAGAACTTCCGGCGGTACTTTAACAATCGGAAATATACCCCTTACTAAGCAGGCTGAAAAAGTATTAAAGATTACTCAAATAGAATCCAAAATTTATAAAGCTGATGTTATTGGAACAGAACATTTGCTCCTTTCTCTTTTAAGAGATGAAGATAACATAGCTACACAAATATTACATCAATTCAGCGTGACTTATGATGCAGCACGAGCAGAGTTGAACTCCATGCTTTCCAGCAAGGGATCCAAGGATGCAGGTTCACTGCCTCCTGTTCCGGATAGAAAAGTTGAGAGAACAAAAACTCCTGTACTCGATAATTTTGGACGCGATCTTACTAAACTGGCAATTGAAGATAAACTTGATCCGGTTGTAGGACGTGAAAAAGAAATAGAGCGTGTGGCTCAGATTCTTAGCAGGAGAAAGAAAAACAATCCTGTTTTGATTGGCGAACCGGGTGTTGGTAAAACTGCAATTGCTGAAGGTTTGGCTTTAAGAATTATTCATAAAAAAGTTCCCAGAACTTTACAGGAAAAAAGAGTTGTAACTCTTGATCTTGCAGGACTGGTTGCCGGTACAAAATACAGAGGGCAATTTGAAGAAAGAATGAAAGCCCTTATGAATGAGCTTGAAAAAGCCAGAGATGTAATCTTATTTATTGATGAGCTTCACACAATAGTTGGAGCTGGTGGTGCTTCTGGTTCGCTCGACGCTTCCAATATGTTTAAACCGGCATTAGCGCGGGGCGATATACAATGTATAGGTGCAACCACACTTGATGAGTACAGAAAATATATTGAAACTGACGGTGCTCTCGACAGAAGATTCCAGAAAGTTATGGTTGATCCGCCGAACTATGAAGAAACTCTTCAGATATTGAACAACATTAAATTCAAATATGAAGAACATCATAGAGTTAAATACTCAGACGATGCAATTGAATCTGCAGTTAAGTTAAGCTCCAGGTATATAACCGATAGGCATTTACCTGACAAAGCTATCGATGTTTTGGATGAAGCTGGTTCCAGGGTTCATATGGGTAATTTTGAAGTTCCTTCAAACATACTTGAACTGGAAGAAATGATTGATAAAGTTCGCCAGGAAAAAGCAACTGTTGTAAAAAAGCAGGATTATGAAGAAGCAGCAAGATTAAGAGACAAAGAAAGAAAATTTCAGGCTGAATTGGAAGTAGCTAAAAAAGAATGGGAAACTAATTCAAAAGACGTTGTGCATGATGTAAGCGAAGAAGATATTGCTACAGTTGTCGCGATGATGACCGGTATTCCTGTTAACAGGGTGGCTCAAACAGAATCTGAAAAGCTGCTTAAAATGGAAGACGCTTTGAAAAAGGAAATTGTAGGACAGGACGAAGCAGTATCCAAACTAACAAAAGCTATCAGGCGTACAAGAGCAGGTTTGAAAAATCCTAACAGGCCTATCGGTAGCTTTATATTTCTTGGACCGACAGGTGTTGGTAAGACAGAACTTTGTAAAACACTTGCAAGATATTTGTTCGATAGCGAAGATGCTCTTGTAAGAATTGATATGAGCGAGTATATGGAAAAGTTCTCTCTTTCGAGATTAGTTGGAGCGCCTCCGGGATATGTTGGATATGAAGAAGGTGGACAGTTAACTGAAAAAGTTAGAAGAAAACCATATTCTGTGGTTCTCTTTGATGAAATTGAAAAAGCTCATCCGGATATTTTCAGTTTACTTTTACAGGTTCTTGATGATGGTGTTTTGACAGATTCTTTTGGAAGGAAAGTCGACTTCAAGAACACCATAATTATTATGACTACAAATGTTGGAGCCCGTGATATAAAAAACATCGGTTCTTTCGGTTTTGGTTCGGAGAAAGCTGAAGATAAATACTCCTCACTTAAAAATACTGTTGAAGATGCTATGAAGAGACTCTTTAATCCGGAGTTTCTTAACAGAGTCGATGAGACAATTGTATTTAGAAGCCTGGAGAAAGAAGATATCCTGAAGATCATCGATATTGAACTTCGTGATCTTCTTAAGAATATTAAAGAAAATAAAATGCAGTTTTCACTTGATGATACTGCAAAGAATTTCCTTGTTGAAAAAGGATTTGACCAGAAGTATGGCGCAAGACCTTTAAGAAGAGCAATTCAAAAATATGTTGAAGATCCAATTGCCGAGGAAATTCTTAGAGGAAGTTTCAAAGACGGATCAAAAATTAATGCGAGACACTTTCCTCCTTCTGAAGATCTTGTTTTTATTGATGAGAACCTCGAAGAGGAAATTGCTGGTGAGCATGATAAAAAAGATTCCGGAGAAGGTTCCTGATTCAATTATTAAATACTCAAATATTTAAAAAGCGTCCCACTTTACGGGACGCTTTTTTTTATTTAAGTTTGATAGATGGTAATCAAAAAGATGGAGATTGAAAATGGCTTTACTAGACCAGCAGGAAGTAATGAAGAATCTGAAGAATCTCGATAACTGGAATTTTGACAATAACCAGATTCATAGTGAATATCAATTTGAAGATTTTAAAGAAGCGCTTGGTTTTGTAAATAAAATCGGAGACGAAGCGGAAAAAATGAACCATCATCCGGATATGCTTTTACATTCCTGGAATAAAGTTAAAGTAACTATTTCGACTCACAGTGAAGGCGGCGTCACTGAAAAAGATTTTAAACTTGCTGCAATTATTGATAAACTTTTACATCATTAAGAGTTTCGAATGGGTTTAAACGAAAAAGATATTCTTGAGATTTTTGAAAAGTCCGGTGCTTTATTAAAAGGGCATTTCCTTCTTACTTCAGGCAGACACAGCAATGTTTATTTTCAATGTGCAAAAGTACTGCAATATCCTGAATATGCGGAAAAAATTTGTGCGTTGATTTCCGAACATTATAAATTCTTTGAAATAGATACGGTGATAGCGCCTGCAATTGGTGGAATTGTTGTTGGACAGGAGGTTGCCCGCCAGTTAAATAAAAGATCGATCTTTGCAGAAAGAGAAGATAAATCTCTTACTTTAAGAAGAGGCTTTACAATTGAAAAAGGTGAAAAAGTTTTGGTCTGTGAAGACGTTGTTACAACAGGCGGTTCTGTATTTGAAGTCATTGATATTGTTAAAAATTACAGCGCCGAAGTTGTGGGAGTTGGTTTTATTGTGGACAGGAGTAATGGAAAAGTAAATTTTCATCACTCACAATTCAGTACAATGATGCTCGATGCAAAATCTTTTTCATCAGATGAATGTCCTTTGTGTAAAGAAGGAATTGAACTTGTTAAACCAGGTTCAAGAAAAATTAAATAACTATTCAGTTTTTATTTTCTTTCAAAGATATAGTTTCCAAACATTGAACGAAATTTAAAAAGTTAAAAATGACCTCTCCCTCGCCCTCTCCGTACTATGGAGAGAGACGGGGTGAGGTTAAGTTAAAAAGAAAACAAAGTCATGAAAAAATACATTCCGCTTTTTGCAGTCTTTATCTTTTCTTTATCTTTCGCTCAAACAAAATTTGATGATTACTTTTTCGATAAATCATTAAGAATTGATTATTACCATTTTGGAAATGCAGAAAGTGATTCTTACGCAATCGATGAATTAATTGAAGAACCTTATTGGGGAGGTTCCAAAACAAATCTTCTGGATATTTTTAATTACGGAAAATATATCGTAAAAGTTTTTGATGCGGGGAGCGATTCTCTTATCTTTTCAAAAACATATTCAACACTTTTTAGTGAATGGCAAACTGTTGATGAAGCTAAAAAAAATACAAAAGGTTTTAGTGAAGTTGTTGTCATTCCTTATCCTAAGAAAAAAATAAGGGTAGAGTTTTACAGCAGGGACAAAGAAAATAATCCTGTAAAAAAATTAATTTATAATATCGATCCCTCCGATTATTTTATAAAAAAAGACAACAGGAATAAATGTCCCGTTTTTGATGTTTTGAACAATGGAGACCCTGGAAATAAAGTTGACATTGTTATGATTCCAGAAGGCTATACAACGGATGAGATGGATCTGTTTAAGAAAGATTGTGAAAAATTTGCCGGATTACTTTTTAATACTTCTCCGTATAAAGAGAATAAAAACAAATTCAATATTCGGGGCGTCGAAGCTCCTTCGGAAGAATCGGGAACAGATATTCCCGCAGATAATATTTGGGAAAAAACTTTATTAAATACGAGCTTTTATACTTTAAATCTCGATAGATATTTAATGACGAAAGATTACAAAACTGTTTGCGATGTTGCAGCAAATGCTCCTTATGACCAGATTTATATTATTGTTAATACTGAAAAATATGGGGGAGGATCTATCTATAATTATTACTCTGTCTGTATACGTCAAAACCGTTACGAAGAATATATATTTACACATGAATTCGGTCACGGTTTTGCCGGATTAGCGGATGAATATTATAGTTCCAGTGTTACGTACGAAAACTTTTATCCTCTTGATGTAGAACCCCTTGATCCTAATCTTACAACACTTGTGGATTTTGATTCTAAATGGAAAGATATGGTAAGTGATACAATTCCAATTCCTACTCCGAATGATCCAAAGTATAAAAATGTTGTTGGTGCGTTTGAAGGCGGCGGTTATACAGCAAAAGGAGTTTATCGTCCGAGCCTGGATTGTACAATGCTTTCTCTTTCTGTAAATAATTTTTGTCCTGTTTGCAAAAGAGCAATCCAGGAAATGATAGACTATTACACTAAATGATTTAAAAATCTAAATAGGAATTTATGGACCAAAGAAAATTATATAAAACAGTTGAGACGATAGCGAACCGCAAATTTGATTCTGAGAAAGATATGCTTATCGAAGTGCTGAACCAGATTGTTGGAAATGAAGAGATTAGTGTTACAGGAGGTAGGGTGTGGAAGCTCAATCAGAAAAAAGCTGCTTATGAATTACTTTACCAAACTGGAATGATAGAAAGGATAGAAGAAAAATTTAAACTAAAACTTGCCGGCTATCCTTTGTTTGATTTGATTGCAAAAGAAAGAACAATTCTCGGTGATGAGACAAATGAGGTTTTGCGGAAGAAAGGAATATTTAAATATTCGGCTTCAGGTGTTGGAGAAAAGTTTAAAATTGATAATAAACCTTATTACGAATACCTCCTTGCCCTGAACAGTGATTTTATTAATGAAGATTTCCGCATTACTTTAAATATTATTTCCACTGCACTTACTTCACAAATTAAGCAACGAAGATTCAGGGTAAATGCAAAAGTGCTTAAGGCCGATCTTGATAAAGGAAGAGAGCTTCAGAAAAGTATACTACCGGAACACGAGTATAAATTTCATGATTACACTTTATTTGGTATCAGCCAGCCTGCCGAAATAGTCGGTGGAGATTTTTTTGATTACCTTGAAATAGGGGATGAACATGAAAGAGTTGGTGTAGCCGTGGGAGATGCAGCAAGCAAAGGTGTTTCCGCGGCAGCTGAAGCTATGTACACATCGGGTGCTCTTAGAATGGCAAGCAATTTTGAATTAAAAATTGAACCCCTGATGAAAAGAATGAATCAACTTGTTAATAAAATATTTGCTGATGATAAATTTGTCTCACTTTTTTATGGTGAGCTTTCAACAAATAAAGGAGGACTATTTTTATATTCAAATGCGGGGCACAATCCACCATACTTTATTAAGAGTAATTCTGATGAAATATTACTTCTCAATCCAACCGGACCGGTTTTGGGACCTGCACCTAATGCAAAATATACTCTGGAGAGTATTAATTTCGAACCCGGTGATGTTCTTTTAATTTATACTGATGGAATAACAGAGTCTACAAATGCTGATTTTGATGCTTATGGAGAAGAAAGGCTTATTGAATGTTTTAAGAAAAACAGAAACCTGAGTGCAAAAGAAATTTGTTATAATATTCTTGAGGATGTTTTAACTTTTTCTAACGAAGGCGAATATGCAGACGATAAGACTATTGTTGTGATTAAAAGAGGGAACTAACTTTTTTTCTAATTTTTCTCTTTCTTTAAAGTATATCTCTTAAAATTTTTTAATATTAGTTTAATGTTTAAACCTCCGGAGTTTTAATGCCTCCGGTGTGTCCTAAAAAATAAATCTTTTTGAGGTTACAATGATTAAATCAATAAATCCGGCAACAGGGGAAGAAATTAAAACCTACCAGGAAATGACTCTTAATCAGATCGAATCAATAGTATCTGATACTAATTATGCCTTTCTCAATTGGAAAGAAAAGGATTTTTCTTTTAGAAAACCATTGATGAAAAAAGCAGCTGAAGTTCTTAAAAAAAATAAAAAGAAATATGCTGAACTTATGACTATAGAAATGGGAAAGCCGGTTAAACAATCTTATGCTGAGGTTGAAAAGTGTGCATGGGTTTGTGATTACTATGCAGATAATGCAGAAGCTTTTCTTGCAGATGTTATTGTGGATACAGACGCATCGAACAGTTTTGTAACTTTTCAGCCACTCGGGGTTGTGCTTGCTGTTATGCCATGGAATTTTCCTTTCTGGCAGGTCTTCAGGTTTGCGGCGCCAAATTTAATGGCAGGTAATGCAGGAATTCTCAAGCATTCTTCCAATGTTTCAGGTTGTGCTCTTGCTATAGAAGAAATTTTTAGAGAAGCCGGTTTTCCCGACAATCTTTTCAGAACAGTTATTGTTTCTTCTAAATCTGTCGCAGAAATTATTGAAAATAAAAATACTATGGCTGTTACAATTACAGGAAGCGTTCCTGCAGGAAAATCTGTTGCAGAAAAAGCCGGTTCGGTATTAAAGAAAACAGTTTTGGAACTCGGAGGAAGCGATCCATATTTAATTCTTGAAGATGCCGATTTAGAGCAAGCCGCAGCAACCTGTGTAATCTCACGCTTAATAAACGGCGGACAAAGTTGCATTGCTGCAAAAAGATTTATAGTTGTCGAAAGTATCTATGAGAAATTCGAAAAATTATTTATTGAAAATATGAAAGCAAAAAAAATGGGTGATCCTTTTGATGAAACCAATGATATTGGACCACAGGCAAGTGTTAATTTGAGAGACGAATTACATCAACAGGTTGAAGAAAGTATAAGGAAAGGAGCAAAACTTTTATTGGGTGGAAAAATTCCAGAAGATAAAGGAGCTTACTATCTGCCGACCGTTCTTTCAAATGTTAAAACAGGAATGTCTGCTTATGATGATGAACTTTTTGGTCCTGTTGCTGCACTTATAAAAGTAAAAGATGAAGAAGAAGGAATTAAGATTGCGAATGATACAAACTTTGGATTAGGGGCAGCAGTTTTCACCAAGGATAAAGAAAGAGGGGAGGAAATCGCTTCTAAAAAATTAAAAGCGGGCTGTTGCTTTGTAAATGAATTTGTCAAATCGGATCCTCGGTTACCTTTTGGCGGAATAAAAGAATCAGGATACGGGAGGGAGCTTTCCGAGTTCGGAATAAAAGAATTTGTGAATATTAAAACTGTTTACGTGAAATAAATATCACTTTATATTTACTAAAATGTAAAAAAAATAGAATGGCAGAAGTAGTTTTTAGTTAAATAAAAGTATATATTTTAAGGGAAAGCGAATTTTGAGGGGAAGAGCATTTTAAGACGAAATTTTATAATAATGAGAAATATTTAAAATTTCTAAATAAATGTATTTAATTATCATTTCGGAGGGATTATGCGATTGAATTATATCACTCTAATTCTATTGTTCCTTTGGGCCACTTTAGCGTATTCACAGGATTCGGTTAATGTAATACCGAAAACGACAACGGGAGATATCGATTTAAATTATTTAAACGGTGTTAAATCTGATAATCTTGGACTTAGGGCAAGTTCAGCATATTATCTGGGCGAAAGAAAATCTGAAAAAGCCGTCATTCCGTTGATGGAAGTTCTAAGATCAGATACCTCTTCCGCAGCCAGAATTATGGCTGCTCTATCGCTTTATAAGATTGGAAATGAAAGAGGAATATTTGCCATAAAGCAGGCAATACAATTTGATGCAGATGAACAGGTTAAAAAGATGTGCAGTATTTTATATCAAATGTATAGCGTTGAAAAGGAAAAAAACAAATAATAAAAAATAGCTTAATAGAATTTTCTAAGACTATTAGCAAACAAGATTTTATCGCAAAAGTTTTCCTTCAGGGGAATAAATGAATCTGCGTACATCAGGAAACTCTCCGAATTCGGAATTAACGAGTTTGTTAATATTTATGTGTAGTAGTGGGAGTTTCTGAATATTTAATTCTAAATTACAAAGGATAGTAATATGGAATATAGAAAATTGGGAAATTCAGATTTGAATATATCCGTTGTAACATTTGGTGCCTGGGCTGCAGGCGGTTGGATGTGGGGAGGAATAGAACAGAATGATTCTATAAATGCAATAAGAGAAGGTTTCAATTCCGGTATAACCTCAATTGATACTGCTCCGGCTTATGGTCAGGGAAAAAGTGAGGAAGTAGTTGGTGAAGCGATTAAAACTCTACCGCGAGATAAAGTACAAATTTTAACTAAGTTCGGTTTGCGTTGGGATACAGATAAAGGTGAATTTCATTTCAAAAGCGTTGATAACAATGGTAAACCGATGAATCTATATAAATATGCGTCAAAGCATAGCATTGTGAGGGAATGTGAAGAAAGTTTGCGAAGGCTTGGAACAGATTATATAGATTTGTACCAGATTCACTGGGCTGATCCTACAACACCAATACAGGAAACGATGGAAGCAGTTGCTCAACTTATTAAGGATGGAAAAGTGCGATATGCCGGTGTCTGTAATTATAATAAAGATCAAATGGAAGAAGCTGGGAAATATCTCACACTTTTATCCGACCAGGTTCCTTACAGCATGCTGAGGCGTAAAATTGAAAAAGAATTAGTTCCTTATTTGATTGAAAATAAAAAATCAGTTTTAGTTTATAGCCCGCTTCAGTTTGGATTACTTACAGGCAAAATGAAATCAGGTCACCAATTTCCGGAAAGCGATCTTAGAAACGATTCTTTTTACTATAAAGATGAGAATATTAAACGGGTAAATGTTTTTCTCGATAAAATAAAACCGATTGCTGACGGAAAAAATATTACACTTGCACAATTAGTTATTCGCTGGACGGTTGAACAGCCGGGGATAACTATAGCTCTTGTTGGTGCACGCAATCCAAAGCAGGCAAAAGAGAATGCAAAAGCTGCGGATGTAAAATTAAGTCCTGATGAAATTAATTTTATTACTAATGAACTCAATGAAATTGAACTAGTAAGCAATTAATTTTTTATAGATGAGTGATTAAAAATTCAATTATATTACAATAATTAAAACTTAATTGTAATTTTTAAAAGGGGAATTTAATTATGAAAAAACAAGAATTACTTTCGCTGTCTCCGATCCAATTCATAAGCTTTTTGGAAAGTCAGAAAATTAAGAAGTTCTTTTTTGTTTATGATAGTGAAAAGAAAAAATTAGCTGCTTCTCATCCGCAGTTACAACCAATAGCAGATTATTTCTTAAATGATAAAAGAGATTTTATTGAACATGAAGGATGGTTTTGTAAAATCTCTGAAGAATATAGAATGCTTCTCGGTGCTTTCGTTCACAGGACCAACAGGGGACAAGCTGCCGGCGGAGTTCGTTACTGGAGCTATGATACAATCGAAGATTATTTCAGGGATGGTTTAAGACTATGCGCAGGAATGACTTTTAAAAATGCTCTTGCCGGACTTTGGTGGGGAGGCGGTAAAGGTGTTATTGCATATAATCCTCGATACGATAAGTCGAATCCAGAGATAAGAGAAAAGATTTATAAAGATTACGGTTTATTTATGTCATCCTTAAATGGATGTTATGTAACAGCAGAAGATGTTGGAACGAGTGTTCAAGATATGAATAATGTTTTTTCCGGGACAAGATTTACAACATGTATTGGATCTGAATTTGGGGGAAGCGGTAATCCATCTGTTCCAACAGCCAGAGGTGTTATTTCAGGAATGGAAGCTGCATTGGATTTTCTAAAAATGGGCACACTTGAAGGAAAATCAATTGACATTCAAGGGTTGGGGCATGTTGGTGAACCTCTTGTTCAATTTCTCTTTGAAAAAAATGTGAAGAAAATTATTGGTGTGGATATAAATCTAAGTCATATAAATTCTGCTAAAAAAAGATTTGAGGGGAAAAATTTTGTCGGCCGATTAGTTGACAAAAATGATATTTCGATCTTTTCTGAAGAATGTGATATCTTCTCTCCTAATGCAACAGGTGCAATTTTAAATCAGAGAACAATTCCTAATTTAAAAGCAAGAATTGTTTGTGGTGCTGCAAACAATCAGCTTGAGGATATGCAAAAAGACGGGGAATTAATTCATGATAGAAATATTATTTATGTTCCCGATTTTCTTGTAAACAGAATGGGAATTGTAACCTGTGCAAATGAGCAATACGGTTATGTTAATAATGATTCGCTTATAAAAAATCATTTTAGCAAAGACTGGGAACACTCAATTTATAACAGGGCAACACAGGTTTTAAAGGAATCTAAAAATAAAAATATACCTTCTGCTGAAGTTGCGTTAAGATTAGCAGATAAATTATCTAAAGAAAATCACCCGGTATTTGGTCATAGGGGGAGGCAAATAATCTTATCTTTGGCGGAAAACGAATGGCATTTGAAATGATTTAAAATCTTAAAGTAAAAACTGTTTCTTCCGGTTTAGAATTCACTCTTATATTTCCTCCGTGAGAACGCATAATTTGTCTCGATAAACTTAAACCAACACCTGAACCGCTTTTCTTTGTACTGAAAAATGGAATAAAAATCTTTTCAAGAGCTTCTTCAGGAATCCCCGGGCCATTGTCAATCACTTTTATCAAAACTTTTCCTTTCTCATCCATGTTTGCAATAAGTGAAATACACGGGTTTTTATTTCCTTCTAATGCATAAATTGAATTGATCATAAGGTTTATTATTACCTGCTCGATTTGTTCAGAGTCAGCTGTTACTTCAAGTGTTTCCGGATCTACTTTCCTTAAAAATTTAATCCCTTTTTCACTAAACTGCTGCAACATCAACTTTTCTATATTCCTGAATAATTCTTTTACCTGGAAAATTTTGAAATCGGGTTTAGGCACTTTTGTAAGAGTTCTGTAATTATCTACAAAATGAATCAGCCCTTCACTTCTCTTTTTAATTGTACTTATTGCTTCTTTAATATCTTCGACTACTTCCTCATCAAATTTATTGTTGTTTGAAAGTATAGTTGTAACTGTTCCGGCAAGTGATGAAATTGGAGTTATCGAGTTCATAATCTCATGTGTTAAGACTCTTATTAGTCTTTGCCATGCTTCCATTTCCTTTTCTTCAAGTTCTGTTTCGATATTCTGCAAAGAAACGAGTGTATATTTTTGATCTCTCTGCTTGAATTCCGTCGCATAAACTATAAGCTGGGTAATTTCATTTTCCGTCACGATTTTTATTGCAGTTTTCTCACCTGAACCAAGATTTAGAAATTTTTCTGCGAGTCCTTTATTTACTTCATTCAAAGCAGATATATTGGTTAAATGACCCAGGTTAAATAATTTCTTTGCAGCATTATTTACAAATTCGATTTCTCCAAGAGCGTTAAAAGATATTAAACCGACTCCGACGTGCTGCATAACAGTCTGCAAAAACCTGTAATTTTCTTCTTTCTCGCTTCTTGTTGAAAGAAATTTCTGGATTACTTCATTGAAAGATTTGTTCAGATCTTCGAATGAAGAACCGAGAGTTGTATTTACAAATGTTTGTGAAAAATCTGAATGTTTAACTGAAAGCAAAAATCTCGAAAGCTGCCTGTTGGTTATGCTTACATAATGTATAACAGAGTAAAAAGTAAATGCTGTAAATATGAAAACTACAACAAGAGTTGCATAAAGTTGAGTATAAATAAGAATGTAAAAAAATAAAAGAATACCGCCCGCAAAAAGCAGAACACGGAGAACAATATTAAAAGTAAAATTCTTAAAGATTAAATTGATAGGACGTTTCATTATTGGCGCTTTACGGCAATTAAAGTCATATCATCATACTGGGGAGTACTGCCCGAAAAATTTCTTACGTCGTGAATAGTTTCTGTTACAAGTTGTGTAACTGGCAGATCTTTATTTTTTGTAATAAAATCTTTTATTCTTTTAATTCCATAATTGTTTAAAGAAGAATCCCGTGAATCGGAAACGCCATCAGTATAAAAGATGATTAAATCTTTTTCATTTAGTTTTATCGTTTCTTCTTCAATATCCGATTCAAAAATTTTGCCTTCTTCAAGTCCGAGCCCAAGACCTTTTGGTCTTATTTCTTTTATTTCAGAATTATCATCGCTTGTATAAAGAAGCGGCTCGTGCCCTGCTCTTGCAATTGTTAATTCATTTCTCTGATTATCGAGTATAGCAAAGCACATTGTAACAAAAGAGCCTCTTCTTAAAGATTGATAAAGAAGTTGATTAACCTTTATCAAAGCCTCTTTCGGAGAAATATTTGTTTTTGCAAATGAAAGGAAAATTCCTTTTGTAAGTGTCATATAAATTGCAGCCGGGAGACCTTTTCCTGCAACATCCCCAATTACAATTCCAAGCTTATTTTCTGCAAGTTCTATAAAATCATAATAATCTCCGCCTACTTCCTTAGCCGGTAAACAAAATCCCTGGATTGTATATCCTTCAACAGATGGATTCTTTTCAGGCAAAAGTCTTAACTGAAGCTGTCGTGCAATTTCAAGTTCTCTGCCGAGTCTTTCTCGTTCAAGCTCATTACGGATATCCTGGAGTGAAACAAGCTTGTACATATCTCCGCGCAGCTTAAACTCGCTTGCATAAATGGAGAGATTCATTTCTTTCCCATTTGAACTGAGCTTGAACAATTCGTGTTCACCGGTTCCAATTTTATTAAGAATATTAACAAACTCAGGATTTACATTTGCCAGTGTGTGCATATTCTTTATTTCACTAATATTAAGAATTCTTTTTGCCGATTCATTAAGAAGAGAAATTTCTCCTTTATCGTTAAAAGAAATTAATCCTGTTCCAACCTGTTTAACAATTGTTTGCAGATATTGAAAGTGTTCTTCAGTCTCAGAACGCGTTGCACGGAATTGGTTTATAACATTTGATAAAGCTTTATTGAGTTCTTTAAAAGATGAGCCAAGCTCTTTCGGCATTATTATCCTGCTGAAATCGGAATGCTTTACAGAATTGAAAAACTTGGTTAACTCATAGTTGGTTACGTTTACATATCTCGTTAAAAGATAAACCTGTATGATTATTAATGCTGAAATAATAATCTCTGTTGCTGCCAGATGATTATTGAAATAAATATAAGCCAGCAAAAAAATTGTTGCCGTTAAAACTAAAACTCTTATTATTAAACCGATATGGAATTTTTTCATTGATTTTTTAGAGTTGGCTATTTATTTCATACTCTTTATCAGTTATTCTTAATTTACCATTTACAATTTGGCAGTAAACAAGTTTTTTAGTAATTAAATTATTAGCAAACATCATTTGAATGGGTTCATTTGACCAAATGATATCTACAAAAAAATTAACTTTTGCAAATAAACTGATTATAAAGTGATCACTTAGAAAAAGAACATTGTGACTAGGAAAGGGGATAGAAGCTTGACCTATTCTCTGATGAAATCTTAGGTTATCAATATTTGTCCCTTTTATGGCATGATGTTTCAGTTCATTAATGTTAAGTATGTATTGGTCAATTCCAAATAAATGTGAAAATTCAACACAAGCCTTTGCTATGAACCTCGAAGGAATTCCACTATTCATAATATAATTATACTTTACCTCATCGATTCTTTTTTCACTTATATAACCAAATAAATTATCTTCATGTAATCTTGGAGAGTTCTCATTGCTGTTCCACTCCAAATATTCTGAAATAGATTTATGAGATATATTTTTGTCTTTCTTTTTTGACTTAATTATATCAACAATAAATTTTTCATTCTTAGTATCATATATAAATTCACCTTCGTTTATTTTTTTAGTTAAAGTTTTTTCTTCATTGCTTCTTCTAGAAACTTTGACCTCTGTACCATCGGGAAGGGTAATAAAGGCATCTTTATACTTAAAATTTAATTTTAATTCTACTCCTCTTTTTTTAAGTTCCTGATAAGCATCATGAATATAAAGGTTTTCGATTAATTTATTATCAACCTCACTGCCGAATATATCATTGCAACCTTTGCAGACATTATCAATTGTTATCGTTCCACCAATATTTTCAGGAATGATATGTTCTTTGCTTTTTTGATTACTTTGATTACAAAATGTGCAGTTCATAGGAATTTTTTAGGATTAACCTATTTATTAAAAATTTTTACAATCCATACTTCTCCATTCTTCTATAAAGAGAAGTTCTTGTTAAACCGAGTTCTTTTGCTGCCTGAGTTATGTTGCCGTTATGTTCTCTCAGCACTTTCATTATAACTTCTTTTTCGACATTCTCGAGATTGTAATTGCTCAGAACAAAAGTTTCATCCTTATTGGAAGCAGTCGTAAAAAAGAAATCGGACGGCTGAAGCTCATTTGCTTCGCTCATAATTGCGCTTCTTTCAATAGCATGCTGAAGTTCTCTAACATTGCCGGGCCAGTGATAATTTTCCAGCCGCTTCATTGTAAGAACAGGAAG
>Ga0075308_1000208_pt1 | contig 15681 bp, 15 predicted proteins | sample Joice_ThreeSqA_D_3_FD_120062 | JGI IMG/M metagenome (GOLD analysis project Ga0075308, IMG submission 120062) | Natural and restored wetland microbial communities from the San Francisco Bay, California, USA, that impact long-term carbon... | ecosystem: Environmental > Terrestrial > Soil >... | reverse complement strand
TGGTGATAAGCATACAAAGGATGCTAAAACTCTCTGGCCTATTGCTGAAGAAATAAACATTGAATACGAGAAAATAAAAAATCTTTCTGAAGAAGAACTGAAAGCAAAAACAGTTGAGTTCAGGCAGAGAATTGAAGATTACGTAGCAGAAACAAAACAAAAAATTGAAGAAATAAAAACCCGCCTTCATTCCGATGAAGAATTCGATAGGAATGCAGCTTACGATGAACTGGATAAGCTCGAAGAGGAGCTTCATGAAAAATATGAAGAAATTCTGGATGAGCTTCTTCCGGAAGCTTTTGCTGTTGTAAAAGCAACGTGTGAAAAGCTGCTCGGTACAAGCTGGATGGTGACAGGTCGCAAGGTTACCTGGGATATGGTCCCCTATGATGTTCAGCTAATGGGAGGAGTTGTTCTTCACGAAGGAAAAATTGCGGAAATGGCTACGGGTGAAGGAAAAACTCTTGTTGCTACTTTGCCAATGTATCTAAATGCTTTAACCGGCAGAGGTGTTCATCTTGTTACGGTAAACGATTACCTTGCACAGAGAGACAGCGAATGGATGGGAGAAATATTCAGGTTTCATGGTCTTACGGTTGGCTGTATTCTTAACACAATGTCGCCCGATGAAAGAAAAGAAAGATACAATTGTGATATCACATATGGAACAAACAATGAATTCGGCTTTGATTACCTGCGCGATAACATGGCTGTTGATAAAGAAAGTCAGGTGCAACGCGGTCACAATTATGCCATCGTTGATGAAGTTGACTCTGTACTAATTGACGAGGCAAGAACTCCACTTATTATTTCCGGTCCCGTTGAAACGGATGACCAGAGATTCAATGAAATGAAGCCCAAAGTAGAAAAGCTTTATAGAATGCAGACTAATCTTGTTGCTAAGCTTGTTCAGGAAGCTGAAGAGTTGCTAAAAAATGGGGGAGATGGTAATAAAGAAGCAGGCGTTCTTTTGTTGAGGGCATACAGAGGATTACCTAAGAACAACAGGCTCTTAAAAGTTTTTTCAGAAGCTGCTAATAAAAAGTTAATGGAACAAACGGAGATGGAGTTCCTTCGTGAAAAAGCAAAGAATATGTATATCATTGATGATGAGCTTTACTTTGTAATTGATGAAAAGAATAATACGATCGATCTTACAGAAAAGGGAAGGGAAGAACTTGCAAAAGGAAGCGGGATGGAGAAAGATTTTTTTATCCTTCCCGATCTTGGAACCGAAGTCAGCAAATTTGAAAATGATACGGAGATTAGTGAAGAGGAAAAATTAAAACGCAAAGACGCTCTTTATAAAAAATATTCTGAAAGCAGCGACAGGATTCATACTATTCATCAGCTTCTTAAAGCTTATACTCTTTTTGAAAAAGATGATGAATACGTAATTACTGAAGAAGGAAAAATTGCAATTGTTGATGAGTTCACAGGTCGTGTGCTTCCCGGCAGGCGTTATTCAGATGGACTCCACCAGGCAATTGAAGCAAAAGAAAATGTAAAAGTAGAAAGGGATTCTCAAACTCTCGCGACTATTACTCTACAGAATTATTTCAGGATGTATAATAAGCTTGCAGGAATGACAGGTACTGCCGAAACTGAAGAAGGCGAATTCTTTGAAATTTATAAGCTCGATGTAGCCGTAATTCCAACCAACAAACCTATTGTTCGTGATGATGAAGATGATGCGGTGTTCAGAACAAAAAGAGAAAAATATAACGCCGTAATTGATAAAATAGAAGAATTGAAAAAAGAAGGCAGACCTGTCCTGGTAGGAACTACATCTGTTGATGTTTCCGAAACAATAAGCAGGATGTTAAAAAGAAAAGGCGTTGCTCATAATGTTTTGAATGCTAAACAGCATCAGCGCGAAGCGGAAGTTGTAGCACATGCAGGAGAAATTAGTGCTGTTACAATAGCTACAAATATGGCTGGCCGCGGTACTGATATAAAGCTTGGTACCGGCGTAGTAGATAGGGGAGGCTTGTTTATTCTCGGAACTGAACGACATGAATCGAGAAGAATCGACAGGCAGTTACGTGGACGTTCTGGAAGGCAGGGAGATCCCGGAACAACAAAATTCTTCTTATCTCTTGAAGATGATTTAATGAGATTGTTCGGAAGCGACAGGGCTTCTTCAGTAATGCAGAGAATGGGACTTAAAGAAGGTGAAGTAATTCAGCATCCGCTTATTACAAAATCTGTGGAACGTGCACAAAAGAAAGTTGAAGAGAATAACTTTGCAATAAGAAAAAGACTTCTTGAATATGACGACACGATGAACCAGCAGCGTGAAGTTATCTATACAAGAAGAGGAAAAGCTCTCGAAGGAGACAGGCTTAAAAGTGAAGTGTTCGATCTTCTTGAAGAATACATTGCTGAAGTTGTTGAAAGAAGTTTTGGCGATGTTCTTGTAGATAATATGAAAGAAGAGATCAAGCTTAATCTCTTGGTAGAATTTCCACTTGAGGGTCAGGAATTTGAAAGTCTTGGTAAAGAAGGTATAGTAGAAAGAATTGTTTCGGCTTCAAAAGAATTTTATAAAAGAAAAGAGGAAATGCTCGGTTCTGAGTTGATGGCTCGTCTTGAAAGATATGCTATGTTAAGTGTAATAGACCATAAATGGAAAGAGCATCTTCGTGAAATGGATGATCTGAAAGAAGGAATTGGTTTAAGAGCTTATGGACAAAAGGACCCGCTTGTAGAATATAAAACCGAAGCATTTAAATTATTTGTTGATTTATTGGACCAAATAAGAAACGATGTAGTTTCATTCTGTTTCAAATTCTTTCCACAGGCCCCGGAGGAAGTTCAGAGAAAAAGGAGACAGCCTGTCAGTAGAGTCACTGAAACTAAACAAAGCGCAACCAACATTGGTCTTGCAACGCCTAGAGAAGCTGCAATCGATCAAAGAGCAGGCAAAGCGCAACCTGTAAAAGTCGGTGAAAAAGTTGGAAGAAATGATCCTTGCCCGTGCGGCAGCGGTAAAAAATATAAACATTGTCATGGCAAGTAGGAAGAGGGAACTATGAAAAAAATAATAGCCATAATTCGTCCTTTTAAAATGGATGAAGTAAAAGAAGCCCTTGCTGAAGAAGGAATTAAAGGTCTTACAATAACCGAAGTAAGAGGTTACGGAAGACAAAAAGGTCACTCCGAGACATACAGGGGAAGCGAATACAGGATTGAATTTGTTCCTAAAATGAAGATCGAAATTGTTTTAGAAAAGGAAAAAGTCGATAAGGTAGTCGATGCAATTTTACGAAGTGCAAAAACCGGCCAGGTGGGGGACGGCAAAATTTTTATAAGCGATGTAGAAGAAGTAATAAGAATCAGGACGGAAGAGTCTGGAAAGGAGGCTTTGTAATAAATTTTTTACCTTTTACATATTTTTAATCTTTGATAGCTTCCTTTATGAGATTTCTTAAATCTAAACTTTTTCTTCTGCCTTTTCTTCTTATTTTTCTCCAGTCTTGTAGTCTCTGGGATAATTTTACAACTTATTTTAATCTCTACTATAACACTTCTGATCTTTTCCAGCAAGTTGAAGAGTCAATTAAGGAACAAAAAAGAGATCTTTTTTCTGCAGAGGATATAATTGTTCCCGGCACGGCAAAACAGCAGCTTGGAAAGGTAATTGAAAAATGCTCCAACATTTTACAATTTCATCCCGATGGTCCTTACGTTGATGATGCACTTTTAATGTTGGGTAAATCGTTTTACTATCAGAAAGATTATCAGAAAGCATACCGCAAATTCCAGGAGTTAATTGCAACCCAGCCACAAAGTGATCTTATTCTTGAAACAAAATTGTGGATAGGAAAAACACAAATGAAGCTTAGGAATTTTGATGATGCTCTGCAAATATTAGGTGGAGTAAGAGACGAAGCAATAACCGAAGGGAGAGAAAATATAATTAAGGATGCTTTTGTTGAAGAAATTGTTTACAGGATTAGTAAAGAAGATTATCAACTTGCAATCGGGCTAGCAAATCAACTGATTAAAGCCTCTGATGATGAAAGCATAAAAGCAGAAGTTTATTATGAAATAGGAAAGCTCTACGATGAAGTGGAGGAACCTGAGAATGCTATATCAGCATTTAACCAGGTTTTTGAGTATTCGCCTTCTTATGATATTGAGGTGAAAGCCAGGCTTGAACTTGGCAGAGTTTTGAGAACGACCGGCAAAAACCAGGAAGCTCTCGATATTTTTGAAAAGATGAGAACTCAAAATAAGTTTAGTGATGTTTACGACCAGGTTGACCTAGAAATAGGAACTACTTTAATTGGTCTCGATAGGCTCGATGAAGCACTTGATAAATTAAAGTTTGTTGATACATCATATGTTAAAACGAAAACATCAGGAGTTGCCAAATATAAAATCGGTGAATTATATCAAAACGATTTTCATAATTTTGACAGTGCTGCTGTATATTATAGGAAAGCTGCAACTTCGCAGTTGCCTACAGAGTATATTAAACCGGCAAATGAAAAAACAAATATTTTTAAGAAATATCAAAACCTGACCTCAGTTATTACAAATTATAATAATGCACTCTTTTATTTTGAAAATCCCGAAGAATTTACTAAAGATTCGATCAAGTTTGTTCAGGACTCTGCGAGTTATGTTAGTGACTCATTAAGAATTATGGCGGAACTAAATCTTTATACCGAACATCTCGAGGGCATGGCGGGTTTTGATACATTATCCAATAAAACTGATACAACAAAAATTGATTCTTCAAAGATTGACTCAACGAAAATCGATTCAACTGCTATTAAGGATTCTTTAAACAATATTATTCAAGAAAGTGACCGGCAAAATATTACTCAACGGACCCGGGACAACAGAAGAAGACCTGGAAATATTGTAGAGGGAATAAATATTGATTCTCTCTTTGCTAAAGAATGGGGAAAAGACAGGGTATTTCCCAAAAAGCCTGTGAAGTCAAAATTAAGTGTAGATTCTTTAAGGACACTTCTTGCTAAAAACAAACTTGATCTTGGCAATCTATTTCTGACAGAACTGGAACTTCCGGATTCTGCTTATAAAAATTATATTAGTATACTTAACGATTATCCGAATACACCGCTTCATGCAACGGCATTATATGCGTTGGGGAGCTACTATTTAACTGTTAACCAGGAAACGACGGCGGACAGCTTATTTAATATTATTTATGAGAATTATAGGAACGAAAGTATTGTAAATGCAGCGGCAGATAAATTAAATAAACCTTTAATCGATCTTGAATATGATCCTGCAAAAGATCTTTATGCAGAAGCCGAAAAGGAAATGCTCAATGAAAAGTATGACAGTTCAATAAATAAATTTTACCGGTTGTATAAAGAATATCCTCAGTCGAAACTCGCACCAAAAGCTTTGTACGCTTCAGGCTGGATATTGGAAAACGATTTAAGCTTGTATGATTCTGCGGCGGTTGTTTACGATACAATGTCTGTTCACTATCCTCAATCGGAATACGCGGTTAAAATACGCCCGGAACTGACGACTTATAAATTATTTAAAAAAGAAAAGGAAAAAGCTGCTGAAGATTCTCTTAAGAAAATTGAACAGGAAGAATTTTTAGCGGATTCTCTTGCTGCTGTTGATTCTTTACAAGCATATGGACAAACTTCTGAAAAAGGTTTGCCTACTCAGAATATAAATCCTGGAACAAAGAACACACAGACTGTACAAAGCGATTCGCTTCACCAGGGAATTTTAAATGATCCCCGTAGAAACCCGCGAAGAAGATAAATCTTTTTATTATTTTCCGGCTAAGTAATTCCTATAGTAAGTTAAATGAAATCTCAATTTCCCGATTTTGAGTTAAGTTTTCTGTTTGAAAAGATCATTCCACTAATAAAAAGAAACAAATTCAAAAGTTTTTTCTTATATATAATTTTTCTCGTTTACTCTGGCATTCCTTCATTTCAAATCCCGGTTTTAGAATATAATAGCTTCCGTGTGACTTCTTTAATGGAACAAAGAGCAATTGAGAAAAAATTTCTTTTTTATCCTCATCAATCATGGGTGTCAATCGATGATGTTAACCCAAATCTTTTAAGAGCAGTAATTGCGATGGAGGATGGAAGTTTTTTCAAGCATAAAGGAATAGACTGGAAGGAATTGAAAACTTCAATGCGGGTTAATAAAAGAAGAAGACATTATGCACGCGGCGGAAGCACAATTACTATGCAGCTTGCAAAAAATCTTTTTCTTACAACGCAAAAATCCTTTTTAAGGAAAGGGAAAGAATTTTTAATTGCTGTAAGAATGGAAAAGGAGTTATCAAAAAAAGAGATACTTCAAAATTATATAAATGCTGTTGAATGGGGAGACGGAATTTTCGGTATTAAAGCTGCATCTGAAGAGTATTTTAATAAAGAACCGGATCAGCTTACAACAAATGAATGTGCAAGACTTGCCGCTGTCATTCCTTCTCCTTTAAGATATAAACCGAATACAAACACGGGTTATGTTTTAAGAAGATCAGCAATTATCAGGGGAAGGATCGGAGATGTTTTATTATTTCCCAAAAAGAGTTTATGAAAAGAAGAGAACTGTTAGAACTTATTGAAGAAGGGGAAAATATTCATTGCGAGTTTAAGAGGAAATTTTCGTCTTCGCAGAAAATCGCAAAAGAGATGATGGCTTTTGCAAATACAAAAGGCGGCTATATTCTTTTTGGAATTGATGATAATAAAGAAATTGTTGGAGTAGAAAGTGAAAAGTCGGAAGCGGAATTAATAAAAGATGCCGCTGAAAATCTTTGCGAACCGCCTTTGGAATACAACATTGAGTATGTGGAGTATAAAGGGAAAGAAATTGTCGTTGCTGTAATACCGGAATCTGATAATAAGCCGCACAGGTTTCAGGATTATCTAAATAAATTCGATATAACCAAAGCTGTTGTAACGATTCGTGTGCAGGATAAAAGCATCCAGGCGAGCAAGGAAATGGTAAGAATTATGAAAGCGGATGCAGATAATCTCATTTTAACAAAATATTCAATCGGTCCAAACGAGAAAAGAGTTTTTGATTACCTCGATGAAAACGAAACTATATCCGTTAAACAATTAAGTGAGCTTGTTAATGTTTCAGAAAGGAGGGCTTCGAGGACTTTAGTAAAGCTTGTGAGAGCTAAGCTGCTGGCAATTCATACAAAGGATAATGGTGAAGAGTTTTTTACGGCGATTGGATAACCAGTCACACTATTCCATATCAAACACTTTTCTCAATTCAAAAATTGTTACTCCATACGCAACCGCAACGTTGAGAGATTGCTTAATTCCATATTGGGGGATTTCAATAGAGAAATCAGAAAGATCAATTAAATCCTGAGAAACACCTGTTATTTCATTTCCTACTATTACGCAAAGAGGAAAATCTTCTTTCTTAACCTGGTGGTATGGAATACTTTTATCGGTGAGTTCGAGAGAACAGATTTTTACCCCATCATTTTTCAGCTTAAGTATTACTTCTTTCGGATCTTTTACATATTCCCATTTAACACTTTCAGTCGAGCCGAGTGCAGTTTTAAGTATTTCTTTTTTCCCATCTGCGGAATCTTGTTTTGGAGCATGAGGAGTATAGCCGCATAAGTAAAGTTTCTCTATCATTGCGCCGTCTGATGTACGGAAGATTGAGCCGACATTGTAAGTGCTTCTTATGCTGTTAAGAATAACATAAACGGGCAGTTTTTTTACTTTGTGAAGTGTTTCGAGAGTGCTTCTTTTTCGGGAGATTTCTTCGTGGGTTAATTTTTTCATAAACTCAAATTTAAATCTCAAAACTCAACTTTGATATTTGAGATTTGACTTTTGAGATTATCAACTCTTTATCGCCAATTGTCCGCATGCCGCTGCTATATCTTCACCCTGCGTATATCTTACAGTCACAGTAATATTTTTATTTCTTAACTCCTGAACAAACTCTTCGATTCTTTCCGGCGAACTCGATTCAAGTACAGCAGATATTCCCTGCGGATTCATATGTGCTAGTGAGTTAAATGGAATTACATTTATCTTTGAAGGAATTTCACTGCATAATCTCTTTAAAGCATTCAGGTCTTCATCTCTGTCGTTAAGACCTTTCAACATAATGTATTCAAATGTAATTCTTGTACCGGTTTTCCTTGCATAGTACCTGACTGCATCGATGTTCTGCTTAAAAGAATATTTTTCATTTATCGGCATCAAAGTAGTCCTGATTTCATCAAAGCAGGAATGAATTGATAGTGCTATTTTTATCCTTAATCCGGAGTTTGCAAGGTCCATTATTCTTGGAGCTATTCCTGCAGTAGAGACGGTGATTTTTTTAAGGCTGACTGATTTTGATAATTCATCGCTGAAAATTTTTAAAGTTTTTACCGTAGCATCATAATTTAACAGGGGTTCACCCATTCCCATAAAAACTATATTCGTAATTTTATCTTTTCCATAATCCCTTGCTGCAAGAGCATACTGGTCAAAGATTTCCCCGGAAGTCAAATTCTTTTTGTAACCCATCAACCCGGTTGCACAAAACTTACAATCGAGAGGACAACCAACCTGGGTTGAAACACATAATGTCGTCCTTCCTTCTTCTGGAATAATGACGGATTCGATCTTATTTCCTTCGGCAGTTTCAAAAAGATATTTCTTTGTTCCAGTAGTTGGAGATACTTCCGAGGTAACAAACTTCAGGGCATTTATTTCACAATTATCTGCAAGAGTTTGCCTGACATTATTAGGGAAATTATTCACCAGGAAAAAATCATCGACAAGATGATTATACATCCAGTTGAAAAGCTGTTCGCCCCGGAATCTGGGTTCGCCAATTTCCGCAAAGTATTTTTTCAGCTCATCTAAAGTTAGTCCCTTGAGCTGTATTTTTTTAGCTGCCGGGCTGCCTTCGTTTATTGTTGAATTTTCTTTTTCCATACTGTAAATATAAGAAATAGGAACTGTGAGATAAAAATTTTTTGTTAATTTGGTGATGTTTTTGACAGAATAAAACAGGGAAACCGCTGTTCCATTCCATTGCATACTTATGTTATATCACTTATTTTTATATCTTGAAAGAGCCTAAAAGGTTCAATCTGAATAAATTACCAAAAGTAATTTTAGAACAACCATAAGGAAAAAAATGAATTTCGATTTCACCGAAGAACAGGTAATGATTCAGCAGTCCGCAAGGGAATTTGCCGAAGAAGCAATAGCTCCGACGGCTGTTGAACGTGATATAAAAGCAGAATATCCTTCCGAAATAGTAAAGCAGTTGGGAGAGCTTGGATTTATGGGGATGATGGTCTCGCCGGACTATGGTGGAGCCGGTCTCGATATGACAAGTTATGTTTTAGCAATGATTGAAATTTCGAAGGTTGATGCGAGTGTTGGAGTTATCATGTCTGTGAACAACTCCTTAGTTTGCTACGGGCTTGAAAAGTACGGGTCAGATCATATTAAGAAAAAATATTTAACTCCTCTTGCTAAAGGAGAAAAGCTCGGTGCTTTTTGTCTTTCAGAACCTGAAGCCGGAAGTGATGCGACAAATCAAAGAACAACCGCTGATAAACAAAATGATCATTATTTGCTTAACGGAATTAAGAATTGGATAACTAACGGCATTAACGCCGATTATTATCTTGTAATGGCAACTACAGATAAAGAAAAAGGTCATAAAGGAATTTCAACTTTCGTTGTTGAAAAAGGAACGGAAGGTTTTGGTCACGGAAAAAAGGAAGACAAACTTGGTATAAGAAGTTCGGATACCTGCTCACTCACCTTTGAAAATTGTAAAATTCCTCTTGAGAATCTAGTATGGGAAGAGGGTAAGGGATTCAACTTTGCAATGAACACTCTTAATGGCGGAAGAATCGGAATTGCTGCACAGGCAGTCGGTATTGCCGAAGCATCTTTTAATGCAGCTTTAAAATATTCTAAAGAAAGAAAAGCTTTCAGTAATCCTATCTCTAAGCTTCAGGCAATACAATTTAAGCTTTCAGATATGGCAGTTAAAGTTGATTGTGCAAAAATGCTGACGTTAAAAGCTGCAGCTTTAAAAGATGCAGGAAAACCTTATTATAAAGAGGCTGCAATGGCAAAGTTGTATTCATCAAAAGTTGCAGTAGAATGTGCACTCGATGCAATCCAGGTTCATGGCGGATATGGATATGTCCGTGAATATCTTGTAGAAAGGTATTTACGTGATGCAAAAATCACGGAGATATATGAAGGAACTTCTGAAATTCAAAAGCTTGTAATTGCCCGCGCTTTGCTTGAAGGAAAATAAGATCAGGAGAAATGAAATATTTTTATATAATTTTTGTGCTTTTATTCTTTTCAACAAATTTATTTTCCCAAACCGATTGGGAAAAGTGGGGAAAAGCCGAAACAGATTATACTATTAAGGATAACTACCGCCATAGAAATTATAATTTTAATTCCGACAATGCAGGAAATTTTGTTGTAAAGTTTTTTGCCAATGCTTATTGGTTTTTTGTTTCCGATTTGGATGGTGATAATTGTCCGTTCAGACCATCTTGTTCAGCTTTTTTTGTCGAGGCTGTAAAAGAAACAAATATTTTCCAGGGAACATTGATGTTTTTTGACAGGTTCACAAGAGATACTAATGTTTTCAAAGAAGGGAAATATCCCCGCGAAAAATCCGGCCATTATTATGACCCGTCTTCTCTATACACACTATCGGGAAAAATATATTACATACCTGTAAATGAAATTACTGCTTGGGAATGAAGAAAACAATTTTCCTTTTTATTCTTTTCTCGTTAACAATTAAACCCCAAACACCCAATCCACTTTATTCACCTGAAAATGTCAGGAAATTTGCTGATTATTTGTTTTCCGGGAAAGATTATCTCCGTTCCGTTTTTGAATATGAAAAACTATTACAGTATGGAAAGAATGATACAATCGAGTTCAAAATTCCGGTCGCATATCAACTAATGGAACAATATGATTTAGCTTTACAAGAATTTTCAAAGATTAATAAAGAATCTGTTTATTATAATGAATCCGAAAGAGAATATTATAAAACTCTTCTTTTGTCAGATAAATATGAAGAATTACAAAACAAGCTTTTTGGAAATGAAGTAAAAGATTATCAAAGGTTGCTTTATTTATCATATCTATTTAATCCTGTTAAAGTGCCTGATGAACAAAATTTTTTAAATATTTTCCCATCATCTGAAAAGAGAAATCTGCAGAATTTTTTTGACAAGAAGAAAGATCCTCCTTATAAAAGCTCCTTACTTGCTGGTTTGTTTTCTGCTTTAATCCCGGGAAGCGGAAAAATTTATATTAGCGAAATTGGAGATGGAATAACTGCTTTTATTGCATCCTCCCTTTTTGCTTTTTTATCTTATGATAATTTTAGAGCAAATCACAATTTTAGAGGCTGGCTATTTTCCGGAATAGGATTTTTCTTTTATGCAGGAAACATATATGGTTCTGTTGCAGCAGCACAAATTTATAATGCAAAAGTCGATTATCAATACAAAGAGAAGTTGAAACAGTATCTAAATGATAAGAATTATTTTATGGAAAGAAATGATTTCATTAAATAAATATCTTTTAATTTTTGTGTTACTTATAGGCAATATCTCATTTGCCCAGGATTACCTGAAACAACAATTTGATTTCGCTAAAAAATTATTTGATGAAGAAGATTACTACGATGCAATTACAGAATTCAAGCGTCTCCAGTTTTTTGATACGAGCAATGTTTATATTTCCTCTTCGGATGAATTGATCGCTCAATCTTATAAGAATGGTGGAAAGTATAGTGATGCCATTCATTATTTTACTCTCGCCGAATTAAATGCAACAAATAACGATGATATATTCAAACTAAAGATTGAAATTGTTCGTGTGAATATTTTAAGAAGAACAACTGATAATGCTTTACAGCTTCTTGATGATTTAGAAAAAGAGAAAAGATGGACTGACAAAATTGGTGAAATAAATTATTGGAAAGGATGGTCATACATTTTTGCTGATGAATGGGATAAAGCTGCAGAAGAATTTTCAAAAATCTCTCCTGATTATGAATTAAAACTGTTATGTGAAAAGACTAATGAAGAAAAATATTCCGTAACATTAGCTAAAATTATGTCGGCTTTTTTACCAGGCTCGGGACAGTTTTATACTGGAAATTATTTAAGTGGTTTTCTTTCGTTAGGATGGTGTGCATTATGGGGCTATGTTTCGGTTAATGCTTTTGTTGAACAAAGAGTTTTTGATGGTCTGGCAGTTGCTAATTTTTTATGGTTCAGGTTTTACAGGGGAAATCTTGAAAACGCAGAAAAGTTTGCTGTCGAGAAGAATCTTCAAATATCGAATGAATCACTTAAATTTTTACAGGATGATTATAAAGGTGAAAAACCGTGATTTGGGATGATGAGAAGGTATGTGAAGAAATTATGAGCGCATTATCTCATAAACTTGCAATTAAAAGTATTGCATATTGATTAAAATTCAATTTAATTTAATATGTTGAACGTATATTTTAATATTAATCTCTCGACCTTCTGGAGGAATAATGAAAAATAAAGGGTTTATAATAACTCTCTCTGTAATAGGAGTAATAGTTTTAATTGGAATTATTTTAGTCGTTTGGGGTGTCGGATCTTATAATAACCTGGTAACATTAAATGAAAACGTTAACCAGAGCTGGAGCCAGGTGGAAAACCAGTACCAGCGGAGAGCTGATCTTATACCTAACTTAGTAAATACTGTAAAAGGATATGCTAATTTTGAGAGAGGTGTTTTGACAGATGTTACTGAAGCAAGGGCCAGAGTAAGCCAGTTTAATATAACTCCTGAAGTATTGAATGATCCGCAGGCTTTTCAGAAATTCCAGCAATTGCAGGGACAATTGAGCGGAGCTTTGTCGCGCCTTCTTGTTACGGTCGAGAATTATCCAACCTTGAAAGCGAATGAAAATTTTCTCCAACTGCAGGCTCAGCTCGAAGGGACAGAGAACAGGATATCCGTTGAAAGAAGAAATTTTAACCAGGCGGTACAAACTTATAATACTACGATAAAAAGATTTCCCGCTTCTATTTTCGCTGGTATTTTTGGATTCAGTGCTAAACAATATTTTGCCGCTACGCCTGGCTCTGAAACTCCGCCGAAGGTTGAATTTTAATCCTGATGAAGTTTTTATTTCTATTAATAATATCATCAACAATTTTAAGTGCTCAGCCTGAAGTTCCAACTTTAAAGCAGTGGGCTACTGATTATACAAATACATTAAGCGGTTCTGAGCTTGAAAATTTAAATTATCGTCTTAGAACTTTTGAAGATAGTACAAGCGATCAACTTGCTGTTTTGATGATACCGACTCTTAATGATTATCCGATTGAATATTTTACTTATGATGTAGCCAAGAAAAATAAGATCGGGACGAAAGAGCATGATAACGGTGCACTTCTTTTTATTGCAAAGAATGATAAGAAACTAAGAATTGAAGTTGGATACGGACTTGAAGGTGTTTTACCCGACGCCCTTGCAAACTCAATAATAAGAAATGTTATAGCCCCTTATTTCAAGAAAGATGATTTTTACGGTGGAATAACTGCCGGTGTTAATGCGATTATTTCTGCAACTGCGGGAGAATATAAAGGCGAAAGGAATGTTTCTAGGAAAGAAAGATCTCCATTAATATCTACTTTGATGATGATAATTTTTGGAATTATAATTTTCCTGCTGAGAGGCAGGAGGGGAAGAAGAGGTGGTGGTCTTATTTATTTCGGAGGACTTGGCGGTGGGGGAGGTGGATTTAGCTCCGGCGGAGGTTTTGGCGGATTTAGCGGCGGTGGCGGTTCATTTGGCGGCGGTGGTTCCAGCGGAGGCTGGTAAACAGAAAAATTTTGAATATTTGGTTTTGAATTTTGGAACAGGTTTTGTTAAAATTATGATTAAATTACTTAACTTTTTTATTCGATTATGGAGATTTTAAATGGCAATATTTATAACTGAAGAATGTATTAACTGCGGTGCTTGCGAGCCTGAGTGCCCAAACACGGCAATTTATGAAGGTAGTGCTCAATGGGAGCTTGTGGGTAAAACTTATGGAGAAGGCGATACTGCACCCTCGGGCGCTACAGGTTTTTATTCTAATGATTTTTTCTACATAGTTCCTGATAAATGTACTGAATGCAAGGGTTTCCACGATGAACCACAATGTGCGGCTGTTTGTCCGGTAGATTGCTGTTTACCAGATCCGAAAAATGTTGAAACTGAAGAAGAACTTCTTAAGAAAAAAGAATATCTGGATGGTATTGGGAGAGTGGCGAGGTAATTCAAAAATTCTATTCTCCCATTTAGAAAATTTTACCCACTTTCACTTTTATCTTTATTCATAAAATAACTTAAAGCACCGGAAGGACATTTAGCTACCTGAGATTTTAACTTTTCTGTTGTAGTATTTTCTACTTTAATCCAAGGTCTTTCTGCGGGATGATAAACTTTAGGCAAAGTTTTTACACACACGCCCGAATGAATACATCTTTTGGGTTTCCATACAATTGTCAGTTCACCATTTGAATAATTTTTTGCTATATCTCTTCCTTCTATATTATTCAATCTTAACTCCTTGATAAAGTAGCCTTTTCCATTCTGAGTTATGTTTTATATAACTCGCTACAAAAGGACATAACGGTACAAGTATTAATTTTTTTTTCTCAATATCTTCAAGGACTTTCTTTACCAGTATCTTCCCGATATTTTTCCCTTTCAATGCGGAAGGTACCTCTGTATGATTAAGGTAAATATAATTCTGAACTTTCGCATACTCCACCCTTGGAACAAAGCCATCTATATGAAACTCATATTGCTTCTCTTCTTCGTTATCAATTAATTTATAATTTGACTCCATAGAAATTTTAAAATGTTTTACAATATTCGTGAATTGATAATAATATGTTTGATAAATTCTTAATGAGAAATATGTTTATCAATCCAATTCTGGATATCAGTCATAACCACTTTTTTGTCAGTGTCATTGAGAAGATCGTGAAAACCACCCTCGTAAAACTTCAGTGTTTTGTCTTTTGAACCGACTGTATCGTAAAAGAGCTGACTTCCAGCTGGTTTGGTGGCTTTGTCCTGCGTACCGTGTAATATGAATACAGGCAGGGTAATTAGTGGGAATTCCTTCTTCAGTTGTTCGTCGGCTCTAACCATTTCGGCTAATGTTTGTGTCGGTTGAGTTTCGTGTGCAATTAACGGATCATTATTCATTGCTTCAACAGCCTTGGGATCGCGGGAGAAAATTTCGTTCTTAAGATGAAGAACATGGGCATGCGGTGCGACATGGCTTAGTCCTTTGAAAACCGCGAGAGCAAAATCAGGTGCCGGTACCTGAAACGCAAAGCTTTCACAAATTAAACCGTCTAGCTCTGCTTGATGCTCTATAGTGTAAATGCATGAAACAACACCTCCAGCACTATGGCCCAGCAAGAAGACAGGCAGCCCAGACTCTTCCGATTTTACTATCCCAACGAATTTAGCAACGTCGTTTACATAGTCTTCGAACTTATTGACATAAAAACGTTCTCCATCTGACTTCCCCCGACCACGCAGATCGAGTGAATAAACAGCAAGCCCACTTTTTATAAACTGCTCTGCTACCCACATGTAATAACCGCTATGGGCATTAAAACCC
>Ga0075308_1000205_pt1 | contig 15869 bp, 9 predicted proteins | sample Joice_ThreeSqA_D_3_FD_120062 | JGI IMG/M metagenome (GOLD analysis project Ga0075308, IMG submission 120062) | Natural and restored wetland microbial communities from the San Francisco Bay, California, USA, that impact long-term carbon... | ecosystem: Environmental > Terrestrial > Soil > Wetlands... | reverse complement strand
GGGAGATCTTAAATATATTATGGATCCATTCTTTACAACCAAAAGAGATTTAGGGGGAACAGGTTTGGGTTTGTCGGTTTCTTATAATATAATAAAAAGTCATAGCGGTAAATTATTATTAAAAAGTGAACCGGGGAAAGGAACAATGGCGAGAGTTTCATTGCCTGTAATTGAAAATGAAAATTAGAATGAGATTGTAAAAATGAATCCGATGATATTTCCACAAAAGCCGGTACTGTTAGTTGATGATGAAGAGCATTTTTTGCTAAGTGCTGAACTTACTTTATCTTCAAACGGGATAAAAAATATTGAAACCTGTAAAGACAGCACTAAGGTTATGGATCTACTGAGGAAGAATGATTATTCATTAATAGTGCTTGATATTAATATGCCGCATCTTTCCGGTCTCGATCTTCTTCCTGCAATTGTAAGTAAGCATCCTGAGATTCCTGCAATTGTAATAACTGCAGTAAACGACGTTGAGAGTGCAGTATTTTGTATGAAGGAAGGTGCTTTCGATTATGTAGTAAAACCTGTTGATGATACACGGCTTGTCACTTCGATAAAAAGAGTACTTGAGATTACCGAGATGAGAAGTGAAAATGAAATGCTCAAACAATCTCTGCTTAAAAAGAATATTGAGAACCCGGAAATATTTAAAGATATAATAACTCACTCTTCTAGCATAGAATCGATTTTCAGATACATCGAGGCAATTGCTAAAACTACTCTTCCTGTTTTAATTAATGGTGAGACAGGAACAGGTAAAGAACTTTTTGCGAATGCAATTCATAATGCAAGTGGCAGAAAGGGCGAGCTCGTTACAGTTAACGTCGCAGGAGTAGATGATAATCTTTTTGCTGATACTTTGTTCGGGCATAAAAAAGGTGCTTTCACCGGAGCCGAAACAGATAGAAAAGGTCTGATTGAAAAAGCGGATGGAGGAACCTTATTTCTTGATGAAATTGGTGACTTAAGTATTGAATCGCAGGTAAAACTTCTTCGTCTTTTGCAGGATGGAAGTTATTATCCGCTTGGTTCGGACTTAGCAAAATTATCAAATGCAAGAGTGATTGTTGCTACTAATCGCAACATTAAATCTATGCAGGCAAATAATTCTTTCAGGCAGGATTTATACTATAGATTGAAGTCTCACCAGATAATAATTCCACCACTGAGAGAAAGGAAGATTGATATTCCGTATTTGATTGATCACTTTATAAGTAAAGCTGTAGCTCAACTAAATAAAAAGAAACCGAATGTGCCTAAAGAATTATATACTTTGTTGAGTAACTATCCTTTCCCGGGAAATATTCGTGAACTTGAAGGAATGATTTTCGATGCAGTAAGTTTGCATAAGTCAGGTATCTTATCGCTTGCATTAATCCGGCAAAAAATTTCTGACTACACACAAGATAGAAAAGACAATTTAAAAGTTATTGCCGATGATAATAATAAACCAATTAATATCCCGGAAAAATTTCCTACATTAAAAGAAACAGAAGATTCTTTAATTGAAGAAGCCCTTAGAAGAGCAGATGGAAATCAAACTATTGCAGCAGAGTTACTTGGAATTTCCAGGAGAGCATTGAACAACCGTCTGAGAAGAGCAAACGGTGATAATGACTAAAAGTCCTACGGATTCAAAATACTTTAATTATTCCTATTCGATTGAATCTTAATAAATGGGTGCCACATATCTACTGCAGCCACAGTAATTCCTCGGCTTAATAATCCTTTATAGAATAATAACTTAAAGAAATTTTACTAATAATATATGTTGTTTTGTGGCATTAAACCGATTTAATTAAGGTAATATCACCATATTCTTAACTTATTTAATCTTATGGTTTTAGAACAAATTTTCTTGATATAGACGGTATGGCACAAAATAAGTATATGATAAAGCAGAGAAAAATTATATAAAGGAGTAGATATGAAAAACTTACATAAATTTCTGGTGTTGTTTTTAACTGTAATAATTTTTTCTGTAAGCAATTATGCACAGGGAAGTGATTACTTTCCTAAGGAGAATGTTCTTAAGAAAGCTTACGAAGTATGTCCACAATCTTTAAATAGCGATGTATCGGGAATAGTAGAAGCAAGTATATACAATGTAATATTACTTAAGAAATACTATCCGTCAGCAGACTATTCAAACATAGTAGACAAACTGAATGAAATAGCTGAAAAGAATGTAGAGCCTTCAATAAGGTTTAAGGCACACTTAGCAAGCATTTATTTGAGCTTCAATGAAATAATTAATATACAGCCTAAGTTTAACTTTGATCACGAATACATATACAAGCAAATAACGGATCAGCTTGAGAAGAACTTAGTTGTTAAAAATTAATTATTAAATATAATAAGAGCCTCCTCATAAAAAGCGGGTCGACCTGTTAGAATTGGATTGAAGTGAGTAAACAAAAAACGATAAACAGGTTATTAGGTCCTCCCGCTTTTTTTAACGTTTAAATAATAAAGGACTTTTTCTTTGTTTATTAAACGCTACAATAAAAAAAATGCTACTTTTGGCAGCTTTCCTAATAAAAAAAAATGAAATTTTATACATTATTATTGATTTTACCCTTTTCAAATGATATTTTAAACTTTTAGAAAAAAATTAAACCGGTTCAATATCCGGTTTGTTCTCAAAAGAGAGCGGAGTTTCTATGAAAAAAATTACTATTGATGATGTCGCCAGACGCGCGGGGGTTTCAAAAGGCACAGTATCTGCCGTAATTAATGCAAAAAAATCTGTCAGGCCTGTTACTAGAGATCATATTTTAGAGATAATGAAAGAATTGAATTTTCGTCCCAAGGGAGTAGCAAGAAATTTAAAGAATGGGCATCAGGATAAGAGCATAGGAGTAATTATTAAGGATCTGAATTATCCTTTTTATACTTCAATTGCAGCAGGAGTTAAAGAATATGCTGAAGAGAAAGGATATTCTGTTATAGTATCCAGTTCAGAAAGTGACCATGAATGTGAAAAGAAATTTTCACATTTTTTTTCAGCTAAAGATATTAAAGGAGCAATTATTGCTCCTGTAGTTGAAGGCTCTTCTGAAATTGAACATCTCTTTAAACTTAGAATGATAAACTATCCATTCGTCTTACTGGAAGATGTAAAAGGAATCCAGGCAAATGTTGTTGCTATTGATAACATAAGAGCAATTAAAAGGGCTGTTAAATATTTAATAGATAATGGGCACACTAAAATTGTACATTTCGCTGGACCACCGAATTCTTCACACACACTGGAAAGAATAGAAGGGTTCCGTCATGCTTTTAGTGAGCGCACTCTTGTTTTCAAAAAAGATATGATTGTGTCTGTTGGATCACAATATGAAGAAAGTTATAAAAATACCGTAGAGTATTTTAAGAATAGAGGCAAAGAAGATTATCCAACAGCTATAGTCTGCTTTAATGATCAGCAAGCACTTGCCGTTATGAGTGTTCTTAAAGAATTAAATATTAATATTCCTAACGACATATCAATTATAGGTAACGACGATATTTATTATGCGAAAATATATCCGGTACCACTAACAACTATAAAAGCACCAAAGCATGAAATAGGCAGAAAAGCTGCAGAAATATTAATCAGAAATATCGAATCGCAGGAATTACTGCCTGTTGAAAAAGTTGTGTTGGATACAGAGTTTATTATCAGGGAATCAACAAAAGTCTTGACTCCTGTAACGGTTTAGCAGGAAGTAAAATTTTATAATAAATAAAAGCTTCTCTTATTTAGTTGTAGAAATTCTGTTTGCTTTCTTTCTTTAGAAATTCCTTCCAAAGTTCCCAACATAATTAACATCACCGCAATTTCTTATCTTTACAAGAGCTAATTTTTAAACTCCAGTTTTAAATTCATTATTAGTTTTAACAACACATGCCGCTCAGAATAATGTTTTTAGATTAAAAAATATTAATTTTGAAAATGAGAATTTAAAACTAAATCATCAATTGGGAGATTCGAATGAAACAAAAATTGCTTTTGGGATTTGATATTGGAAGTTCGTCAATCAAGGCATCTTTAATAAACGCTGATACAGGAGAATTGGTTTCTTCAGCAAATTCACCTGAACAGGAAATGAAAATTAATTCTCCACACCCTGATTGGGCTGAACAGCATCCGGATACTTGGTGGCTGCATGTTGTATCAGCAACAAAAAAAATGTTTTCAAAGGGATCTTTGGATGATTATGAAATATTAGGAATTGGAATTTCTTACCAGATGCATGGTTTGGTTTTAGTTGATAAGAATCAGGAAGTCCTTCGCCCTTCTATAATTTGGTGTGACAGCAGAGCAGTTGAGATAGGTGATAAAGCCTTTTCAGATTTAGGCTCGGATTACTGTTTAACCAATTGTTTAAATTCTCCCGGAAATTTTACTGCCTCTAAACTTAAATGGGTAAAAGATAACGAACCGGAAATTTATTCAAGAATTTATAAGATAATGTTGCCCGGAGATTTTATTGCTATGAAACTTACTGGAGAAATTCATACAACAATTTCAGGACTGAGTGAAGGAATATTTTGGAACTTTACCGAAAAAAATATTTCAGATGAAGTAATCGATTATTATGGGTTGGATAAAAAATTATTAGCAGATACAGTACCCACTTTTGGAAAGCAGGGAAATTTAAAAACTGAAGCCGCGAAAGAGTTGGACCTGGAAGAAGGAATTCCTGTTTCATACCGTGCGGGAGACCAACCTAATAATGCTTTGTCGCTAAATGTTTTGAATCCTGGGGAAATTGCTTCGACTGCAGGAACCTCAGGAGTTATTTATGGAGTAACTGATAAAAATGTTTATGATGATTTGAGCCGGGTAAACACTTTTGCGCACGTAAATTATTCAAATGAGAAAATTAATAACGGTGTACTGCTTTGCATAAATGGAACTGGTATTCAGTATAGCTGGATTAAGAAAAATATTTTAGGTGATGCTTTTAATTATGAGCAGCTTAATGAATTTGCCTCCGAAGTGGAAATTGGTTCCGAAGGATTATTGTGTCATCCTTTTGGAAACGGTGCTGAGAGAGTTTTGAGGAATAAAAATGTAAATGGTCATTTCTCAGGAATTAATTTTAATATACACGATAAAAGACATTTGATAAGAGCTGCACAAGAGGGAATTGTTTTTTCTTTCAGATACGGACTTGATGTTATGAAAGAGATCGGACTTGAATTCAAAGTTATTAAGGCAGGCTACTCGAATCTTTTCCAGAGTAAAGTTTTTCGTGAAGCATTTGTAAATACTTGCAATGTTAATCTTGAAATATATAATACAGATGGCTCACAAGGTGCCGCAAGAGGAGCAGGAATTGGAATCGGTTATTTTACTTCCAACGAAGATGCATTTAAAGGATTAAAAGTTATCGAAAAGCTAAATCCCGAAAAGGAATTAGTAAAGAAATACGATTCTGTATACAATATTTGGAAAAGTGATTTAGAGCAAATTCTGAAAATCTAATCCTGAATATACTTGAAGCTTAAGAAAAATTGTTAAAAAAAATATAATTATTTAATTTATTAAGATTTTTTTCATAGATAGTTCATAAATTAAATAATTAAGAAGTGAATTATTTATTGACATTAAGAGTAAATATTGCAATATTAAAACGGTTCAAATTAATTTGAACTTGTAGGAAAATCCGGTTAAAAAAATAAAGATCTTAAAGGTTACTCTTTAGTGTTATTTTTTATAAAAAATCCCTTCTATCCACTAAACAAATAAAAGAATAAAGTGAAAACTACTAATAAATATTTCCCAAAAGTAAAGAACCAGATTAAGTTCGAAGGTAAAGATTCAAAGAATCCTTTAGCGTTTAAGTATTATAACAAAAAACAAAAAGTAGGCAAGAAAACAATGGGAGAGCATCTCAGGTTTTCTATTGCATACTGGCATTCATTTATGGGTAATGGCAAAGATATGTTTGGAGATCCAAGCTTTGACCGTGAATGGCATAAAGCTTCTGATCCTATCAACAGAGCCAAAGAAACAATGGATGCTGCATTTGAATTTTTTCAAAAACTCGGTGCTGATTACTATTGCTTTCATGATAGAGATATTGCTCCCGAAGGTGAAACGCTTTCCCAGAGTTGCAAGAACCTGGAAACAATTGTTAATTATGCAAAAGGTTTTCAGAAAGAAACAGGAATTAAACTTTTATGGGGAACAGCTAATTTATTTGGAAATCCAATATACTCACAAGGTGCAGGTACGAGTCCAAATGTACACGTAATGGCTAACGCCGCAGTTCAAATTAAAAATGCAATTGATGCAACAAAAGAATTGGGCGGTGAGAATTATGTGTTTTGGGGCGGGCGAGAAGGATATGAAACTCTTTTAAATACGGATTTAAAAAGAGAACAAGAACAAATGGCGCGGTTCTTTCACATGGCTCTTGACTATAAAAAGAAAATTGGTTTTAAAGGACAATTTTTGATTGAACCAAAACCAGCCGAGCCATCGAAGCATCAGTATGATTTTGATGCAGCAACTACATTATTCTTTTTAAAAGAATATGATTTGTACGATGACTTTAAATTAAATCTTGAAGCCAATCATGCAACTCTTGCGGGTCATACTTTTGAACATGAATTAGCAGTTGCTTCTGCTGCTGGAAAACTAGGCAGTGTTGATGCAAATCGTGGAGATTTGATGTTAGGCTGGGATACGGATCAATTTCCCACAGATCTTTACAGTACAACAATGGCGATGATGATAATATTAAATCAAAACGGATTAGGTAAAGGCGGACTTAATTTCGATGCAAAAGTAAGACGAAGCTCAACTGATCCTACCGATCTTTTCTATGCTCATATAGGAGGAATGGATACATTTGCCAGGGGACTTTTAATTGCACAAAAAATTATTGACGATAAAGCATTAAGTAATTTTGTAAAACAAAGATATAGTAGTTATAGTTCCGGTATTGGTGCTAAAATTATGAGCGGTAAAGCAGGACTGGAAGAAGTAGAAAAATGGGCTCTTAAACAGGGGCCCCCTGTTTTAGAAAGCGGGAGACAGGAGATGTTGGAGAACATTATTAATTCATACATTAACTAGCCGGCTTATGAACGAAAAATCTACTGCTAGTGAAACTTTAGGACAGGAAAAAGTTCTCGGTTATAGAGATGCGAAACTTTCTATAGATGAAAGAGTTTCAGATCTGTTAAACCGGATGACTATTGAAGAAAAAGTAGCTCAGCTTATGGGGCTTTGGAATGATGGGATTGAAGATTTCAGCGAAGAAATTTTGAATGATCCATCTAAGATGAAAGAAATATTTGGAAACGGATGCAATTCTGTTCATCCTTCTGCACTTGGAATAAAAGAAATTGTCGCATTAAGAAATAGAATTCAAAAATACCTAATAGAAGAAACACGACTCGGGATACCGGCATTATTTGTAGATGAAGGACAGCATGGTTTGATGCGTCCCAATTCGACTGTATTCCCGCAGGCAATCGGTATGGCTTGTTCGTGGGATCCTATTCTTTTTGAAAAATTATATAATGTTGTTGCTTATGAAATGCGTTCAAGAGGAACACACCTTGCTTTATCACCAGTAATTGATGTCTGTCGCGATCCAAGATGGGGAAGAGTTGAAGAAACATATGGTGAGGATCCTTATTTAAATGGTGTACTGGGATGTGCTGCAGTAAAAGGTTTTCAGGGAAATAATGAAGGAACAGTTTCTAAAAATCATGTTGCTGCTACTTTGAAACATCTTTTGGGTCATGGAGAACCTGAAGGAGGACAAAACCAGGGACCTGCAAATTATTCCTTACGTGTTTTACGTGATTATCATTTGGCTCCTTTTAAAATGTGTATTGATAAAGTTAAACCGCTTGCAGTAATGCCTTCCTATAATGAAATTGATGGTGTTCCTTCACACGCAAATAAATGGCTAATAAAGGATGTTTTAAGAAAAGAATTAGGTTTTGAGGGTATGGTAGTCGCCGATTATTTTGCTATTGATCAGATTTTACTAAAGGAATCTGTTGCCGAGAATGAAAAGAATGCTGCAACAATTGCTTTCAATGCTGGCGTTCAGTTTGAATTTCCTAAGGCTAATTATTATAAGCATCTGATAGAACTATTAGAAGAAGGAAAAGTTAAGTTAGAGGATATTGATGAAGCTGTTTCTCAAGCCCTAAAATTAAAATTCGAACTTGGATTATTTGAAAATCCATATATTGATGTTGACGAAGCTATTATTGTAAGTAAAAAAGAAGAACATAAAGAATTAGCTTTGCAGGCAGCTAGGGAATCTATTGTATTGCTTAAAAATGGAGTACATCCCGGCACTAACGGTAATGCACTTCTTCCGCTTCCTAAGAACAAATATAAAAAAATAGCTGTAATTGGCCCTTGTGCTAAAGATTTGTATTTCGGAGGATATTCAGGCGAACCTTATGAGAAAGTAAGTTTGCTTGATGGTATTAAGGGAAAAGTTGGTAATAACACAGAAATCTTGTTTGCTCAAGGTTGTAAATTAACTACAAATACAACGACCAGTTATTTTAACTGGAAAACCAACGAGATTAAATTTGCTTCCAGAGAAGAAAATCTTGAATTAATTAAAGAAGCTGTTGAAATTGCTAAGAAAGCTGAAATTGTTATTCTTGCCTTGGGAGAAAATGAACATCTTTGCCGTGAAGCCTGGGCAAAAGAACATATTGGCGATAATATGACTCTGGATTTATTCGGTGAACAAAATGAACTAGCAGAATCAATTATAGCTTTAGGTAAACCTGTTGTTCTATACTTGATGAATGGTCGTCCGCTATCTATTAATAAATTAGTTGAGAAAGTACCGGCTATAATCGAGGGGTGGTATATGGGACAGGAGACGGGCACTGCTGTTGCAGATGTTATTTTTGGGGATGTGAATCCATCCGGAAAGCTTACTATTACATTCCCTAAATCTGCCGGTCAACTGCCTATTTATTATAATCATAAGCCAAGTGCTCAATTTCTCGATTATATCTCACAGGATATAAAACCTTTATTTCATTTTGGTTTTGGCTTAAGTTACACTAATTTTAAATTTGAAAACTTAAGGCTTGAAAATAATAACATAAATTCTGGGGAGTCTACCAAAGTGCTGGTCGATGTTAAAAATACGGGAACTTGTGAAGGTTCAGAAGTTGTTCAAATGTATATCCGTGATGTCGTTAGTTCTGTAACAAGACCAGTAAAAGAATTAAAAGGATTTAAGAAAATAAAATTGAAACCAGATGAAACTAAAACTGTTAGTTTATCTGTTTTACCAGAACATTTAGCATTTACTAATATAGATATGAATTATGTTGTAGAACCTGGTGATTTTGAAATAATGATAGGGAGTTCTGCACGTGATGAAGATTTGGTAAGAGTGTTATTACATGTAAAATAATCTTGTGACAGAAGCCAGAGTAAAGTAACTTACATAGCAACAAATCCGAGAGTGTAAGAGTGCAAGCAATTACTGAAAGACTGTCCTTAAAAGAAAAAATAGGGTATAGCTTCGGCGATACCGCCTCCAACTTATTTTTTCAAACTTTTATTGTATTCCTGCCAATATTTTATACAGATGTATTTGGTATTCCTGCTGCAGTAATGGGAACAATGTTTTTGGTAACAAGAATATGGGATGCTGTAAATGACCCCATGATGGGTATGATTGCAGACAGGACAAATACACGATGGGGAAAATTCAGACCTTATATTGCAGGTTTTGCAATTCCATTTGCAGTAGCAGGGGTTTTAACATTTACCACACCTGATTTTGATCTTACAGGCAAAGTGATATATGCATACATAACCTATACTCTTTTACTTATGCTTTATACTGCGGTTAATGTTCCATACTCAGCATTAATGGGAGTTATAACTCCAAATTCTTTGGAGAGAACAGAAGTATCAACATTCAGGTTTGTAGCAGCCTTTGTAGGTCAATTTATTGTTGGTGCTGTAACATTATCATTAGTTCAATACTTTGGTAATGGAGATGCTAACACTGGATGGCAGTGGACAATAGGATGTTTTGGTATTTTAGCTATCATCCTTTTATTCATAACATTTAGTACCACTAAAGAAAGGGTTCTTCCTCCTAAAAATCAAAAAACCAATGCAAAACAGGATTTAAAAGATTTATTTAAGAATAAACCATGGTTATTAATAGCTGGGGCTACCGTATTCCAATTAACATATATAGTAATGCGCGGATCAACAACTGCGTATTATTTTAGATATTATATTCACGATCAACAGCTTACTCTGTTTGGAAATACCATAAATCTTTCTTATGAAATATTCACATCATCTTTTATAACATTAGGAACTTTTGCTACTCTTATCGGAGCAATTTTAACAATGTGGTTCTCAAAACGGCTTGATAAGAAAAACACCTACGCAAGTTTTCTTATTCTTAGTGCAGTATTTTCAGGTTTCTTTTATTTCCTTCAGCCGGAAAATGTTGTGTTGATTTACTGTTTGAATATTCTCGTTTCATTTTTCTTCGGATCAGTATCTGTACTTCAATGGGCTATATATACTGATACTGCTGATTTTGGCGAATGGAAGATGGGAAGACGCGCAACTGGTTTAGTGATGGCTGCTTCTTTATTTGCATTAAAACTTGGATTAACATTAGGTGGTGCCATTGTAGGATGGATTCTTGCTTTTTATGGTTTTCAGCCAAACCAGGTACAAAGCGTCGAAGCTGTGGGCGGCATAATTATGTTGATGAGTATTTATCCCGCTGTATTCGGAATTATTGGTGGTATTATTATGATTTTCTATCCGCTTAATAATAAAATGATGATCAAAATCGAAGAAGATTTAACGGCAAGACGTGTGGAAGTAAAAGCATGAAGTTTAAATTACAAAATAATTTGTACTGGATTTGTTTTTTAATACTCTTAGTTTTGAGTTGTCACGTTACCAGTACTCTTTCAAAAGAACGAGCTGTTTTGAAAGATGTTTTTAAAAATTATTTTCTGATCGGCGCTGCACTCAACCAGTTTCAATTTACCGGCAGGGATACACTAGCAACTACTATAGTTAAAGAACAATTTAATTCTATTTCACCTGAAAATGTTTTAAAGTGGATGAGTATTCACCCACAACCGGATTCTTACAATTTTAAAGGTGCTGATAGTTATGTTGAATTTGGTCAAAAGAATAATATGTTTATAGTAGGTCATACACTAATTTGGCATAGTCAGGTGCCAAGATGGGTTTTTCAGGATGATGAAGGAAATGCTGTAGATAGGGAAACATTACTGAATCGGATGCACGATCATATTCAAACTGTTGTTGGCAGATATAAAGGAAAAATACATGGTTGGGATGTAGTAAATGAAGCACTTAATGAAGATGGAACTTTGCGTCAGACACAATGGATGAAAACAATAGGTGAGGATTATATTGAAAAGGCTTTTCAATTTGCGCACGAAGCTGATCCGGATGCAGAATTATATTATAATGATTATTCATTAGCGAATGCACCAAAACGTAATGGTGCTATAAAGTTGATAAAGAATCTGCAATCGAAAGGAATTTATATTTCTGGTGTCGGTTTACAAGGACATTATAAAATGGACTGGCCTAGTACTTCTCAACTTGATTCTTCAATAAAAGCTTTTGCACAATTGGGAATAAAGGTTATGATTACAGAGTTAGATATTGATGTTCTTCCTCAAGCAACTTTCAATATGGGTGCAGATGTATCGCTTAGTGTAGAAGCAAAAGAAAAATTGAACCCATTTAAAAATGAACTTCCTGACTCTGTTCAACAATTGTTGGCTGAAAGATATACCGGCTTGTTTAATGTTTTTGTTAACAACAGTAAAACTGTTAGTCGTGTAACATTGTGGGGAGTTACCGATGGTAATTCTTGGCTTAACAATTGGCCTGTTCGTGGAAGAACAAATTATCCGCTATTGTTTGATCGCAACGGAAATGAAAAACCGGCTTATAATGCGGTTATTAATATAGTTGAAAAACAAAATAATTAACTAAAGCATAAGAATTTAGTTGTTAGCATAAAGAGAGAATAACGATCGGGCTTTATAGCAAAAGTTTCAATTAAAAAATAAAGAGGAGGCTAATATGTCCCTTAAAGATACATTTAAGAAACTATTAACAATAAGTTTATTTATATCAATATTTGGTTTACAACAATCATTTGCGCAAGGAAGCGGGTCTATTAAAGGTACAGTGTATGACAAAACTACCAAAGATGAATTGCCTGGAGCCAATATTATTGTAGAGGGAACGAGTATAGGTTCAGCTAGTAATCTTGACGGACAATTTTTAATCCGTAACATACCCGAGGGAAAACAAACCGTTACGGTTTCTTATGTTGGGTATCAACCGCAGACTATGGAGATTGAAATTACTCCAAACAGAACTTTAGAAATAGATTTTCAACTTTCAGCTACTGCTGTTGAGGGTCAAGAAGTAGTAGTGACCGGTCAGGCCCAGGGACAACTACAGGCAATTAACCAGCAACTTTCCTCTGATAAAATAAGTAATGTTGTTTCGGAGCAAAAAATACAGCAATTACCTGATTTTAACGCTGCCTCGGCCTTAAGCCGTTTACCCGGCATTGCAACAACACAAAGTTCTGGTGAAGACAATAAGGTAATTATCCGTGGATTATCGCCTAAGTATAATGCTATCGAGGTTGAAGGGATTAGACTTTCTTCGACGGGAAGTTCATCAATCGGTCTTACATCTGATGATTATGTGGCAACAGGAGGTGTACAGAATGATCGTAGTGTGGACCTGACAATGATATCTCCTTATATGTTAAAGATGATTTCAGTATACAAATCGCTTACGCCAGATATGAATGCTAATTCAATTGGCGGAACAGTAAATATGGAATTAAGAGAAGCTCCTTCTCAGGTTCATTATGATTTTTCATGGCAGCAGGGTTATACTGCAAAAAGTAAAACCTATGGTAATTACAAAGCTGTCGCTTCCGGAAGTGAACGCTTTTTTAATGATAATCTTGGAGTATATGCACTTCTAAATGCTGAATCTTATGACCGAAATGCAGACAATTTGAATGCAGGTTACGGCGTTGCTGCCGGTGAAACTTATAGAGATCCGGCAACAGGATATCGTCCTGTAACTGTAAATACAGTTACATTTGACAGGCATATAGAAACAAGAAACCGTTATGGTGGAAATCTAATACTTGATTATAAGCTCCCTAATGGTTCTATTAAGCTTATTAATTTATTGGCAAGGATAAATTCAGGGTTTACGGATCATCAGCAAACAAGTGATTATGGCGGAGGCAGGTTGAATTGGACGATGAGAGTTGGAGAAAATAATATTGACCAGCGGATGCATTCTTTAAAGTTTAAATATGATCTTGGATTTTTATCTGCAGATTTATCAGCTACTTATAATGTTGCGGAAAACAAATTGGATAAATCGCGTGTAGTAAATTTCAACCAGGTTACTGCATTGAAGGCTGGTGAACCGCGTGATAATAAAACTCCCGATCAACTTACTTATCTTCTTCCTACCTTTAAATTAGATTCCTCTGTCGTTTTAAGAAGCGGAAATTTATTTAGCAACGATTATGAAGATAATAAATATACTTACAAAGCTGATTTTCAAATCCCCTTCAATTTTAGTAATTCTGTAAGTGGGTTCTTTAAATTTGGTGGTCAATTTGACCGGCAATCAATTTCCACTGATCAGGAAGCTCCTTATTTAGGATTCAATGGAAATGCTAATAATACTGATCCTAATATTGGTATCCAAGACAACCTGATGATAACAATAAAGAACAAATATGGATTATCTACAGATTCCCAGGGAAATTTAACTGGCGTTTATTTCAAGGATAGTAATAATGATCTTTATGACCCTTTTTTAGATAATACTTATGGATCTCTTTTTTATGCTGCCAGCCCTGGTGTTTTGACTAATATTATGAATTATATTATTGGTAATCCTGCATTCAATGCATCCGATGCGAGTCTTAGTTCAGGAGCAGTTGGCGGTTGGTATGACGGACCATATCAGCGCCTTACCAATGATTATAATTATCATGATAACTATTACGCAGCTTATGCAATGTCGAAAATTAATTTTCTTGATTTTATGGTAGTTGGAGGAGTACGTTACGAAAAGGTGAACGATGATTATTTTGCATATAATGCTAGGGATCAGAGGAACGCTCAATCGCAGGTAATGTATGATACTACTTCTACTACAAAAAATGATTACCTGCTACCTATGGTGCAGGTAAAATATTCACCACTCAGTTGGATGGATATACGTTATGCTTACACACAAACTCTGGCCAGACCTGACTTTAGCTCAATTACCCCGAAATTCACTATTACGCAGAATAATCAAATCTTTACAGGAAATCCTGATTTGAAACCTGCTAAAGCTTTTAACCATGACTTAAACTTTACATTCTATGCAAACAAATTAGGACTTTTCACCGTAGGCGGCTTCTATAAAACAGTGGATGACTTTGTTTATTCGGCCTCCTATAGAATCGATGTAGCTGAAGATGCCGGGATTGACAAACTTTCCAATTACCAGATTTTCCGTAATGGACAACCTGTAGTAACCCCGACTATCAATGCTTCTACAGGAAAATCGGATGCGACAGTTTTTAAACCGTTGAATAATCCATATGAAGCAACCGTAAAAGGAATTGAAATCGACTTCCAGCACAATTTCTGGTATTTGCCTGGACCATTTAATAATATTGTTTTTAGTATTAATTACACCCGCATTTTTTCTGATACCAAATTTCCATATTATGTTCTTGGCAAAAGAGTTGAAGGAACAGGTCGTGATGCAAAAACTATATTTTTCCTTGTCGATAGTTCATCTTCAGGAAGATTGATTGATCAACCTGATCATACACTAAACTCATCACTTGGGTACGATTACAAGGGATTTTCAGCCAGGATTTCTTTTCTCTTTCAGTCTAACAGAGCTACTGGAAATGGTGGAATCAATCCGGAGCTCGATTCATTTACAAAAGATTATTTCCGGATAGATTTTCAAGCCAGCCAGAAATTTCCATGGTTCAATAGTGAATTATTCTTGAATGTTAATAATTTAAATAGTGAAAATACCAGGAGTATACAAAAGTCAATAAATGGATTTACAAACATACAGAACTATGGTCTGACGGCTAATCTTGGATTAAGAGTCAGGTATTGATCTTTATGAGTTTATAAATTGAATCTTAACATAATTATTAATAATAAGGAGGTAACATGAAGCATTTATTATTATTCGGAATAATCATATTTGTGGGCAGTATGTCTTACGCTCAAAAGGATACGGTAGTTGTTCCTGGGTACTATGAAACTCTTACTTATGGTACCCTTAACGATGCCATTGATGCGGCAATAACTGATAATAGCATCAATAATAAAGTATTTAAGCTTAATCCGTATGAAGCTTATGTACTAAGTAGAAGTATTTATATTGATAAAGGACAAAGCCTGGAAATAGTTGCCCCAACACCATTAAGGGCGGGAGATGCAGATGCTGAAACAGTACAAAACTCAGCGCCTCCACAAATTATTTGGACTGAAGAAGCTATAACTAAGGATTACGTTATACAAACATACGGCGATCTTATAATGAAAAATATCTGGGTACGATTCGCCGATTTTATTGGATCAAAAGTGGCTTCATCCATTAGCTTTGAAAATCAGGATGAAGCTGACAATCCTGAAAGAGGCACTTTTGATGGTTGTATATTTGATTATAATGGAATAGGGGCTGAAGGTGGAGGAACTATTCTAGTAAAAGGGGACGATTTTATAGGTAAATTCGAAAACTGTTACTGGAGAAATAATTC
>Ga0075308_1000203_pt1 | contig 15915 bp, 15 predicted proteins | sample Joice_ThreeSqA_D_3_FD_120062 | JGI IMG/M metagenome (GOLD analysis project Ga0075308, IMG submission 120062) | Natural and restored wetland microbial communities from the San Francisco Bay, California, USA, that impact long-term carbon... | ecosystem: Environmental > Terrestrial > Soil >... | reverse complement strand
GCCGATACATCCAGCGGAATGCCGTAGATGCCCTCGGTGGACATGGTCATCTGCCCCATGAAGCGATTCAGCGAAACTCCCTTGAAGGCAATGACATCCGGCATATAGGGGCCGAAAAATGCGTAGGTAATGAAAAAGATCGCGATGACCGGCAGGGCGGGGCCGATCACGCGCCGGGCGGCCTCCAGCAAAAGTACGACCAGGGCTATTCCGATGACGATGTCTCTTAAAATCGGGGCACCGTAGCGTGCGCTCATGCCGATAAAATCAATCGCGATGTAAAGGGCGGAAAAAGCGGCAATCGCCCCGATAAAATAATCGAGAATGGGGATTTTATCCGTGGCTGAAAAGTATCCGAGACCAAAACGTTTTTTTTTGAATAACGGATAATTCAGGTAAACCACCAGCAAGGCAAAACCCAGGTGGATGGCCCGGATAAAGGTAGAATCCAGGATGAGCCAGCTGGCGATGGATAACTGAAAAATACTCCAGACCACACACACAAAGGGGACTATGTATTTTGAAAATCCCGCCGGTCGCCGGCCGATGCCCTCATCTTCCTCGGCCATTCGTTTCGCGCGTTCCAGGCCCTCATCCTGCTCTTGGACTTCATTTTTTGTCATAACGGTCACCTAACTTGCCAGTATTGTATGAGAATATTGGAAACTACCCATAAGCGCCACAAGTGGATCAGGCTAACAGTCTGGTTGAGGAAAGCGGGCGCAGATCGAAACAGAGAGGCAAATCAGTCAGGAAAAAATTACGAATGCTCTGGCATTTAAAGGCGGCGGATCCCGGGCCATCCAGTCTTGAATCCGCCGCCCGCATAAAGTAAAGATCGACCTATACCCTATTTCAGGCCGACTTCCTTGTAGTATTTCAGCGCTCCGGGATGGAGGGGTGCCGACAGACCTTCCAGCATGCTCTGTTTGGTCAGACCGGCGTAAGCCGGATGCAATTGCTTGAATTCTTCAAAGTTTTCAAAGACTTCTTTGACAATTGCGTAGACAACATTGTCCGGAACCTTGGCGGAGGTCACGAAAGTCGCTTTGACCCCGAAGGTGGGGACATCCTTATCATTTACCGCGCCGGGATAAAGCTCCGTTACCCGGGTGACGGCTTTGGCATAATAGGGGTATTTGGCGAGCAGGCCGTCCACGTTTTCAATGGGGATGAACTTGATCTTGCGCACACCGGAAGTGGCTTCCTGGTAATAGCCACTGGGATGTCCGACCGTATAGAAGGCGGCATCGAGGCGGCCGTCCTGGATCAGTCCGGGGGCTTCGGCAGCCTTCAGGCTTTCGGCATTAAAATCCTTTTCCCAGTTCAGTCCATTGGCCTCCAGGGCATCGATGGCATTCTGGCGGTAACCGGAACCGACATTACCGATGTTAACGCGTTTGCCCTTGAGATCCTCGATGCTGTTGATGTTGGCATCCACGGCAGCGATCAGGTCGACCGTTTCAGGGTGGATGGAGAAAACCGCCCGCAGATCCTTCTGGGGGCCTTTGTCTTTCCAGTCTTCGATCCCCATGACCGCCTGGTACTGGCGATCGGACTGGGCCACCCCGAATTCCAGATCACCGGTCATAATGGCATTGATGTTGAACACGGAGCCGCCGGTGGATTCCACCGTGGCGCGGATGCCGTATTCTTTGCGCTTGGCGTTGACCATCTTGGCAATGGCGCCGCCGGTGGGATAATATACACCGGTAATTCCGCCCGTGCCGATGGTGACGAAGGTGGTTTTGGCTTCGGCCTTGGTTTCAAAAGGTCCTGGGCCTGTCGAAAAGGCAACTACAACAGCGAGAGCCAGTGCAATAACGAATAGCTTTTTCATTGGAACCTCCTTTGTTTAGTTGATTAGCGGTTTAAACTAATGCTGCTGATTATTGAAAATAAAATTTGCCGCCCCAGTTTCCCACTCCTTTCCTCCAATATATAGAAACTATGATCAAGTTAATATATAAATTACTATCAGATCTTCAACTCCTACCAAATCAGGCCACCATTTGCAACCGCTATATTGTCGCATTGAGAGTCCCTATCAAAGGGGCTGATGCGGGTTGCTGGCCTCGTGTTACGGGTTGTGCGTTGCGGGATTCGGGTTGCGAGTTACGTGTTACGCGTTGCGGGGTACGCGTTGAATATCGGACCAATCCAGAAATCAAAAACCGCGTCCATCTGCTTGTTCTCCGGAGCTCTCAGGGCCAAGGGGCCCCTCCCATCTGTCTTCTGTTATCTTCCATCTGACCTCTGTCATCTGTATTTTTCCGCCAGCTCTTCATAATACTTCGCCTCAGCGTCTTTGCCTCGCTTGCGGCATCCCCCGGCAAATATGGTGCATTTTTCCTGCAAGGTCCTTACGGCGGCCCGGCATGAATCCTGTTCCAGTTGCCCGCTTTCAATGGCTTTTTTCAGTGCCTGGATTCTGAATTTGTCGAGGCCGGGGGCTTGGGACAGCTGGTCCGCATGTCCACCGCGCTTGATAATCAGAGGCGTTTCAATCAGGTGAACCGGATATCGCCAGCTGATCCTAAGCCACAGATCGTAATCTTCGCAGGCCGGCAGGTCTTCATCAAACAGCCCGACCTCATCGAAGAGGGACCGCTTCATCATCACGGCTGAGGGGCTGACCAGACAGAGAGCCAGGGATTTTTCAAAGATCATGCCTGAGAATTTATGGTGCCTGGTTTTGGGATTGACACGGACACCGTTGCGGATCCAGATTTCTTCGGTCTGATTGATCAGGGCTGCGGGATTTAAATTAAAAAAGTCCACCTGACTTGAGAGTTTGCGGGGCAACCAGAGGTCATCCGAATCCAAAAATGCCACCAGGCGGCCGCGGGCTGCGGCAATCCCCCGATTGCGGGCAGCGCTGACACCCCTGTTGGACTGCCGTAAAACAATCAGGTCCTGATCATAAGATTTAAGGATCTGTCGGGTATTATCAGTCGAACCGTCATCCACCACAATCAGCTCAAAATCCTTAAAATCCTGGCCCAGAACGGAGTCGACCGCCTCCCGTAGAACCCAACCACGGTTGTAGGTGGGAATAATTACCGATACTTCTGGCTTTGTGGAGCTGTTCGTCATGACATCATCAATCCCATTTAAGAAATGAATGGCGCAGGGCACAAGGCGCACGGCGCAAGGTGACAGAAGTTAAAAAGCAAACCGCAGAACCGCAGAATATCGAACACCGAATATCGAAGGGTGGTTTCGCTTCGCTCAGCCTTTCTTTAATATACATAGTCAGAATGCATTCCTTCGATACTTGTCCGCCTCTGGAGGATTCGACATTCATTATTGGATATTCAATATTCTCTTTTCAACCTTAAATCATCCTACGAATTTGCGACAGCTTTTGCTCCAGCCGTTTGTCGGAAATCGGGATGGCGGTTTTAAGCTCCTGGGCAAAAACGGATACCTTGTATTCTTCAATCATCCAGAAAAATTCTTCGACGGCCTGTCGCTTTTCATCCGAGGCCCGGGGGGAAAGCTCGCTTAACAGCTGATTCAACCCCTCGGTGAATTTGACAATCCCTTTGGCTTTGGATTGGTCCTTTTCAAAGTCGACGGCGGCACGTCGGGCCCGAATGGCTGCGGCCTGAATGTATCTTGTTAAATGGCCCAGACGCTGTTGATCGTAAATCGTAATAAAGGTCTGCGGCACCAGGCGCCCAAGCTCGGCGGTTAACTCCTGGAAAAAGGATACCACCCGGCTTTTTTTGCGGCTGGCCTGCTGCAGTTTATGAATCTGGCTTCGGGCTTCGTGGTAGGCCGTCAGGACCGGCAGAAAGCTTTCAAGCAATTCCTGACCGGTGGATAAAATTTTAGGTGCCGCGGATTCGCCATGGGAATAAAAGGCCTTTTGCGACCGGATATTTTTAGCGAATAAATCCTGAAGGACGCGATCGACAATTTGTTTAACCAAACTTTGGGCACCACCAAAATAATCGGCCATAAAAGCCTTATCCGCCGGAAGTGTCAGCTGGCGTTTTAAAAATTTTATATCTTTTGCAAAATGAATCGCATAGAGCGCGGCCACCCCCTGGAGATGGACCGTCAAAGCTTTATCCTGCTGGCGATACAGGCGAAGATCGACATGCTTCCCGGAGCCGGGATTCTTTAAAGCAAGATATGCCATCCAGTGGCCCGACTTCTTGCCGGAGTCACTGACAAATTCCGGTAAATCACCAAAATCCCAGCGGGTGATGCCGGTTTTCTCCCATTTAGCGCGCGCGGCCTTCAATTCATCTGATTTGTCGGTGCCGCCTGCCTGTCGCAAAATGCCTGGATCCCGGCCTGCCCGCAGCTCTTTACCGTCAGGTGCCGTAATGGAAACACGCATCTTAAGGTAATCCGGCAGGGATTCTTCCGACCAGGCCGCGGCCGGAATATCGAGACCGAAGCGACGATAAATAAAATCACCCAGGGCTGAGATCAGAGATGTTTGGGTCTTGGGCATTTCACGAATAATGACATCGACGGTATTTTTTACAGGCACCAGCTTGCGGCGGTAAGTTTTGGGCAACCCCTTGATCAGGGTTTCAATTTTTTCCGGATAGAGCCCGGGCACCAGCCAGTCGATCGATTCCGGTGAAACCGATGGGGCCAGGGTGGAGGGTACTTTCACGGTGACACCGTCGTCGACCTTTCCGGGATCAAAACAATACGAGCACTCCAGGCTGTGATTCTCGATATCAAGGCGGTCCGGAAACTGATCCAACTGTTCATCGTCCGGGGTTTGCGCGAGCAGGGCGTCCTTTTCCATTCTCAGCAACCGGTCGTTCGTCCTGGTTTTCAAAAACCTGGAAAGGGTGCGGATATCATAGATTCCCGCAAGCCGCTCCTGATAGAATTCATAGATGCGGTGCTCATCGATCAGAAGATCCCGGCGCCGGAAGCGGTTTTCGATGTCGATGATGTCATCAATCAGCCGCTGGTTATGTTGCATGAATCCAAAGGGCTTTTTTACATCTCCATTTACCAGGGCACTTTGGATGAAGATTTGAGCGGCTTCGGCCGGATTTAGCTTGCCGTAAGATACCTTTCTACCCGGCTCAATAATTAAGCCAAAAAGAGAAACCTGCTCCAAGGCAACCACCTCGCCGCGATTTTTCTCCCAGTGCGGATCCAGATAGGTCCGCCGGCACAGATCCCCGCCCAGCGCCTCCAGCCATCCGCTGTCGATGTTGGCAACGGTGCGCGCAAATACCCGGGAAGTTTCCACCATTTCAGCCGCCACCACCCAGGATCGGGCCTTGTTGAAAAGGCCGGAACCCGGAAAAATCATCACGTCTTTACCCTTGCCGGCGCGATAAATATTTTTTTCCTTCTGCATGGCAATATTGGATAAAAACCCGCTCAGAACGGATTTGTGAATCGTTTCATATTGGGTCTCTGATAATTTAAGGTTTCCGCTTTCCGTCAATTTCGCCTTCCCTCCGGGGCGTAGGCCCCCACGGGCCGGAGGCCGCTTTCCTGCTTTCGCTTTCTCTATTCCGCCTTCCCTCCGGGGCGTGGGCCCCTCCGGGCCGGAGGCCCCATTCCCCATCCCGTGCTCTTTTAATATGGCCAGAATCTGGTTGTGGATATCCCGCCATTCCCGCATGCGCTTAAATGACAGATAGTGCTCCCGGCAAAATTTCTTCAGCTGATTGCTGCTTTTCACTTTCTGCCAGTGTGCATGATACCGATTCCAGATGTTAAGCAAGGTCACAAAATCTGAATCAGGATCGTCAAACCCGGCATGCATGCGGTCGGCCTCCCCGGCTTTCTCAATTGGGCGCTCCCGGGGATCCTGAATGCTGAGGGCTGCAGCAATGATGGCGGTTTCGGCGATACATCGCTGGTGCTGTGCTTCAATCAGCATCCGGGATAACCTGGGGTCCAGGGGAATTTTGGCCATCAACCGCCCTTTGTCGGTTAAGCTAATTTGCCTTGGAGATTTACCTTCTGAAATTTCAATTCCTAGGTCACCTGGGTCCGCTTTCTGCTCTCTGCCTGCCGCGGCGAAGCCGTCAGGCGAAGAAGGGTCCTCTGTCTTTTGTCTTCTGTCCTCTGTCCTCCGTCTTCTGTCATCTGTCTTCTGTTCTCTTTTGATTGCCCCCAGCTCGGAAAGAAGATTAAAACCGTCCTTGATGCTTTTTAAATCCGGCCGATCGATAAAGGGGAAATCCGATACATCCCCGAGTTTCAATGAAATCATCCGCAGTATAACTTCGGCCAGATTGGCCCGGATAATCTCAGGTGGTGTGAATTGAGGGCGGGCTTGATAATCGTCTTCTGAATAAAGCCGCAGGCAAACCCCGTTTTGCACGCGGCCGCAACGGCCCTTGCGCTGATCGCAACTGCTCCTGGAAACCGGAACCACCGGCAGCGAAGTTGTCCGGGTTCTGGGGGAATAGCGGGAGATACGCGCAAGCCCCGAATCAATTACATACTTGATCCCCGGAATGGTGAGGGATGTTTCAGCGACATTGGTGGCGACGATGATCTTGCGCCCGGAAAGGCGCGCAAACACCCGGGACTGCTCCGCGCCGGTCAACCGGGCAAACAGCGGCATCACCCGGGTGCCTTCCGGCGTCTGAGCTTCAAGCAGTTCACAGGTTTCGCGAATATCCTGCTCGGTGGGCATAAACACCAGCATGTCCCCCCCACGCCTCTGATTTAAAACCCGCTTCACCGCCTGCACCGCCAGTTCCACATGGGTCAGCTCGCCGTTTGGCGACGGATCTGTTTCCGGTGCAATGTATTGGACGTCAACCGGATACATGCGGCCGGAGACCTCTATGACCGGTGCATTCCCGAAGGCTTTCGAAAACTTCTCTGTATCGATGGTGGCCGACGTAATGATCAGCTTTAAATCATCTCTTTTATTCACCAGGGTCTGTAATATTCCCAGGATAAAGTCGATGTTCAGGCTGCGCTCATGGGCTTCATCGACAATGATCGTGTCATAGGCGCTCAGGTACCGATCGCCCTGGGTTTCGGCCAACAGGATGCCGTCGGTCATTATTTTAATGTAGGCATCTTTTGGGGTTCGGTCCTTGAAACGAATTTTATAACCAACGGCCCCACCGGTCTCCTGCCCCAGTTCTTCGGCGATCCGGCGGGAAACCGTTGTTGCCGCAATTCTTCTGGGCTGGGTGCATCCAACCAGACCGTCAATTCCCCGACCGGCGGCCAGGCAATACTGAGGCAGCTGGGTGGTTTTACCGGAACCGGTTTCACCGGATACCACGATGACCGAATGCCGCACGATGGCCTCGATGATCTCCTCTTTTTTGGCAAAAATCGGCAACTCTTCGTTAAAACGCAACGGCGGCAGATTGGCCCGGCGGCGGTCTCTCTTAAGGCTTGACGCCTTCAGACGCTTTTCCAACTCGGCCAGCTGTTTTTCAATCTTTTCATCCGGCCATACCCGACCCTTGCGCAGGGACAGACGCTGGATGTCACCTCGGGCCTTCAGCCGGTCAGCCGCCAACACTTTGGGCAACAGGGATTCAATCTTTTTTATTTTGTTTCGATAAGTGGTCAATTTTATAGATGCTTACATATTTGTTTTATCGCGGCTGAAAGCCGCTCCCACATAGTATCATTGAACTATGGGAGCGGCTTCCAGCCGCGATTGAAATCGATCTATCTGATGTGGTTTAGGTAATAAAATTATTTGCAAGTTGAAAATTTAACAATTATAGCTTAGTAATTATCCATTTATGGGCCTAAAATCAAGAGATCAGCTGATATTCTGAAGGTCAAAACTTTGAGCCTTCAGCTTTGAGCCTTGAGCTATCAGCCCTATTTAACTATTCAACTTAATCAACCAATCAACTAATTGGGAGAAAGCCATGAAATTTGTTGTTATCGGTGGAGATGCCGCCGGGATGAGTGCCGCCAGCCGCGCCAAGCGCAATCAGCCTGATCTGGAAGTAACGGTTCTGGAAAAAACCCTGGATGTATCCTACAGCGCCTGAGGCCTGCCCTATAATCTGGCGGCGCCGGATAGAGACATCGAAGATTTGGTAGTACGTCACGCTCAGGTATTTCGCGACAAGCAGGGTATCAATCTGTTGACCGGCCATTGTGTCGAAAAAACCAATCCGGACCAACAGACGGTTGCCGGCAGCACTGCCGACGGCAAAGATTTTGAATTCCCCTATGACCGGCTGTTGATCGCCACCGGCAGCTCGGCTATCCGGCCGGATATCCCGGGGGTTGATTTACCGGGCGTATTTGTACTCAAAGATCTGGACGACGGCCGGAAAATAAAAAGCTTTTTAAAAAATAGCAAAGTAAAAAAAACGATCATCATCGGCATGGGCTATATCGCCCTTGAAATGTGCGAATCCCTGGTCAATCTGAATATTGCCGTGGACATGGTCAAACCCAATCCGGTGTTCCTGCCGTGGTTGGAGCCCTCCATGGCAGCGGTTGTCAAAGACGGCCTGGAATCCAAGGGTGTCGGGGTCTATGCCGGCCATGTTGTTGATCGGATTCAAACCTCATCCGCAGGGATGCAGGTAGTCGGCCCGGACTTAAATCTCACCGGCGACATGGTGCTGGTGGCAGTTGGTGTAAAACCCAACAGCCGGGTGGCCCACAGCGCCGGCCTTGAGTTGAGCATTGCCAAATCCATCGCCGTGGACCGCAGCCTGAAAACATCCGCTAAAAACATCTATGCGGCCGGCGACTGTGCCGATGCTTTTCATGTCGTAACCGATACCAAAACCTGGATTCCCCTGGCCCTGCTGGCCAACCGGGCCGGCTGGGCCGCAGCCGACAATGTAATCGGCCAAAATGCCACCATCGAGGGCGTGGCGGGAACGGCAGTGTTTCGGGTGTTTGATTATGAGGTCGCACGCACCGGTTTGAATCTGAAGCAGGCCCGGGAAGCCGGTTTCGAACCGGTGGAAAACATGATCCAATCCAGCTCCCGGGCGCACTCCTATTCAAGCGGTCACCCCATCTGGGTCAATATGATCGGGGACAAAAAATCGGGTCGCCTGCTGGGTGTGCAAATGGTCGGAACCGAAGGTGTGGCCCATCGCATCAACGCCCCGGCAGTGGCCCTGCACAACCGGATGACCGTCGCCCAGTATAGCCAGACAGATCTGGCCTACGCCCCCCCGTTCGGGCCGACCTGGGACCCGACCTTGACGGCAGCGAATCAACTGCTCAAGAAACTGTAAGCCATTTACAACTTTTGATATTTAGCCACGAATTAACACGAATGATCACGAATAAGGAAAAAATAATACACAAGGATTTGTCGTACAAGATCATCGGTTTAGCCATGGAGGTTCATCGAGAATTAGGTTCCGGTTTTCTTGAGAAAGTTTATGAAAATTCATTAATGGTTCTTTTTAGGAGAGATAAGATCCAAGCTGTCCAACAGGTTTCAATAAATGTCCATTTTGAGGGTGAAATTGTTGGAAATTATATCGCCGATATTTTAGTGGATGATAAAGTCATTTTAGAGTTGAAGTGTATTGAGACAATAGCAAATATACACCGTGCTCAAACCCTTAATTATTTAAAAGCGACTGGTAAACAATTGGCGATTATCCTCAACTTTGCTAAAGAGAAACTCGAATATGAACGACTAATTTTCTAATTTAAAAATTTAATTCGTGAACATTCGTGTCAATTCGTGGCTAAATAATATACATTCGGGGCTTTATTTTTGGAGGAGACATGAAAAGTTACCGCAAAGAATTATGGTTCGAGGTGCCAACCAGACGGGCTTTTATTAATATCACCCCCCAAGTAAATGACTGCTTACGGGAGAGTGGTATCCGGGAAGGCCTTGTACTCTGCAATGCGATGCATATCACGGCGTCCGTATTTATCAATGACGATGAATCGGGACTTCATCACGATTATGAAATCTGGCTGGAGAAGATCGCCCCCCATGAACCTGTGTCCGGCTACCGGCACAACGTCGGCGAAGACAATGCCGACGCCCACATGAAGCGCCAGGTCATGGGCCGCGAGGTCGTGGTGGCCGTCACCGACGGCAAGCTTGATTTCGGAACCTGGGAACAGATATTTTATGGTGAATTTGATGGACGTCGGAGGAAACGGGTGCTGGTTAAAATTATTGGTGAATAGGCAAAATATACCCTCTGCGCTATACCAGTATCAAATCAAAAGCAATTTATAAAAGTGATGGTATAATGGTGACCTCAAAAACCGGCAAAAAACAGCCGGCGCAAGAGAATTCCACCAACCCGGCAGGGAAATTTCTTAAAATCGAAACCAAATGGCTGGTCTTGCTGGCGATTGGCGTGGGAACATTTATGTCGGCTCTGGACGGCAGTATCGTCAATGCCATTTTGCCGGTGATCACAGATTATTTTAACACGGGTGTTGCTAACATAGAGTGGGTTGTGACGGTATACCTGCTGGTTGTCAGTGGTCTGCTGCTGAGCGTGGGGCGCCTTGGAGATTTGCGCGGCAACAAGAAAACTTATATTATGGGCTTTTTTATCTTTGTTCTCGGCTCGGTGTCGGCCGGATTTTCACCATCTGCGGCTTATTTGATCGGGTCACGCGGACTTCAGGCCATCGGATCAGCCATGCTCTTTGCCAATGCGCCTGCCATTCTTACCAAAATCTTTCCAGCCTCCCAGCGCGGCCAGGCACTTGGGCTGCAGGGGACGATGACATATCTGGGCCTCACCACAGGGCCTTTCCTCGGCGGATGGCTTGCCGACCATTTAAGCTGGCATTATGTTTTTTTCATCAATGTGCCCATCGTTCTGTTCGCCATCTGGTTGAGCCTTAAAGTTATCCCTAATGATACACCGGAAAAAGGTGGAGAGCCGTTTGATATGGCCGGGGCTTAAGCGCATCCCATGCAGGTCTGATCTTAACCGCTCAACCGATTGTCATGGCACTGACGGCACCCTTTAGCGGAAGCCTTTCCGACCGGGTGGGATCACGCCTGCCCACCACTTTAGGCATGTTGGTCTTAGCAGCCGGATTATTTTTACTTGGCAATTCAAGTTCGCAAACGCCTCTGGGCATCATTGTGCTTGGTCTTGCAACCTGCGGGCTTGGTATCGGGCTGTTCGTATCCCCAAATAACAGTTCGCTGATGGGGGATGCGCCCCGCAACCGCCAGGGAATTGCTTCAGGGATTTTGGCCCTTGCCCGCAATGTGGGCATGGTGCTCGGGATTGGTCTTACGGGTGCTATTTTCACTACCTTTCTCAGTCTGGGGAACCCAAAAGATCCCGGCATCATGATCCATGCGTTTGATATGGGATTACGCTTTACATGCGGATTGGCTTTACTGGCAGCAGTTATCACCTCTTTGCGCGGCAATGACCACCCCAAGATACTGCCAGGTATCAAACCAGAAGGTGCGAAGAGACCACTATAAAGCGATGCAAAAAGTTCTGCACCGCCATGGCCTTTAAAAAAAAGCTTGACAATAAGCAGTGTAAAGAATGGATAAATAGCACTTAACTTATTAATATAAATATAAAAAATTGGATTAATATCGTACAGCTACAACAAATCGGTACTTTTGATTCCATGAAAAACCTGTGTTATCCGTTCCTACCTGCAAGCCTACCAAAATCATTAGGTTAATGATCGGATTGACATCCCGCCTGTAACTTTACGTCAAAAAGGTGTGAATAGGTGGTAATTGAATTTTACGCCAATCGCAGCATCGCTGCTCCACGCGATTGAACCATTTATTAGCGAAGATCGCCCTAAATACGGATCGAGAAATTTAAGCACAATCTTATCACCGGTTGGAAAGGATCGATCTGTTTCGATAAAGGCACCCGTTTCATTAATGTCGAGTATATAGCTTGAATAAAGTTGTCGGTTTATTTTGTAATTGGCTGGTATCAGACAGGGTGTTCTTGGCTCTCTCCTTCGATTAGGTTCATGTTTATTGATACCTAAATCTGAAGTCAAATTCGAAATGTCTCTTAAGTTTTCAAAATAGTTGATCATTTTTAACCTCAGTACTATTAATTCCTAATCAGAGATGAACACAATATATAGTATTCATATCAAATTTAGTTATATATCTAATGGCCATCATACCAGACTATTTTTGAATGGCAGCTCAAAATGATAAGAACAAATTTGGGACTTGTCCACATAAGGAATGATATTTGGGTGATTCTATTCACTACCAAGCAACTCCCAATTTTGCCCTGATCCATAAGACAGGTGTTTTTTCAACCGTTTACCTCCAAAAGATGGAGGGACAAACAATGAAAAAGATCAGGAGAAAAAGGTAGCTGAAAAATTAGTATCAAGACGTGGGAAGGTTATTGATTTGGTTCAGGAGAATAAATGGACGATTCAGGAGCTGGCTGGAAAAGATCGCCCCCCACGAACCGGTGTCCGGCTACCGGCACAACATCGGCGAAGACAATGCCGACGCCCACATGAAGCGCCAGGTCATGGGCCGCGAAGTGGTGGTGGCGGTAACTGATGGCAAGCTAGACTTTGGCACCTGGGAACAGATATTTTATGGTGAATTTGATGGACGACGGAGGAAACGAGTATTGGTGAAGATTATTGGTGAATAAGGAAAATATATCCTTTTTTCTCAAATGTATCTATACTTGCCGTAAGATAATTTCAAAACCATCCCATTGACAGAACTATCACACAGTAGCATCTTTCGATAAGATTCTGATTCTTGCCTTTATTGATTTTCTATTCTTTTTCAATCTTCAATTTTGACAGTTTTTTTAAGGATGTTAGCTATGAATAGATTAAAAAATCATTCAAGTCTTTTTGAGACGGCTCCAATCCTTGTCAAAGAATGGCATCCAACCGCAAATGGCGACATAACTCCACGAAGCGTGAAAATAGGTTATCCTAAGAAACTTTGGTGGTTATGCAGTGAGGGTCATGAGTGGCAAGCTACCATCAAAGCCAGATTGAAACACAAGGATTGCAACATCTGTGTAAATACCAAAAAAAAGGCTGATCTCGCTATAAGCCTACCAAGCATTGGGAAAAATTATCGAAAAAACAGACGGTTTAAAACCAAGGCAACAACGGTAATTGAATTACCGGATTCGGGTTATTGGGTATATGCTGAGATGACAGATTTTAGCAGCCACGGCCTGTGTTTTGAGACAGAAGCTGCGATCCAACCCGGCACCGTGATTAGAGTTAAATTGGACAAGTCGCTTGTGTCATCCAGGTTTGACAAATCCTTTAAATCTTTATTCGACAATGGTTATAAAACCTATAATTCAACAGTAATGTGGTGTAAAAAATTGGATGATGATCAATCAGTTTCAAGTTTTGGTATAGGAGTTGAATTAATTTAATTAAACACATTTTCTCTTGCTAATCTGTGTCCCTTGAAAGTCACACTCGCCTTTGATATCTATTTCATATCGGATAGTTTTCTTCTGGTTGATATTTCGATAAAAGCTTCAAAAATAATGGGTATATAAACATGATAACGATGGAAGAATACGGACATCGAAGAAGCAGGCTCCAAAAAGAGACCGTTCAAAATGGTTTGGATGCATATTTGGTTTCTTCGGAAGACAGTATTTTTTACCTTACCGGAGCCAGTTATAAACCTTTGGAAAGGCCTTTTTTCATTGTTTTATGGCCCGAAAGAGAACCAACTTTAATTGTCCCTATGTTGGAGAAAGAACATATGGCGAAGGCCAATATTGGGGCGGTGACACCTTATTGGGATTACCCTTCTCCTGTCGGTTCGGGATGGGCAGATGTCTTGAAAACTAAGCTTGATAATATAAAGACACTGGGAGTGGAACCTTCATTAAGTCTAGAGATCGCAGCGGTTTTAAAATCCTTTTCACCTGAACCGCTTCCCCTGGTTGATAAGATGCGCCTAATTAAATCTTCAGCCGAACTGGAAATGATCAAACGGGCCTGCTATTACGCTGATTTGGGTATGCAAAGAATTATGAACAGCAGTTATTATGGCGCAACTATCTTGGAGATATTTTCAGAAGCAAGGGGCTTACAGGCTACTGTTCTGAAAGATGGAGACTATGAACCGCTTACAAGCTCATTTTTAACACTATCCTGGCCCGCCCCTTTTAGTTCACAACCACACGGTATACCGAAGATTGATGATCGTCTCCGTAACGGCCCATTGGTTGCCATGAGTTTTATCAGGGTTAACGGTTATGCAGCGGAGGTGGAACGGACCTATTTTCATCAAATACCCTCTAATGACGAAAGAGAGCTTTTTCAGCATATGGAAAACGCCCGGAAAGCCGCTTTTGATATGGTTAAACCGGGAATAAACTGCTCGGAAGTTGATAAAGCCGCCAAAAACTATCTTCGAGAAAAAGGATTAACAGCCTACCTTCTCCACCGAACGGGTCATGGTATTGGAATGGGCAATCATGAAGGACCCTATGTTGCGGAAGGAAGCGAGGATGTTTTGGAAGAAAACATGGTAATCAGCATCGAACCGGGGATATACGTTCCCGATATTGGGGGATTCAGGCATTCGGATACAGTTTTGGTTACAAATTCCGGTGCTGAATACTTAACCAAATACCCTATGGATATTGATATTCTAACTGTTCCCGATTATAAAATATTAAAACGTCTGAAGGGCAAGTTAGTCCGAAGTGCAGTGGGGATAAAATAACTCCAAGGTCTTCAAATTGCACATCGCACCAGAAAACTGTCCATGAGAAAGGGTGACATCTCCCACTGAATCTGTCCTATTAAACACAAGAAGAAGTTGTGGCATCCAAGTAGTAACTGTAACCTACTAAAATCATATATTATTTATACCTCACCATGGGAACCAATTTGGTACCGACTGCATTGGCATAATACGTCTTGCCAACTAATCCACCAAGCCTCGGTCAGCCCATGTGCCAGGGCTTTATTTTTAGCCACTACCAGCCCACAGGCCCGACGCTGGCATTTTGTACTGCCCTAAGCAATAACCCTCACCCCTACCCTGCATGCTAAAACCAACCTGCCCTTGACGTACTATTGTTACTCTTATATCATTAGGATATAGTAATACTTTAAGCAGTTTATCAAGGCAAATCGATTTAGAAATCAAACTATTGTGGAGTACACGACAATCATGTCGAAGACCGCAATTATATTAACCGTAATCATCGCTCCACTTATTGTTGGCACAGTGTTGCTGCATATGGAATATTCTTTTTTTTCACCGAATAGCCAACCTGAGCAATCCCTCGCAAAGGAAGCCCAAGAAGTAGTTGAGGCATTGGACAATCAAAAAGACACTTCTTTGAAAAAAAAAGAAATACCTATTGATGAATCGTATATTGAGCCACATACTGATGATCTAAAAACACTTTTCGATATCGCCCGTAAAATATACGGAAATGATGAGCGGAATTTAGAGCTCAGAAAAATTATAAAATTAGCATTATCTGAGAAGAAGCCAGGGTTTGCCTTTAATGTCGCCAAGTACATATATGGAAATGATAAGCGTAATTCCGAACTAATAAAAACAATTGATGTAGCATTATTGAAAAAAGCCTAGATTTGGCTTTTGTTGCCGCTAAATACATATACGGGAATGATGCAAGAAATGCTCAGCTAATTAAAATAATTGATAAAAGTATCGAACTAGAACGGTTTGGTTTGGCGGTAGAGGTTGCCGATTTTATTTATGGAACCAATCCCAGAAACAAGGAATACAAAAAAATCATTGATAGAGGGATGGCAAATAGGGAAAAAGAAGCATCTAAAAAACAAATGGAGTCGATAAAGTAGCCTAAGCGTATTATTTCGAGCGCTATGGATACTTACTTTAATATATCAGGAAAAAATTTTTATGTGCATCAAATAGCAGCTGGAAAAATACTTAGTATTGCCCAACAACTAAAAAATGCTCGCTGGCTTCGTTGGCGCCGATTATGAAAAAAATGGGGTCGG
>Ga0075308_1000202_pt1 | contig 15941 bp, 10 predicted proteins | sample Joice_ThreeSqA_D_3_FD_120062 | JGI IMG/M metagenome (GOLD analysis project Ga0075308, IMG submission 120062) | Natural and restored wetland microbial communities from the San Francisco Bay, California, USA, that impact long-term carbon... | ecosystem: Environmental > Terrestrial > Soil >... | reverse complement strand
TTGAATGAATATCTCGGCTGGTACGTTGGTTTGCCCGATGGAATTAAAGGGATTAATTACAAAACAAATTATAACAAACCTATAATTATAAGCGAATTTGGGGCTGCGGCATTACAGGGAATGCATGGAGACAGTTTAACAAGATGGACGGAAGAATATCAGGCTTATGTTTATAAAGAACAAGTAAAATTGATGAAGAGAATTCCACAACTTAATGGAATGACTCCCTGGGTTCTTGCTGATTTTCGATCGCCACGCCGTAGTTTACCGGGCATACAGGATTTCTGGAATAGGAAAGGAATAATCTCGGATAAAGGAATAAAAAAAAAGCGTTTTATATTTTGCAGGATTTTTATAAAGACATTAAAACAAATGGGTGGAATTATCAGGATTAATTGTTTCTCTTTAATGCCATCATTGTAATATCATCTTTTCTCTGTCCTCCTGATAAAAAAGTATTTAAATCTTCAAGCACGCCTGAAATTAATTCTTTTGGTGGAGCACTTTTCAATGATGATACTGTTTTAATTAATCTTTCTTCTCCATATTCTATGTCTTTAGAAGTCGATTCGGTTAGTCCATCAGAATAAAGAAACAAAGTATCGTTGTTATCAACAGTTAAACACTTTGATTCATACTTTGAATTGCAGAACAAACCGATCGGAATTCCGGTCGAACTTATTTTAATAACTTCATTGCTCCTGACTAACAGAGGAGGATTATGCCCCGCACTACATATTTCAACTTCGCCAAGAGAATTTGCTTTGCCGCATACAAGAGTAGCAAAATGTGATAGTACTGTGCTTTCAGTAAATAACCTGTTAGCTTTTTCTACTAATGAATTAACTTTTAAATCGATACTTATAAGACTATGAAACATAGCTCTCATGTGCGACATTAAAAGAGAAGCCGCCACGCCTTTGCCCGAAACATCTCCGAGTAAAAACAAAAGAGATTCTGTCCCATCTTTAAATTCTATTATATCACAATAATCACCGCTTACAGGTCCCGCAGGAATATACGAATAAGAAGTTATCCAGCCGGCTGTAACAAGATCATTCTTAGGCAGCAAACCTCGCTGAATTTTTGCAGCAAGATTCAAGTCCTGTTCAAGCACCCTTTGTTCTTCAGAACTTAGATCATCAAGGCAAACTGTAATTAATGGATCAACTTTCAATCTCTCCGGTTCGATTTCTCCGTTACAAATAACACAAATGCCGTAAGTTCCGTTATGCATTCTTTCAAGGGCAGCATCAACCTGCTCTAAAAGACTTACTAATGTCTCACTGTTTCCAAATCGATTTATGGAATCATTGAGCCGTTCTTTTCTTTCAGATAATTGTTCCCTTAATTCGGCGATATTTTGTTGTGCCATATAACACCTGGTTAAATTATATTGGGAAATAAATGCATAAAAATATATTTAAGCAACCTATAATTTAACAGTCAATTTTTATGAACGGTTCCTTTGAGAGATTACCGGATTCTATATCAATTCAGATTATAAAAATCTATTCGCTTTTTTATTTCATCAACAAAATAAAGGGTAGTGGTACATTGTACCACTACCAAATAAAGCCATTAAGAATTAAAATCGTTATTTTTGCTAAAGTATAAAATTAACAATCGCAAAATGCTTTCAGAAGACTTTTATAAGCAAGCCATAACTTTCGCGAAAACTCATTATGAAAATTTTCCCGTAATTTCTTTTCTTATCCCAAAGGAACTTCAAAAGCATGTTGCAGTTATTTACTGGTTTGCAAGAACAGCAGATGATATTGCCGATGAAGGGAACATTACAGAAGAAGAAAGATTAAAAAAACTGATAGGGTTTGAAGATAATTTTACTTCTGCTTTAAATGGAAATCAGCAAAATGATTTTGAAACTGCACTGGTAAATACAATTAATGAAAAAAAACTTACTACGTCTCTTTTTTACGATCTTCTTAAAGCATTTAAACAGGATGTAACTAAGAAACGTTATAAAGATTTTAGTGATGTTCTCGATTATTGTAAACATTCTGCAAACCCGGTTGGAAGGCTGATACTCGAACTGTTCAATATAAGAAATGATGAATCGTTCTTCCTTTCAGATAAGATTTGCACCGCTCTTCAATTAACAAATTTCTGGCAGGATTTAGCTATAGATTTAAAAAAAGGGAGGATTTACCTGCCTGAAGACGAGATGCAAAAATTTGGTGTCGATGAAAAATCATTTGAGTTGAAAGAAAATAGTCTTAATTTACAGCAACTTTTAAGGCACAATATTAGCCGGACTGAAGAATTGTTTAAGGAAGGAAGAGGATTACTTAAATACTTAAAAGGAAAATTAAAACTTGAAATTGAGTGGACTATACTAGGCGGTGAATTGATACTAAAAAAAATTAAAAAGATAGACTATAATACAATTAATATAAGACCAACAATAAGTAAGACAGAGTATTTAACTTTAGCAATTAAAACTTCGTTTATATGATGGATGCAGCAAAAGATATAGCAAAGACAAGCAAGAGCAGTTTTTATTATGCGTTTAATCTTCTTCCCGAGGAGAAGAGGGACGCAATGAATACTGTTTATGCTTTTTGCAGGAAGACCGACGACATAATCGATGAAGGAAACGATACTGATGAAGTAAAATATGAAAAGCTTCGCAAATGGCGTATAGAACTTGAGAGAGCTTTCAGTGGACAATCGGATTATCTTCTTTTAAACAAACTTGGCAATACTATTCACAAATTTAACATTCCTTATGAGCCTTTCTTCGAACTGCTTAAAGGAATGGAAATGGATTTGCAAAACAAGAGATATTTAACTTTTGATGATCTTAGCCTTTATTGTTATAGAGTTGCTTCCACTGTCGGTTTAATGTGTATAGAGATTTTTGGTTATAAGCATAAATCTGCAAAAGAGTTTGCTGTGAATCTTGGAATTGCGCTGCAGCTAACAAATATTCTTCGTGATATTAAAAAAGATTCTCTTAAGGGAAGAATTTATTTACCGCAGGAAGATCTTAAAAGATTTTCTTATAGTGAAGAAGATATTTTTAAACAGGAATATGATCAAAGATTTATCAACCTGATGAAGTACGAAGTGGAGAGAGCGGAAAAGTTTTTTGAAGTTGCTACAGAAAACCTCGATCTCGATGATAAGAAGGCAATGTTTGCTGCAAGAGCTATGCAGCATATCTATAAAAGGCTTCTCGAAAAGATAATTGATGCGGAATACAATATTTATAAAAAAAATATTCGTGTAAGTTCTTTTGAGAAAGTGGGAATTTCTCTGGGAGTTTGGGCAAAGTACCGTTTAGTTTATTGATAAATTATTTTGATTATAAAATAAAACGCTATCTTTTTTTTAATGTTTTAACCTCACCTAAATCCTCTCCTTATAAAGGAGAGGACTTTTTTTGTCTTCCCTCTCCTTACTAAGGCGAGGGATAAGAGGGAAAGGTCGATTTTCCAAACTATATTTTAGTTCTAAGAAGAATTCTCAATGAAAAAAATCATAGTTATCGGCGGAGGATTTGCGGGTCTTTCAGCCGCTTCCTTCCTTGCAAATTCCGGGCATAAAGTTGAACTGATTGAGGCTTCTCCTAAGCTCGGAGGAAGAGCTTATTCTTTTTATGATGAAGAGACAGAATCAGTATTAGATAACGGACAGCATATTTTAATGGGGTGTTACAAAGAAACTTTAAAGTTTTTGAAACTGATTCACGCTGAGAAAAATTTTTCTTACCAGGAAAGGCTCAAAGTCAATTTCTTAAATGATAAAAGGAAACTATACAGATTAGAAGCCACTCAACTTTTTTATCCTTTAAATCTTCTTTTCGGATTACTGAATTTTGAAGCCCTGAATTTTATAGATCGACTTAAAATTCTTAGATTTTTTATCAAGCTCTATTTTTATTCTGATTCAGAATTAAACAATCTTACAGTTCATCAATGGTTTTTATTGGAAGGACAGGATGAAAAAATCAGAGAATCTTTCTGGGATTTTCTTGCAGTTGGAGCTTTAAATACAAGTACGACAAAAGCTTCTGCAAAAGCTTTTGCAGATATACTTAAAGAAATGTTTTCAAAAGGAAATGAAGCATCAACGATTATCCTTCCTTTGAAAGGATTATCAGAATCTTATTGTAACGAAGCACAAACTTTTATCGAAAAAAATGGAGGAGCGATAAATCTTTCAGAACAAGTTACTGGTTTTGAAATTAAAGATGATGAAGTAAAAAAAATTATTACACCTAACAGAACCATAACTGATTTTGATTATGTAATTAGTGCGATTCCCTGGTTTGCCCTTAAAACCTTCGAGGTTAGCACACAGGAGAACACAAGTAACCCTCGAAGGTTCTTACAAGACATCAACCTAACCTTTGAGCATTCATCAATTCTAACAATTCATATCTGGCTTCAAAAACGTCATACTGAACTTGTTTCAGCATCTTCTTCTATGGCTGAGATTCCGAAACAAGTTCGGAATGACTTAACACAAGACTTCTACGCCTTAATCGGCTCACCGATTCATTGGATATTTACTCACAAAGATCATATCACTCTTGTTAAAAGTGATGCTAATGATATAATAGACAAACCGAAAGAAGAACTTTTTGAAATGGCAGTAACTGAATTAAAGAAATATGCTGGAACTGAAAGGGAAGAAATAAAATCTTACAAAGTAATAAAAGAAAAGCGTGCTACATTTGTTCCGGATAATAAAACAATTGATAAAAGACCAAATACAAAGACAAAGATTAAAAATCTTCTTCTTGCGGGAGATTGGGTAAACACCGGACTTCCCTCTACAATTGAAAGTGCGGTTAAAAGTGGGAGAATTGCAGCGGAGAAAATTAATTAAATGAATAAAGCAAACTTTTATATCGAGAAGCTTAATCTTATCCCACATCCGGAAGGAGGGTATTTCAGAGAAGTTTATCGTTCGGAAGAATTGTTTAAAGATGGTTTGCCAAATCGATATAAAGGAAGCCGTGCCTTTTCCACGTCAATTTATTTCCTTTTAAAGGGGAATCAAAAATCTCTTCTTCATAAACTAAAATCTGACGAGGTATGGCATTTTTACGATGGAAGCAGTGTAAAATTATATACAATTGATTCAGAAGGTAAAGTTTTGCAAAGATTACTTGGCAAAAATATTGATGCAGGTGAGAGTATGCAGTTAGTGATTAAAAAAGGATACTGGTTTTGTGCCGATCTCTCTGATGAAAATTCATTCTCATTATTCGGTTGTACTGTTGCACCCGGATTCGATTTTTCAGATTTTGAATTAGGTAAAAGAAAAGAACTGATGCAACTTTATCCTCAACATGAAGAATTGATAAAAAAATTTACTAAGTAATTGGTGAATCTATTTTTATACTCTGTTAAAGCAGTAAAGACTAAGTGCCAAATATTTACCTTAACACATATATCTTAAAGCTTTACATTAGTCCTGTAATTTAGTTGGAGATTATAAATTACTTTCAATTGTGATTGATATAAAAAGCGATTTTTTCTATTTTTCGCAACAATTTTTAAAATACAAGGAGGCCGGATTAGGTTACATTTACTTTTGTTTTAGTTAGTAATATTCTTTTTTAAGGCTACTTATCAAAGCGAGAGTCACAAAATTAATCTGGACGAGTCTCCGCATCATTGCAGTATACACTGTTATTGTATATGCTGTAATAAACTTAGGTTTTTCAGACAGGTATATCTCCCAGGTAAAAGATTCGATTTGGGTGGATGCTATTTTTAAGTTTCAATCACTTCGCGATTCTGTATCAATTAATAATCTTACCAATAATAAAAAAATTGCCCCAAAAGATCTTTATAAAAATATTAAGTTAAGTAACGCAACTGCTTCAGCCGATTCAAATCTTAATAACAGTTCTGAAATTTTGCCTATAGTAAATGACTCGCTCTTAAATAAAGATTCGCTCAGCGCTCGGGATTCACTTATCAGCAAAGATTCTCTCTTAACAAAAACAGACAGCCTGGCACTAAAGGATTCTGTTGTTATTGATCCAATGGCTGTAGATTCAACAGCACGATTGAAATATTTTCACTATCATAGGAAAGATCTTCCTTACGTTACTCTTAAACAAAAAAGAATGTCGGAGTTCTTTGCCCAGCCTTCACCCGCTTACAAAACCAGAAGTATTGAAATTGACTCAACAGGAAAATTTGTAATTATTAAAGAGAAGATAGCTGGGCAGGAGACTAAAATTCTTCTAAGAATGCCTATTGATGATTATATTCAAATGCGAATCGCTTTAAGGGAGAGACAACAATGGGAAAACCTAGGATATGCTTATGAACTTAAAGAAAACAAAAGAGAATTGAGTGATGTAATAAAAGATATAACTGATTTTGAGATTCCTCTTCCAAGCGTCGGCGTTCTCAGCATTTTTGGTGAGCCCAAGATCAGCTTGAGAATTGGCGGAGCGGTTGATATTCATGGTGCTTTCAGAAGCCAAACTACGGAAGGTGTTACAACATCACTTTTAGGAAATACAAGGAGTGAACCGGATTTTAAACAACAAGTGCAGATAAACGTTAACGGTACAATAGGCGATAAATTAAATATTAATGCGGATTGGAATACTGAAAGAACTTTTGAATATGAAAACCAGCTTAAGATAAAATACACCGGTTATGAAGATGAAATAATTCAAAGTATTGAAGCCGGGAACGTTTCACTGCAAACCTCTCCTCTTATCGGTGGGTCCGAGGCGTTATTTGGTCTTAAGGCAGTGATGAAAATGGGTCCCTTAACTTTAACCACACTTGCGAGTCAAAAGAAGGGTGAAACAAAAGAAGTTAGTGTTGCCGGTGGTTCGACTTCAAAAGAATTTACCAAAAGAGCGTACGATTATTCAACAAACCACTACTTTGTTGATACTCTTTATGCAAGTACAAAACCTGGTCTTAATTTATTTTATAGATATTATGGAAGTGCCACTCCGGAAGTGGATCCCACATATACAATAGTTGATATACAGGTTTGGAAATCTGTAAATGTTGTTACCCCGGATAATTCTAAAGAAAGAAATGCCAATGTTTATATCAATTTACCACCTTTATCAAAGGGACAAAATTATGATGAGATTGATCCTTCGCTAAGAAAAGATGATGTTGATCCGGTGGCAGGTCAAATAACTTTCGGACGTTTTCTTTTACTTGAACAGGGAACAGATTACATCCTTCATCCTGAAACTGGTTATATTACTTTTACAGCTCAAATTCAGACCGATGATATTATTGCTGTTGCATACCGTGTTCAGAATAGTCCCACAACAAGCGATGACGATTCATATTACGGAGAGTTTGTAACAGCCAGTACGCCCAGTGATCAAAAACTTGTTCTTAAACTTATAAAGCCAAAAAATCTTCAACCAAGCTGGACACAAGCATGGAAACTTCAGCTACGAAATATTTATCCCTCTGATTCAAGAAACATTAAAGAAGAAGGCTTTGAGTTTAATATCAAATATCAAATCGAAGGACAGGAACCCGCTGTCGATATTCCAACATCATCAGGTCAGGTTAGATTACTAAACGCCTTTGGTCTCGATGTTCTTGATGCTAGTAAAAATCCAAATCCCGATAATGCTTTTGATTTTCGGCCAGGAATTACAATTATTCCGGCTACAGGAGAAATTATTTTCCCGGAACTTCAACCTTTTGGTAGGGACTTACCATCTCAGATTCCTAAAGAATTTGCCTTTTCTGATGTTTACGATACTACTGCGACCTCCGCAAGTAATATTAAAGACAAAGATAAATGGTTATTAACTGGAAAGAGTACCGGCGAAGCTACATCATCATATTCATTGGGATTTAATGTTGTTGAAAATTCCGTAAGAGTTTTATTGAATGGAAACCAGTTGACCTCCGGTGTAGATTATACTGTCGATTATAACACCGGACAATTAGTTTTACGAAATGATGAAGCTTTAATTCCGGGTGCCGATTTAAAAATCACTTATGAACAAAATGATCTCTTTCAGCTTGCGTCTAAAACACTTTTAGGAGCGAGGGGTACTGTTGATTTTTCAAAAAAAACCAAGCTGGGCTTTACAGCTTTAAATCTTAACCAGCAAACATTAAGTGATAAAGTTAGAATAGGTGAGGAACCTTTAAGCAATTCTATCTATGGTGTTGATTTCAGTACAAGTGCGGATATGCCTTTTTTAACCAAAGCACTTGATAATATTATTTCTACAAAACAGATGTCAACGTTTAGTCTTTCCGGTGAGTATGCATATATAAATCCCGACCCGAATACTAAAAAAAGTACCATTGCTGCGGACAAGGGAGAAAGTATAGCATATATAGATGATTTTGAAGGTGCCAAAAGAACAATCCCGATAGGTATATCTTATGCAGGCTGGAAAGATTTAAGTCCACCTGCTAAGCTGGAGTTTCTTCCAAGTAACTTGCAACCGCAGGAGGAGATGCCTTACAAAGCAAAAGCATGGTGGTATACAATTACTCCAGGTGATGTGCAGGTAAATCAAATTTGGCCTTTACGCCAGGCAAGCAAGCAGGATCAACAGGTAACTGTAATGGATTTTGTCTTTCAGCCTGATACCCCTGGAACATATAATCATAATTCCTTAATCCATCAGAATCTTCGACAGAACTGGGGCGGAATGATGAAACTTCTTTCTTCAACCGCTAATAATCTAGTTGAAGAAAATATAGAATACATTGAATTCTGGGCGCAGATTGATCAGGCTCCGCCTGATGCTAAAGTATATATTGATCTTGGAAACATTAGCGAGGATGTAATTCCTAACAGGCTGCTCGATACCGAGGATAAAAAACTTAATGAAGTGATAGATGAAGGAGAAGATACGGGCCTTGATGGTATCTTTGATGCAGATGAAAGAATTACGTACGGTAGTACGGAAGCGGATCCCAGCGGAGATAATTTTGCATATAGTGCCACTAAGTCTAATGATCCTTATTCATATTTTAACATAAATGGTACGGAAGGAAATGCAACTCTAAATGAAGGTGGTAAGCTTCCTGATACTGAGGACCTTAACAGGAACGGTACACTTGATTTATTAAACAGTTATTTCAGGTATGCTGTTCCACTCGATACGACAAAGACGAATCCATTTATTGCCGGAGGTGGAGATAACGACGGATGGTATTTATTTAGAATTCCGTTAAAAGACACATCAACAGTCGTTGGCAATCCCAGTCTTACTAATATCGAATCGATAAGGCTTTTTGTAACAGGAGTGAGCAGTCCTGTTCATTTAAGAATGACTGAGTTTAATTTAGTGGGAAGCCAATGGCAGAAAGCAATTAAGGAGGATACGACACTTTCAGTTTCTGTTATTAGTTATGAGGACAATCCTAATTATACCTTGCCACCAGGAGTTTTCCAGGAAAGGGATCGTGCTCATCCGGACGAAAATGTATTAAGGAATGAACAATCACTAAACCTGATTATTAATAATCTTCAGGATGGAGAATCGAGAGAAGCAATTAAGTTTCTTTATAGACCATTAGACGTTTTTAATTATTCAGAAATGAAATTATTTGTTCATGGTGACGAACAACAATCAGCCGGGTCACTATCCGATACATTAAATGGAAAATATGCTTCCCAGGTTTATTTCAGGTTTGGTACCGATACAAATAATTATTATGAATACAGGCAGCCGGTTTTGCCCGGATGGAATGAGATAAGCATCCCATTTAAAGAAATTACTTCTCTCAAGCAAACTAGAGGGGACTCAACAAATAAAATCTACGAATTACCGGTAGTGGGAAGAGTGGGGCATTATTACAGGCTCAAAGGAAATCCGACACTTACCGCGGTCCAATTCTTATCGGTTGGAATTTATAATATAAGAGAAACTGGTGTCGGTGCGCCGATTCCACTTTCAGGGGAAGTTTGGGTTAATGAATTGAGAGTTATAGGAGCCGATGATTCTCCGGGCTGGGCCTACAGTTTTAATACTTCAGTTAGATTTGCTGACCTCTTTGGTGTAAGCTTTAATATGAGTAAAAAGAATCCTTATTTCCATGGACTTTCAGACAGGTTTGGATCAAGAGTGGAATCTTCAAACTGGAGTGTTGCAACTGATTTTGATTTATTAAAACTACTTCCTTTCGATATGTCTGAAAGTAACCTTAAAATTAATTACTCACATTCCGAGTCTTTAGGAAAGCCGTTATATATACCCGGTACCGATATTCGCGTTACCGAAGCAGGCAAGCAGTTGGATAATACTAATCCGGATTCTATTAGTTTTGGTCCAAAGAATTCTCAAGAATTAGAAAATGAAACTCAGACGTTAAATATTTCAGACAGTTGGTCAGCATCTAATGTAAAGATAAAAATCCCGACAAACTTCTGGTTAATCAGGGATACTTTTAATTCGCTTACTTTCGGTTTTAATTACAATAAAACTTTCGGTCGAAGCCCCACGGTGCTTTCAAATAAGTACTGGGTATGGAATGCAAACATAGCTTATGGCTTAAAGCTGGGACCACAGTATTCCTTTAGTCCAGTTGATATTCCCGTGCTTGGTTCTGCTTTAGCTCTTTTCAGCGATTACAGAAATTTGAAGGTATCCTTTCTTCCTCAGACGTTTACACTTAATCTTACTGCAAAAAGAAACCGAACAACGAATGTTACCCGTGCAAGAAAAATTAACGGACAAATAACCGATGCGCAGCAGTCGATAACAAGAGATTTTGGAACAACGCGTGGTTTTGGATTTAATTGGAAAGTTACCGAAGGCGGTTTATTCAATCTTTCCATTAATTATAATGCGAATGTTATTTCTTCTCTTGCATATCTTGAAACTGAAAATTCACTTGATAATAATGGCCAGGTTATTCTTGATCAAAATGGACAGCCCATTCAGGCCCAAAGAAGTGAAAGCGATATTTGGCATGATATCTTTTCAAGAGTATGGTTTGGAAAAGATTATTCTTACCGTCAAACCACAGATTTCAGAACAGCACCCAGATTACCTTCATTCTGGGATTTAAATAAATATTTTACTGTTACTGCCGGATATTCAGTCGGTTATAATTGGAATTTTGATTTCAGGCAGAAAGAGTTGGGACGAAGTGCAGGTTTTTCCAGTAAATCGAATATAGGATTTACTCTTAGACTTAAATCATTGACTGAGCCTTTGTTTAAATCAGAAGAAGCTTTATCTAATAAGCGGGCAGAAAATCTTAATAATAACAGGAGGGTCGTTCAGGACAGATCTGCTGACACTTCAAAAACTTTCGCAAAAGATTCACTTGCGGTAAACGATACAACAGTTGGCAAGGTGAAACAGTCGGTTTTAAAAACTGCAGCTTTATTTTTAGAATCTGTTGCAAAGACTTTATTATTTGATTATGAAAGTATTACTATAAACTTTACAAGTAACAATAGTCTTTCCAAATCGGGTATTGCCGGAACAGGCACAGGATTTAGTAATTTTTGGGGGTTAAGCCAGAATGGTTCAAGCGGGCCTTCAAGAGGATTTATGCTGGGGCTGGATGACAATGTGGGAGGCAGAGTTGCATTGCCGGGTTCAAATGTGAGCGATGCCTTTTCAAATGCTAATAATATTGATATCAGAACCTCCAGGCCCTTGTGGGAAGGAGCTAAAATAGATTTGAATTGGAAAGTAGGATGGTCGGTTAATAAAACAACAACTTTTAGGGGAGATGAAAATGGTAATCTTATTCTTTCCAATATTACTTCAACCGGGAGTATAAGCAGAAGTTTTCTTTCACTTCCGCCGTTTCTTATTTTCAGCGTTTTTAAAAATGGAATAAAAAAAGTCAACGAACTATACGATCCCAATTCTACTGATCCTGGCTCCAGCCTATCTTCAGCTTTTGTTGACGGATTTGAAACATTTCCGTGGTTATCAAAACTTGGTTTCTTTAAAGATATTGCTAACTATATCCCCAGGCCAAACTGGAGTATTACGTGGGATGGACTCGAAAAATTCTTTCTTTTTAAGAAGGTAGCTAAAAGAGTTACATTTAACCATGTTTATTCATCATCTTATACTGAAGGATGGAGGATCAATCCCGATGGAGTTCAGGAAACACAATCGCAAAGAATAGAATATGGCTTTACGCCTTTGGCAGGATTGAATTTTACATTTGGAGAACTCTGGGGAGGAAATTTAATAAGCAGCGTAAAATATTCTACCAGTACAAATTATAATCTTGGTATTTCAAACCAAAATATTACTGAAACCTTTTCAAGAGATATTGGTATTACTGCCGGATATTCCAAATCGGGATTTGAGCTTCCGTTATTTGGTGTTTCTTTAAAGAATGATATTGAGTTTACTTTTTCATATTCAAGCACCCAAAACTCAATAGTCCGCTATGAAATGAATAATTTTACTGAAGAAGGTATTCCACAAGACGGAACAACAAGAACAACTATTGAACCGAGAATAAAATATACTATTAGTTCAAAAGTTACTCTTTCTATATTTTACAGGAGATCCTCCGTTCAACCTGAAGGTGCATCCAGGGTAACTCCTACGGTTACAAATGAGGCAGGATTGGATGTACATATTTCTATTCAATAGTTTTAATAGTTAAATGATAAAACGAATTTGATATATTGAAATAAATTGTAAATGTTAGGCAAATTTATTAATCTTAAAAACTGATAAAGAAAGTATTTGATTTTATGAAACCAAAAAGAATTTTGTGGGTCGATGACGAAATAGAACTTTTACGTTCGCATATCATTTTTTTATCTGAAAAAGGATATGAAGTAGATACAGTTACTAATGGTGAAGATGCAATTGCATCGGTAAAAGAAAAACCTTATGACTTAATTTTTCTCGATGAGATGATGGCAGGAATGGGAGGACTTGAAACTCTTGGAGAAATAAAAGAAATAAATTCCGGAATTCCTGTTGTGATGGTGACTAAGAGTGAAGAAGAAACTCTTATGAATGATGCAATTGGCGGCAAAATTAATGATTACCTTACCAAACCGGTTAACCCAAGCCAGATATTACTCGTTTGTAAAAAACTGCTTGAGGGGAGAAAAATTTCAGGGCAGTACGCAGCAAAAGATTACCTGAATGATTTTAATGAAATATCGCGGCAGCTTTTAATGCAACCCGACTTTGAAGAGTGGGTCGAGCTTTATTTAAAGCTTACCAATTGGGATGTAGAACTCGATACTCATCCCGAAATTGATTTGAGACAGACTTTAAATGATCAGAAGAAAGAGGCAAATAAAGAATTCTCTAAGTTTGTGGAAAAGAATTACAAAGACTGGATTGCTTTGAAACATGATGAATACAGACCTAAACTTACTCCTGAGATAGCTGAAAATTTCTTGTTCGATACTCTTAGAAAAGAAAACAAAACTTTATTTTTCTTTGTGTTGGATTGTTTACGGATGGACCAATGGCTTGTTATGGAAAAGCATCTTAGTGAGTTTTTCAAGATAGATAAAGAATATTATTATTCTATTTTACCTACAGCAACACCTTATGCAAGAAATTCTTTGTTTAGTGGATTGTTCCCGTCGGAAATTGAAAAATATTATCCGAAGTTATGGCAGTCTGGAGACGATGACGAAAACAGCATGAACAAGTATGAAAAAGAACTGCTTCAGTTGCTTCTCGATAGAAAAAAAATAAAACTCCGTAATGAATTAAAATACATTAAAATTATTGATCCCGAAGTTGGTAGAAATTTCGAGAATAATATTCTTTCTTATCGGAATACTCACCTTACGGCTGTTGTTGTTAACTTTCTTGATATGATAGCGCATGGAAGATCCGATTCGGATATACTTAAAGAGATTGCTCCTGACGAATCAGCTTACCGCTCACTTACAAACAGCTGGTTTATTCATTCTTCTTTGTTCTCTACTTTCAAATCGATTGCTAAAATGGACAATGTTAAAATTGTCATTACAACAGATCATGGCAGTATAAGATCTTTGCGCGGCGCAAAAGTGCTTGGAGACAGGGAAGCATCTACAAATTTAAGATTTAAGTATGGAAGAAATCTCAAAGTTGACGACAAACATGCTTTGTTCATAAAAAACTCAGAAGAATATAAACTTCCTAAACGCGGAGTTACGATTAATTATATAATTGCTAAAGAAGATTATTATTTTGTTTACCCGACTGATTATCATAAATATCTCACATATTATAAAGATACATTTCAACATGGCGGAATATCTATGGAAGAAATGATATTACCGGTAATCACTATGGAACCGAAATAAATTGATTTATCCTTTTGAAAAGACTGTTTTCCTGGAAGAAGAGACAAATGTTCTTGCTAAATCATTTGCAAATGAAATTAACTCAGGAAAGATTGTTGTTATTAACGGTGATCTTGGTGCCGGCAAAACTTTTTTTGTGAAAAGTGCTTCTACGGTTTGGGGAATCACTAATGCAAGCAGTCCATCATTTTCAATAGTAAATATATATTACGGAGAAAAAAAAGTTTATCATTTCGATTTTTACAGGTTGAAAAATAAAGAAGAACTTTTTGATATCGGGTTTAACGATTATATAAACGATCCCAATGCAGTTACATTTATCGAATGGGGAAATCTAATCCCTGATGTTTTACCCAAATCGAGAATTGAAATAAATATTGAAATGTTGGAAGATTCAGTTCGTAATTTTAGATTTGATAATTATGATTAATGGAAAACCGATCCTGGCTTTGGAAACTTCAGAGAAAATTTGTGGAGTGTGTCTTTATTTTGATGAAGAAAGGTTTTACGAGTTTTCAATGCTTCTTAGGAATGCACACTCAGAAGTAATCTTTGATCTTGTAGATAAAGTTTTAAAAACATCCGGGACAGAAATAAACCAAGTCGCAGGTATTGCTGTGTCGGCTGGTCCCGGTTCTTTTACAGGTTTAAGGATTGGAATGTCAACAGCAAAAGGTCTGGCTTTTGGAGCCTCGCTTCCCATAGCACCAGTTCCAACATTCGAAGCGATGGCATATCAATTAACTGATTTTCTAAGTGAAGGAACAGAATTTATTATTGCAAACAAAGTTAATTCTGAAGAAGCTTATTATGCAGAGTTTCAAATTAAAAGTAATAATTATATATTTGCTCACAATTTGACTATAATAGACAGTCAAAAAATAGAAAATAGAGTTAAAAACAAATTAATTTTTGGAAACGCTGTTAAAAGTGAGGGCAAAAGCTGTTTTGCAGCGCCTTCGGCAAAATACATTGCCAAATGGTTTGAAAAGTTTGGTAAGGGATTATTAACTTTAGAATATGATTTTTTAGAACCAAATTATCTTAAAGATTTCATAATAAAAGGAATGAAGATATGATTAAGAAAATTTTAACCTTGTTATGCCTGTTGATGTCGGTATCCTACTCGCAGTATTCTGGTCCGAAGATAGTCTCCCAGGAAAAGGAATATGATTTTGGAACAGTCGTACAAGGGGAAAAAGTAAAACATAACTTTGTTATTACAAATTCCGGTGAGAGCAAATTAATAATAGACAACGTGCATGCATCATGCGGATGTACAGCAGCTCTTCCTGAAAAAAAAGAATTAATGCCGGGCGAATCAACAAATATAAAAGTAGAATTCAACTCCAGGGGAAGATCAGGAGAGCAGGTAAAGTATATTACTATTAAATCTAATGATGATAGTGGTCCTGATTATGTTTTAAAACTTTTCGGAAAAGTTGTTAAAGAGGAAACAGATACTCTTAAGAATAAAGATACTACTACACTTCAAAAAGAGAAATCAAACTAATGGCCTGGTTCAAAAGATCAAAAGAAAATATTGCGCCCGACAGCCAGAAAAAAGAACTACCGGATGGCTTATGGGAAAAATGTCCGAGCTGTAATGAAATAATTCATAAGAAACAGCTTGAACAAGATTTATGGACTTGTCCCAAATGTGGTTATCATTTCAGGATAGGCAG
>Ga0075308_1000201_pt1 | contig 15960 bp, 15 predicted proteins | sample Joice_ThreeSqA_D_3_FD_120062 | JGI IMG/M metagenome (GOLD analysis project Ga0075308, IMG submission 120062) | Natural and restored wetland microbial communities from the San Francisco Bay, California, USA, that impact long-term carbon... | ecosystem: Environmental > Terrestrial > Soil >... | reverse complement strand
GTTAAGTACCGATAAAGCAGCTGCTCCCATTAACTTATATGGAGCTACTAAGTTAACATCCGATAAGCTTTTCATTGCTGCAAATAATTTTAAAGGTGCTCGTGATATTAAATTCTCCGTAGTAAGATATGGAAATGTAATGGGAAGCAGGGGATCTGTAATTCCATTTTTCTTAAAGAAAAAAAATGATGGTGTACTTCCTATTACGGATGAGAGAATGACCAGGTTTAATATTACCCTTGAAGAAGGCGTTAATTTTGTGCTAAGCTGCCTGGAGAAAATGTGGGGCGGCGAACTGTTTGTTCCTAAAATTCCTTCATATAAAATTCTTGATGTAGCAAAAGCTATAGCACCCGAATGTAAAACTGAATTTGTGGGGATCCGACCAGGGGAAAAAATCCATGAAGAAATGATAACTGAAACAGATTCGATAAATACAATTGAGTTTGATGATTATTTTGTAATACTTCCTGCTATGCCTATTTGGGATACCGAAAAGTTCAGGGCGGAAAGCAACAAAAAAGAAGGAAAGTATTGTAAGTTTGGATTCAGTTATAACAGTGGAAACAATGAAAAATTTTTATCTGTAAAGGAATTAGGCGAGTTAATAGTCAAACATGTTGAAGGCGCATACGAAACCATTTATGGTGATTAAATGATGAAATTACTTATCACTGGTTCAAGTGGTATGTTGGGGAAAGAAATATTTAAAGCCTTTGCAAAAAAAAATAAATATAAAGTATTTGGAGTCGATAAATTAGTAAATAATGAAATATCAGCAAATGAGCAAATAATTGGCGATTTAACTGATTATCATTTTTTAAATAATCTTCTAAAACATATAGATCCGGATATAATTATCCATTGTGCTGCAATTGTAAATCTAAAAACCTGTGAGGATAATAAAGCATTAACAGAATCTTTGCATATTGAGGTACCTAAGAAGCTTGTAGAATTTAATCCTCAGAAAGTAAAGTTGTTGTACATCTCCACAGATTCTATTTTCGATGGAATAAAAGGGAATTACAGTGAAGAAGACAAGCCAAACCCACTAAACTATTATGCAAAAACAAAACTATTGGGCGAAAACATTATTCAGAATAATCAGGACCATCTAATTGTTAGAACTAATATATTTGGATTTAATTATCCCTTAAAAAATTCATTAGCAGAATGGGCAATTATTAACTTCCTAAATGGGAAAAAAATTAAAGGATTTACTGATATTATTTTTAATGCCATTTATACTAAACACTTAGCCAGCATTTTGATTAAATTAATAGCAAAAAATGTAACGGGAATAATTAATGTTGCATCAACTAATAATATGAGTAAGTATAATTTTTTAGGATATTTGGAAAGAGGGTTGATGCAAACGGATAAATTAGTAGAAGCTACAAATTCAGATGTGGTTAAGAATGATATTTTAAGACCGAAGAATACTTCGCTTAATGTTCTGAAGGCTAATCATTTAGTTGAACTACCAATAATAGAAAATGGCGTTGACCAATTAATTGCAGACTTTCAAAAGGTGCATTATGGCAAGATTTAAAGTGGGGAAACACTACATTGGGCAACTCGAAAAACCTTATTTTATTACGGACATAGGTGCAAATCACGATGGCGATATTGAACGAGCATTTAAATTAATTGAACTTGCCAAAGAATCCGGTGCTCACGCAGCTAAGTTTCAAAATTTTAAAGCACAAAAAATTGTCAGCAAGCATGGCTTTGAGTCATTAGGAACTAAGCTTAGTCACCAAAAAGGTTGGAAAAAATCAGTATATGAAGTTTACGAAGAAGCGAGTTTAAAAGATGAATGGACAGAAAAACTTAAAAATAAATGTAAGCAGGTTGATATTGAGTATTTTACTAGTCCCTATGATTTTAATTCCGTTGACTTAGTAGACGATTATGTGGAATTATATAAAATAGGTTCAGGCGACATTACCTGGTTGGAAATTATAGAGTATATAGCTAAAAAAGGGAAACCTGTTCTTCTTGCAACTGGTGCATCCGATATAGAGGATGTTAAAAGAGCTATGCAGGTTTTATTAAAACATACGGAAAATATTGTACTGATGCAATGTAATACTAACTATACGGGCAGCAGAGAAAACTTCAAATATATTAATCTCAACGTTTTAAAAAATTATGCAAATTCTTATCCGGAAGTTGTACTGGGTTTAAGTGACCATACACCTGGTTATACGACTGTGCTTGGGGCTATGGCTCTTGGTGCAAGGGTTTTCGAAAAGCATTTTACTGATGACAATGAAAGAGAAGGACCCGATCATAAATTTGCGATGAATCCCAAATCTTTCAAAGAGATGGTTGAAAAATCAATTGAATTATACAATTCACTTGGTGATGGTATAAAGAGAATTGAATATAATGAATATGAAACTTCATCCGTGCAAAGAAGAGCTTTAAGGTATGCTAAAGATTTAAATGAGGGACATATTATATCTAAAGATGATATTTTTCCATTACGTCCTTATAGTAATCTTGGGTTTAACCCATATGAGTTTGACAAAGTAATTGGAAAAAAATTATTACGTAATGTTTTCAATGATAATCTTGTTACCAAGGAGGATTTCATAGATGATAAAAGGTAAATTAGTAGGTCTGCGTGCAGTTGAAAGAGAAGATCTGAACTTACTTAAAGACTGGAGAAATATTGAATCTTTTAGAAAAAATTTCAGGGAAGTAAGAGAATTAAACTTAGCTAATCAGGAGGAATGGTTTAATAAATGCTGTATTAATAATCCTAATGATTTTATGTTTATCATAGAGCGCCTTGATAATAAAATACCGATTGGCGCTTGTGGATTATTATATATTAACTGGATAATCCGCTCTGGAGATTTTTCTTTTTATATCGGCGAAGGAGAAAAATATATTGACGATGAAGGTTACGCGAAAGATGCTTGTAAACTCTTGATAAATTATGGTTTTAATAATCTCAATCTAAACAAAATTTGGATGGAGCTATATGAATTTGATAAAGCTAAACTGAGTTTTTTTCAAAAACAATTTGGTTTTTCTAAAGATGGAAAATTAAGGAAAAATTGTTTTGAAAATGGCAAATATTGGGATAGCTATATTTTATCACTATTAAAAGATGAATTTCAATCTTAAATGATTGAAACTAAAATGAAAAAAGTTGCAATCATAACAGCTCGCGGGGGCAGCAAGAGAATACCACAAAAAAATATCAAAGAATTTTTAGGAATACCAGTTATTGCTTATTCAATTAAAGCTGCTTTGAATTCCAAATTATTTGATGAAGTTATGGTTTCAACTGATTCTTTAGACATAGCCCGAATCGCAAAAGAATCGGGCGCAGTTGTTCCATTTATGCGTTCTGAGAAAACATCGGATGATTTTGCTACTACTGCGGACGTGCTCATTGAAGTTATTGATAACTATAAAAAAATTGGTAAAGATTTTGATCTTTTATGCTGTATTTATCCCACAGCCCCATTTGTTACGCAAAAGAAACTAAAAGATTCTCTTAGTCTGATGCTTGAAAAAAAAGCTGATTCTGTTATGCCAATAATAAAATTTAGCTACCCAATTCAGAGAGCACTCAGAAATACAGAAAATTCACACATCGAATACTTCTGGCCGGAAAATGGTAATAAAAGAAGTCAGGATTTAGAAAAAAGTTATCATGATGCCGGACAATTTTATTGGATTAAAACAGATGTTTTACTCAGTTATAAATCTTTAGTAGCTAAAAATACAATTGGCTTTGAAATCTCAGAATTAGAAGCCCAAGATATCGATGAGGAATCAGACTGGAAATTGGCAGAAATTAAATATCAGTTATTAAATAAATAACACTCTTTTAAAGTATCCAGATTTTCGCTCCTATGTGGAAATTACTAATAAGAAAATAAAAGTGCATTTAACGCAAAAGAATCATTTTTTTAGTTTCAGAATAATCATTTGTTTTCAGCATGTAAAAGTATACTCCACTAGGAAGATTTCCTGCACTGAAATTAATTTCATGATTCCCGCTGTTCATTACTCTATTTAGTAAAGTCTTAACTTTCCGTCCAAGCATATCATATATTTTAAGAGAAACCTTGCCTCTTTTTGCCATAGTAAAACTTATCTTAGTAGATGGATTAAAGGGATTCGGGTAGTTTTGAGCTAAGGAATAATTAAATACATTTTGAGACTCATTTACGGATACTGATGCAGAATCAGTGACTCCCATCATGTGTACTACCTGGGAGATACGTTCATCTGATTTATTCCATTGCAAATAAAAATCATCAAGTTGATCTCCAGCCGTAATTGGTTTAAATGTTATGTCAATTGATGCACTATCTAATACTGATATTATAATAGGCAATGATACATTTGTATAATAAGATGAATTTCTGTTTAGTAGACCATTAATTTCAATTTGCTGATTTGAATTATTCTTTATAGTAAGTGATTTAACAACAGAATCGCCCATTGAAACTGTGCCAAAGAATAAACTATCCGGATCAGTTACGAAAAGATTAGTTTTCCAAGGAAATTTAAAAGTACGGTAATTAATTATTGTACTCGGAAAAGATATTTGAAGTTCAATAATTCCATCATAATTTACCTCGCTTATAGCGGGACTGTATCCGGAGCCCCAGCCAATAATTGTATTTTGATTACTTAATCTTCTAACACTTCCCATAAAATAGTCATACTTAGAAGGGGTATTCCGGAATTCCCATACTAATTCGGCAGTCTTATTTACTTCATCAATATGGTATTCCACAGCTCTGGAAAATTGTGGATTATGAAGGTTTCCATTATCAAAAAGAGTGATGTTTCCATTTGGAAGCATTCTGGCATCGTGTTGATGAGAGAATGTTACAGGATCGTTAGTAAAAGTAAACTCATTACCTTTACTATTTATTCCGCCCAGGCGCCACATTATTTCACCGGTTCCGCTATTAATTTTTACTATTTCATCTAAGTGACGGCATGATATTAACAGGTTTCCGTCTATAGTAGGTTCAAGTGTATTTACGTGAATATAATCAATGGTGGCTTGTGTAAGATCGACATCTTTTGTAGCCTCTGTAATCGGGATGTGGTCCAGACTTTTCCATTGAAAAACAACATTTCTATTTTCATCTAATTCCTGAATTACATCTGCAATTACTGTAGCATTTGAGTCTCCACCTTCCACAACTGTATCCATCCTAACTTTAACATAATCGTAACTTTGTAACAGATAATGCCCATTACTGAGAATGATTAAATCATGCTCATTAGTTGAATAACCATCTTGCATTTGTACTGAATCAACAATATTGTATGAGCTATCTAAAATATAGAATAGTTCAGGTCCCCCTTCATGGTAGCTGATTACTCCTGTAACTTGTTTCTTGAAGTCAAATATTCGCCCCCTGTACATTTTTTGATAATAGATCGGTATGCCGTAGTTATCAGTAATAACATTGTAAGTTGGGGACGAAGGCGGAAAGCGAAAAGGAGCGAAGAATAAAAAACCAGGTGAAGGATTGTTAAATATATCAACTGTAATTTCAGGGAAATCAGAAGGCAGAGAATCCTTTTGCAGTGTAAACGAGTTGGATGAACTTATACTTTTATAAGATTCTGATTTTGAAACCTGGTTTTCGTAATTATCTAAATCAGGGTTTAAAAGTTTTGCATATTTTTCAGGATTAGCCTTTACCATTCTGTTTAAGTTTACTTTGGAGGTTTCAAAAAAATATTGCAGCGCAGGAACTTGATCTCCCAAAATTGTTTTAATCCCCGTAGTTAACTTTACTGTAACTTTTTCACCATCAGCAAATTGCTTATCAGGTTTAAAGATTAATGTTTTGCCTTTTTCCGCTAATATAACCTTGCCTGTATGTTTACCGCTTTTATTGCCTGACACGCTTAAAAATGAATTCTTGTTTAGTACAGATTGATCAAACGCTTTTCCAAACCTTATAATTATACTTGTCTCAGCATTGTTTAGTTTTGATGAAGGAACCGGGGAAATGTATTGGAATTTTTCTGTATTAATATTTTGCGCAAGTGTAATATCAATATATGACAAATTTGCAAGGAATATTATGATAGCAGCTAATTGAGAATATCTGAATACAAATGACATGTGAATATCTTTCTAACATTAATTGATATAAGAAAATAAATATAAGAAACCCTGTATTAAGAGAAAAAACCTATAAACGAGAAGCAATTAATGTTAAATAGCAAATATTTAAATTCTGTGATTGTTATCTTACAGTTGCAGTTTATAAAATAACATCAAACAATCAATTTATTTATATTCAGATATGGATTTTAAGATTAGAAGTATTTCTAAGTTTATTGTAGTTGGTGACCGCGTTTTAATCAGACCCGAAGAAGATTCCAATAAAACTTCAAGCGGACTTTTTCTTCCTCCAGGAGTTTCGGAAAAAGAAAAAATTCAAAGCGGGTATATTATTAAAGTTGGCCCCGGTTATCCTACTGCGTCAAATATCGAAGATGAACCGTGGAAAGAAACTAAAGAACCTGTAAAATATATTCCGTTGCAGGCTAAAGAAGGTGACCTTGCAATTTTTTTGCGCAAAGAAGCTTTTGAAATAGAATTTGAGAAAGAAAAATTTTTAATCGTGCCCCAGTCGTCAGTTCTTCTTTTAATCAGAAATGATCTTGGTCTATCAAATGAATAAAGATTTTTCTTAGAAGGGCAGTATTTTATTAATTATAACTTTTAAACGAGAATACTTTCCAATATAAATAGGATCCTCTTCTAATTCTTGGTCGATTATTTTTTGCTCTTTATCGCTGTCCTCATCGTAAACTGCGTCTAAATGTAACAGGAGAGTTTCCTTAGAATCTGTCCTTGAAACAGGTAATCTTAAATCGCTGCACTCATTGAAGAGTTCTTCCCATGAGCGGTCGGAAAGTCTTAAAGTATCTTTCATCGTATCCTCTCTGATTGGTATCGAATGGCTGATTTTTTATTTCATGCTAAGCAGACACAAATATTATTCCCCTTCGAACCCACTATTTTTTATCAAATTCATTTATTTTTTTTATTCTTGATGTAAGAATTTCTTCATAAAAAGAATTCTTTTATACCAGATAGTATTTACAATTTCATTAGACTATTTTCTTTTTCTGAATCTTATTTTAAGTCACTGTAGTGTTGAGAGAAACTTAGTCGTCTTTTTGTTATATTAAATAATTAAGCATAAAATAATGAAGGATAAAAATGACTGCCAATATTGAAATGATTAAAAAGAATTATTCCGGATATAAAGACAAAATTGCTGCTATCAGAAAAGTAATTAATCGGCCATTAACGTACAGTGAAAAAGTATTATATTCTCATTTATGGGATAAAGCTGAAAAAGAATATGCACGCGGGAAAGATTATGTGAATTTATCCCCGGATAGAGTTGCTATGCAAGATGCGACAGCCCAAATGGCTCTGCTTCAGTTTATGTCTGCAGGCAGAAAAACAACTGCCGTTCCCTCGACAGTTCATTGTGATCATCTAATCCAGGCACAGGTTGGAGCTAAGGATGATCTTTTAAGAGCGACTGAGCAGAATAAGGAGGTTTATGATTTTCTTGAGAGTACTTCTAAAAAATATGGAATTGGATTCTGGAGACCGGGTGCGGGAATAATTCATCAGGTGGTATTAGAAAATTATGCTTTCCCGGGTGGAATGATGATTGGAACAGATTCTCATACACCTAATGCCGGCGGATTAGGAATGATAGCAATTGGAGTTGGCGGGGCAGATGCAGTAGATGTTATGGCAGGAATGCCATGGGAATTAAAATGGCCAAAGATTATAGGCGTAAAGTTGACAGGCAAAATGAATGGATGGACTTCTGCAAAGGATGTAATTCTTAAACTTGCCGGAATTCTAACAGTAAAAGGTGGAACGGGTGCAATTGTAGAATATTTTGGCGAGGGTGTTTCGTCAATTTCTTCTACAGGCAAAGGAACGATTTGTAATATGGGTGCTGAAATCGGTGCGACAACATCTGTGTTTCCTTTTGATGAAAGAATGGCTGCTTATTTAAGAATTACAGATCGTGCTGATGTTGCTGCACTTGCAGAAAGTCTTGCTGATCAGCTTGCTGCTGATCCTGAAGTTCAAAAGAATCCCGATAAATGTTATGATAGTATTGTTGAGATAAATTTATCTGAACTCGAACCTCATCTTAATGGTCCCTTTACTCCTGATAAAGCCTGGCCGATTTCTAAAATGAAAGAAGCCGTTAAAGAAAATAATTATCCGGATAAAATAGAAGTGGCTTTGATTGGAAGCTGTACAAATTCAAGTTATGAAGATATTGACCGCTCGACAAATATTGCAAAACAAGCTTTGAAAAAAGGACTCAAAGCAAAATCACAATTTACAATTACTCCCGGTTCTGAACAGGTTAGAGCGACAATTGAACGGGACGGACAACTTTCAACTTTGCAGGATTTTGGCGGAATGATTCTCGCAAATGCTTGCGGTCCTTGTATAGGAATGTGGAAAAGAATGGATATTAAAACCGGTGAGAGAAATACAATTGTTACATCTTTCAATAGAAATTTTGCAAAAAGAAATGACGGCAATGCTGAAACATTGGCATTTGTAGCAAGCCCTGAGTTAACAACAGCATTAGCAATTGCAGGCAGTTTATCTTTCAATCCTTTAACTGATGAATTAGAAAATGAAAAAGGAGAAAAGGTTAGACTTGATCCTCCGACGGGAGAAGAACTTCCTCCGAAGGGATTTGATAAAGGCGAAAGCGGTTTTATTCCTCCAGCAAAAGATGGATCCAATGTAGAAGTTATTGTGAAGCCAGATAGTGAAAGACTTCAACTGTTAAAGCCTTTTGAACCATGGAATGGAAAAGATTTAGAAGATCTTCCGGTTTTGTTAAAAGCAAAAGGGAAATGCACGACAGATCATATTTCTATGGCGGGACCATGGTTAAAATATCGCGGGCATTTGGATAGTATTTCTAATAATATGTTTATCGGTGCTATAAATGCTTTTACCGGGGAAGCCGGCAAAGTTAAAAATACTTTTACAGGCGAATATAAATCTGTTCCTGAAGTTGCACGTGCCTATAAAAAGTATGGACATGGGTGGGTTGTTATAGGTGATGAAAATTACGGTGAAGGTTCCAGTCGTGAACACGCTGCAATGGAACCGAGGTTTCTCGATGGAAAAGCAATTATAGTTAGAAGCTTTGCAAGAATTCATGAAACAAATCTTAAAAAGCAGGGAATGCTGCCTTTAACTTTTGCTGACCCGAAAGATTATGATAAAATTCAGGAAGATGATAAAGTTACATTAAAGGTTTCAGAAATAGCTCCTGATAAACCTGTTAAAATGATAATAAAACATAAAGATGGTTCAACTGAAGAAGCATTATTAAATCATACTATGAATGAAGCACAGATAAAATGGTTTAAAGCGGGAAGTGCTCTCAATCTTATTGCTCATCAAAATAAGAGTTAGCAAAAATAAAGCGGCTTTTGCAAGCCGCTCTTTTTAATAATATAATTTTAACTTAATTATGATTTCGCACTTTGAAGTTCGTAATTAGTCTTTTCATCAGATACTGATTTTTTTGCAATTAATTTATCAAGAGAATATGCCCCACCGCCTTTTACCAAAAGAACCAGTACAATTGCCAGGTAAAGAATATGATATTCAAAGCCTTCCCCTGCAGCTTGTCCGCTCCAGTTCATAAAGAATCCATTAGAAATGTGAGCTGTAAAAACAGCAACAATCATAGTTACTGCAGTTCCGAATGCGGATAACCTTGTAAGTAATCCGGTGGCAAGAAGAATTGCACCAACTGATTCAGCCAGGATATCCAGTATTCCAAGAAAGGGAGGGATTCCAAGTTGTGAAAAGAAACCCAGAGTTCCTGAAATACCATACCCTCCAAACCAGCCAAGCAGCTTCTGAGCCCCATGTGGAAAAATAACTATGGCAGCTATGAATCTTAAGAAAGTCAAACTTAAACTTTCATCAGTCTCAAAGACCATTTTAACGAAACCATTTTTAGTTGTTGACATAATATGCTCCTTATCATTTAATAAACCGTGTTTTAACACGCATTTAGTTAAAAAATTTTCTCTATAAAAGACTATCTAAAGAAAACATTCCACCACCGCCTATGATCAAAGCAATTGAAAGAGCAAAGGTTAATAAATGAAATTCGTAACCTTCTCCTTTTGAATTGCCGTTCCAGTTCATGAAGAATCCATTCTTAAAATGCATTGTTGCTGCAACTATCATATTGATTAAAATTGCTAAAGCTGCGACTCTTGTGAATAATCCGGCGACTAGAAAAACAGCCAACACTGATTCTGTAAGAATTGATAAGGCTCCTAATAAATAGGGAACACCTACAACATTCTTAAAGAAGTTCATAGAGCCATTCCACCCATGTCCTCCAAACCATCCGAACAATTTTTGAGCTCCATGCGGAAATACTACTACACCTAATACAATCCTTATTAGTGTCAGGATTATATTGTTATCTGTTGATAACAATTGGTGAAATAAGTTAGCGTTCATTTTTTATCCTTTATTTGTTTATTAAAATACTGTGTTATAACACATTTATATTTAAAATTTTTTTAACTCTCTACATCATAAATTTTTTCGCAAATTCGTGATAATTCATTCATCTCAGTTTTAGTTAACATTTTAGATAATCTTTCTTCAGTTTCCTGTAAATGAGGCAAAATATCATCCAGGAGTTTCAATCCTTTTTGTGTAATTTTCGAGATCGAATGCCGTCTATCTTCATTTGATTGAAATCTTTCTACGAGTCTTTCTTTAGTCAGCCGGTCAATAATCCTCGTTACATCCGGAGCTGGTTCTATCATTCTTTGTATAATGTCACATCTCGGGTACCCGTCCGGGTACTTTCCTTTCAGTATTCTAAGAACATTATATTGAGGACTTGTTATCTTGAATTTTGCACAGGCTCCATCCAGCATTGTTCTTACTGAGTATGCAGCAATCAAAAGGTTTAATGTAGCCTCGGTCTCAACACTGTTAAACTTATTCGTTTGTCTCAATCTTTTGTATAATGCTTTTGCCATAATTTTTATGTGTTATAACACAAATATATAATATGGAAATGTAATTGTCAAGAGAAAAATATTCTATTGTCTTTCTTCATAATAATAGCCGTCCTCATCATACCAGGAAAGAATTATCTCACTATAGGAATATTCCAAGTTATCTTTAACTTTAACAAATAATGCTTTTTCTGTTTTTGATTCATATCGCTTCAAATATCCAAAGTAATGCAGAAGATTCATCAACTATATAATTATTTGATTTTAGCCTTATAGAACATTCAATTCCGTAAGCAGTACCTGCGCCCCCATTTACCACTGTAATTTCCATTTTAGCAAACCCGAATTCAGGAAAGTTCATCTTGTAGTTGACTATTCTGCAACTTGGCTCATCGATTTCGCATCCGGCAAAGGTTAAAGTAAAAAGGAATAAGATGAACATAAAAATAAAATTTTTCATTTTTCCCTCAGTCTTTATTTTTTTTCATCATTGCAAAATGAATGCCTCATAAAAATCGATAAAGAAATTAGAATTAGAATAGTTTGGTTGGGGGACTGTATATTTCAGGATAGAGTCGTGCTTTCAAAATTGATCAGAGTGTTCCATTAGTTGTTTGATAGAAACAATTGGCTTGCTGGATTCTTAGTCATAAAATAGTTCTGTAGAATTAAGCCTGCTAATAACTATATTTACATAAAAATTATAAAAACTTAAGCTTAATGACTTTTCTCAACCCGGCTATATTATTTGGACTAATAGCTGCTTCGATTCCTGTTCTCATTCATCTTTTTAATCTTAGAAAGTTAAAAAAGATTGAGTTCAGTACTTTAACTTTTCTTAAAGAATTGCAGAAGAACAGGATAAGAAAAATTAAACTGAAGCAATGGCTCTTGCTTGCTTTGAGAGTGTTGATTATTCTCTTACTTGTGTTTGCTTTTGCAAGACCAACACTCGAAGGTGTTGCAATCGGCGGGACAACTTCTGCTGCCAAAACAACTGCTGTTTTTATTCTCGATGATACTTTCAGTATGTCTGTTGTTGATGCAAGAGGTTCATATCTCAATCAGGCAAAAGAATCTATAAAAGAATTGATGAAAAACTTGCAGGAGGGAAACGAAGTGGCATTAATTCTTGTCTCCGGGGAAAACAAAGAAGAAACAAAACCTTCAACTAATCTTGCAGATTTTATAAAAAAAGTTGATGTAACAGAACCTGCTTACTCTAGCGGTTACTTACACGGTGCGATTGTTAAAGCATCAGAGATTTTAGCCGAATCTAATAACTTTAATAAGGAGATTTATATCTTTTCAGATTTTCAAAAAAGTAAAATTTCAAAAGAGGGTTCGCTTTCAGATCTCAGCAAACTTCTGGATGAAAAAATAAAAATTTATTCATTTAATTATTCAGGAAAAGAAATTTATAACATTGGAATTGACGATATAAAAGTTGAAACGCAAATCTTTGAAAAAGATAAGCCAGTAGTTTTTAATGTAACTGTAACAAATTACTCTTCAACAACAGTTAATAATCTCGTCGTTTCTCTTTTTTTAAATGATGAAAGAACCGCACAGCAAAGTGTTAGTCTCGAACCCGGCGCATCCTCAGTTCTTACAATGGAATCCTTAGTAAAAAAGACAGGTTACAAGAATGTTTTTGCAGAAATTGAAGATGATGAAATCATCCAGGATAACCGGAGATACACAACTATCTTTATTCCGGATAAAATACCAATGATGATTTTTTATGATAATGAAGCCGATACCAAATTTGTCGATCTTGCACTTGCTTCTTCCGGAAACAACGAAACCTTTGACATCACTAAAAAAAGCTTGCAGCAGCTTTTGTCTGTGAATCTTAATCAGTATGATGTCGTATTTATTATTGGCTCGGAAATGATAGGTCCTGATAGACTGAAACAATATGTTGAAAATGGCGGAGGTTTGTTTCTTTTCCCGGGAGGCAAAACAACTGCGGAAGATTTTCAGAAGATACTTGATGCTTTTAGTCTTTCGATAGTTCAAGGCTCTTTTGGTGAAGCAGGTAAAAATAATAACCCAGTAAATTTCGATAAAGTAGAATTCAATCACCCTTTGTTCAGTAATCTCTTTAATGAACAAGAAAAGAAAAAAATTGAATCTCCCGATATCTATCATCATATCCGAATTGATCCGCAGGGGAAAGGAATAAATATTATCACTTTGATGAACGGATCATCCTTTTTGAGTGAATATAAATTTGGTTCGGGAAAAATTCTGGTTTTGAATACAAGTCCCGTTTTAAGTTGGTCTGATTTCCCGGTTAAAGGAATATTTTCTCCGTTAATTAATAAATCTGTTTTTTATCTTGCGTCCAAGAATAAAGAAGAAGAAAAATATTTTGCCGGAGATGTTGTTAATCTTAATTTGGCTGACAAGAGTGTCAACAGTATTAAAATAGAAAAACCAGGAAATTCTGAAGAGTTTATTAGTCCGGGAGATATTTCTCAGTCAGGTTTTCTTTCATATTCAAATACTGATGTGACAGGTGTTTATAAAATCTTATCCGGTAACAAGGTGATAAATGAATTTTCAATTAATCACGATCCGCTCGAATCGGTTACAACTTCAATAACCGGAAGAGAGTTTAAAGATTATCTTTCATCAATAAATTTTAAGGGAAAATATTTCAACATTAATAAAGATGAAAATCCTGCGCAAGTAGTACTTCAGGCGAGATTTGGATCGGAACTTTGGAAGGTATTCATATTGGCGGCAATTATTATTGCTTTAATTGAAATGCTTGTTGCAAGAAATATGAAAAAGGAGATAGCCGAAGTTTAGCTATTGGAATGGTTGTGTGAAATTGTTTATAATTAAGCCAGTGGTTTTATCTATACCTTTATAACCGTATTCCATTATACCCAAGGTATAGGGTATAAGCTAAAATTGGGTTTTCATTAATTTTAACATAGAGAAATTATTTGATAGAAATTCCTCAAAAAGTTGTAGAACGGGCTTTACTTGTTGCAATAATAAAAGGAAATGTCGATTCTGAAATAGTTAAAGAACACCTCGATGAGCTTGAAGAATTAGCATCAACAGCAGGAGCTGAAACAATAAGGAAAATTGTTCAGGCAAGACATTCTACCGATCCCGCATTTTATATTGGTAAAGGAAAAGCAGAAGAACTTGTTAATGTTGTTGAAGATGAAAATATCGATATTGTTATTTTCGATGATGATCTTACACCTACACAAGTAAGAAATCTTGAAAGAACTTTTAACAGGAAAATTATAGACAGAAGTGGTTTGATACTCGATATTTTTGCTTCGAGAGCAAAAACAAAAGAAGCAAAAACTCAGGTCGAACTAGCACAGCTTCAATATTTACTTCCGAGGTTAACAAGAGCATGGACACACTTATCAAAACAATATGGCGGTATTGGAACAAAAGGTCCCGGTGAAACGCAGATTGAAACTGATAGAAGAATTATCAGGACAAAAATAAGTCAGCTAAAACAAAATCTTAAGAAAATCGAATCGCAGAGAAATACACAAACTCAAGGAAGAAAAGATTTTATAAGAGTTTGCCTTGCCGGATATACAAACGCAGGTAAATCAACATTGTTTAACAGGCTTACAGAATCCGGCGTTCTTGCTGAAGACAAACTATTTGCAACTCTTGATTCTACAACAAGAGCATTGAACTTGAATAAGAAAAATAAAATCCTTTTAAGTGATACAGTTGGTTTTATAAGAAAGCTTCCGGCTCACCTAGTTGCGTCTTTTAAGAGCACTTTAAATGAAGTTCGGGATGCTGATGTTATTCTTCATGTAGTTGATATTTCACATCCTTACTTTGAAGATCATATAAAAGTTGTTGAAGATACTTTAAAAGATATTATAAGTGATAAGAAGACGATTTTCCGTATTTTCAACAAAGCCGATCTCCTGAATGACAGGCAAAAGATAAGCTATGTTATGAATACTTTTGAGAATAGTTTAATCATCTCTGCTGAAAAAGGAATTAATATTTCAACACTAATAGAAACATTGACTAAATTGAATGAAAATACTTTTGTTGAAGAAAATATTGATTTAAACCTGGAAGACTCAAAAACAGCAGCAAAAATTCATACACTTGCAGAAGTGCTCGATACAAAATATGACGATTCCAAAATTCATATTAAGTATAAAACTGACCGTCATAATTCCGACAAAATAAAGCGAATGGTTTATGGCACAAAATAAAATTTTAATCGATGGGGAATCGCTCACACTCGATAAGATAGAATTCTTTCTTAAAACCAATCCTAAACTTGAAATAACTACCGAAGCAAAAAGGCGAGTTAATAAATCTCGTGCACTTATTGATAAATGGGTAAATAATAATGAGGTGCTTTACGGTGTAACAACAGGATTCGGTGAGTTTGCAAATGTAAATATTTCTAAAGAAAATATTCTTGAACTTCAGGAGAACCTTATTGTTAGTCATGCTGCAGGAAGTGGGGATTATCTTCCTCCGGCAATTGTAAAAATAATGATGCTGCTGAGATTAAATGCTCTCGCAAGAGGATATTCGGGAATAAGATTATCTACGCTTGAACTACTAATAAAAATGATTGAGAATAATATTATTCCTGTTATTCCTTCACAAGGTTCTGTTGGTTCGAGCGGCGATCTCGTTCAGTTATCGCATCTGGTTTTGGCAATGATTGGAAAAGGACGAGTTTATATTCCAAAAGATTTGGAAGAAGAAATTATTCCAGAAGAAAAAATAATCTCATCTAAAAGTGCTCTTAAGAAATTTAAGCTTACTCCTGTAAAACTTGAAGCAAAAGAAGGACTGGCTTTGGTTAACGGCACGCAGATGATGACAGCTTATGCTTCGTACATTTGT
>Ga0075308_1000196_pt1 | contig 16416 bp, 16 predicted proteins | sample Joice_ThreeSqA_D_3_FD_120062 | JGI IMG/M metagenome (GOLD analysis project Ga0075308, IMG submission 120062) | Natural and restored wetland microbial communities from the San Francisco Bay, California, USA, that impact long-term carbon... | ecosystem: Environmental > Terrestrial > Soil >... | reverse complement strand
TTTGCACGGTTAAGAAAAATGGGAGTAAAAACTGTGATGGTAACAGGGGATAATCCGTTAACAGCAAAGTATATTGCTAAGCAGGCAGGTGTAGATGATTTCATTGCGGAAGCAAAGCCTGAAGATAAAATGAATTATATTTTAAAAGAGCAGAAGGATGGGAAGCTTATTGCTATGATGGGAGATGGAACAAATGATGCGCCCGCACTTGCGCAAGCAGATGTTGGTATTGCAATGAACTCTGGAACACAGGCTGCAAAGGAAGCTTCCAACATGGTTGACCTTGATAGTGATCCCACTAAACTTCTTGAAGTAATCGAAATAGGAAAGCAGATGTTAATTACTCGCGGCAATGTTACAACGTTCTCTATAGTTAATGATGTCGCAAAATATTTTGCAATTGTGCCGGCGTTATTCGCTGCTTCAATTCCAGGATTAAATGCTTTAAATATAATGAAGCTTACAAATCCTGAGTCAGCAATTTTATCAGCAGTAATTTTTAATGCGTTAATTATTCCTGCTTTGATTCCGCTTGCATTAAGAGGTGTGAAATACAAACCAATTGGTGCCACAGCATTGTTAGTTAGAAATCTTTGGATTTACGGACTGGGTGGATTGATTATCCCGTTCATCGGGATAAAGTTGATTGATTTAGCAGTATCACTATTTTTTTGAACCCCTCCCGTCCTCCCCTTTGTTAAAGGGAGAGGCGAGGTGGAGTTTCAGAAAGGAAATCTAAAATGGAAAGCATACTGAAAGACTTAAAACTTAATTTTGTAACTTTAATTTTATTTGGACTGTTATTCCCGTTGTCAATTTGGGCAATCGGATTAATCTTTCCTGCCCAGGCAAATGGATCACCAATCTATAAAGATGGTAACCTTATTGGATTTGAAAATATTGGACAAAAATTTTACTCTGATAAATATTTCTGGGGAAGACCTTCTGCTGTTGAGTATAATGCTGCTTCAACCGGTGGTTCAAATAAAGGACCGACAAATCCTGAGTATCTGACAGAAGTTGAAAAAAGAATCGATGAATTCTTACAAAGAAATCCTGAAGTTAAAAGAAATGAAATACCTTCAGATTTAGTAACGGCATCAGGCAGTGGAATAGATCCGCACATTTCTCCACAAGCAGCGATAATTCAAATACCGAGAGTTGCTAAAGCAAGAAATTTAGACAAACAGGTTGTTAGAAAGTTAGTCGGGCAGCACATTGAAAAACCTCTGTTTGGATTATTCGGAACAGAAAAAGTAAATGTTTTAAAATTAAATCTTGCACTTGATGAATTGAAGATTAATTGAAAATCAATTTTCTAATCTTTTAATCTTGTAATTTTGCAATAGGAATAATGGAACCACAAATTTCCATATCGGCAGAGAGATTTCTGAATCTTATTCGTTCCTCTAAACAGGGGAAGCTTAAAATTTATATTGGAATGGCTGCCGGTGTTGGCAAAACCTACCGTATGCTTCTTGAAGCGAGAGAGCTTCTAGAAAATAAAATAGATGTTGTAATTGGATACATTGAAACTCATGGTAGAAAAGAAACTGCAAAGCTTACGGAAGGTTTCCCTGCAATCTCCAGGAAAAAGATTTTCTATAAGGGAAAACGACTTGAGGAAATGGACGTTGACGCAATCCTTCTTCATAAACCGGAAGTTGTCCTTGTTGATGAGCTTGCGCATACAAATATTCCCGGTTCAAAAAATGAAAAACGATGGCAGGACGTAAAAGAATTAATTGAAGCCGAAATTAATGTTATCAGCACTGTGAACATTCAGCATATTGAAAGCATAAATGAACAGGTTGAAAAAATAACCGGAATAAAAATTACAGAAAGAATCCCCGACAGCATTATTCATTCCGCCAATGAAGTTGTAAATGTTGATCTTACAATAGAAGAATTAATTGATCGCCTGCAAGAAGGAAAGATTTATGATTTTAAAAAAGTTCCTATTGCTTTACAAAATTTTTTCCAGGAGGATAAGCTGCTCCAGCTGCGCGATCTTGCACTAAAAGAAGTTTCCCGCCAGGTTGAAAGAAAAATTATAAGAGAAATTCCTCTTCCGGAAAGAGAAAAGATTAATGCTATTGTTACTGCTTTAAGCACCAATTACGAATCAGGTAAAAAACTTATACGAAGATCGTCGAGACTTGCGGCTCTTTATAATTCCAAATGGTTTGTAGTTTATGTTCAAACTGATAAAGAACAGGCTGATAGAATTGATCCTAAAGTTCAGAGGCACTTGCTGAATAATTTTAAACTTGCTGCTGAGCTCGGTGCTAAGGTAGAAGAAATTAAAAGTGATGTAATTGCAAAATCAATTGTGGATTTTGCCAAAAGTAAAGAAGCCTCTTTAATTGTAATAGGTAAACCTTTCTTTTCAATATTGTATAGATTAAAATTCAATAATTTTTTTCGGGAATTGACTTCCTTAACCTCACAGGAAAATATAGATATTCTAATGGTATCGACTAATGAAGAAATTAAAAAGTAAAATAACACTCGGAGTGCTTTTCTTATTTATCGTTATAGTTTTGCTCAGCATTCTTGGAATCTTTTTTACAAATAAACTAGCCGAAGAAACAAAAGGGACGATTGTAAATAATTACACTTCTGTTGGATATTCATTTCAGATGCTTAACTCATCCGAAGATATGTATTTGCTTCAGCAGCAGCAGTTAAAGACAAGAGTTTTTGATGATTCCGTTTTAATTAGTTCTATTCAAAATCAAAAAAATATTTTTGAAGAAAAACTTGACCAGGAAACAAATAACATTACTGAACCTGGAGAAGCAGTACTTGTAAACCAGCTTCACAAAGATTATAAAGATTACCAGAGGACATATCTTGAATTAAAGTCTGAAAGTTCTCTTAACGAAGATGACTTTAATCAATTGTATCAGGATTATGTAAGTCTTCGTTCCACCATCACAGAAATTTATAATATAAATATGTTTGCAATAAAGAAGAAGACCAACGATCTTCAAAAGATAGCAGGCGAAATAACAATTTACATGTCCGTTGTTGCTACAGCAAGTATTCTTATTACTTTATTTTTTATTCTTTCTTTTCCATCAAAAATTGTCGGACCAATAAAAGAGCTAACCGAAAAAATTAAATCGATCAGTGAAAGAAATTATAATCAGAAGTTACAAATAAATTCTAAAGATGAACTTGGTGAACTTGCTTCGGCATTTAATATTATGGCGGAAAGGTTAAAACTTTATGAAGCCAAACATATCGATCAGCTTTTATCAGAACAAAGAAGAATGGAAGCTCTTGTTCATAATCTTGATGATGGTGTTTTACTGATTGATGAAAACAAAAAAGTGGTTTTAGCAAACAAAACGATCCTAGATATAACAGGCTTAAAAGAAAAAGAAATAGTATCGCATTACATGCCTGATATTGCTGCACAAAATGATTTGATACGTGAAGTTTATAAATACACTTTGAATTTGGACAGGGAAAATAATTCTGCTAAACCTTTAAGGATAGTTTTTAACAACGAGGAATTCTTTTACAATATTGAAAAGGAAGAAATAAAAACTTATTCCGAATTATCTCACCAGGAAGCATTTATCGGATACTTAATTCTTTTGAAAAATATAACTCAGTTCCAGGCAAGAGATACTGCAAAAACGAACCTGTTGGCAACAGTTTCTCACGAACTTAAAACGCCGTTGTCATCCATCAATTTAAGTTTAAAGTTACTTGATGATAAAAGAGTCGGTTCTCTTAATGAGGAACAGAAAGAAGTTATAAATTCCTTACGACAGCAAAGCAACAGATTGTCGAGAGTTATTAATGAGCTGCTTGATTATTCACAGATTGAAACGGGGAATATTAAGTTAAGATTTTCTCCTGCGAATCCTGAAGATGTAATTGATCTTGGAGTAACGGCATTAATGCTTCAGATATCCGAGAAGAATATTAATCTTGAAACAGAGATTGCAGATAATCTTCCTTCAATAAATGCTGATGTTGAAAAAACTGTTTTTGTGCTTGTTAATCTTTTGAGTAATGCGATAAGATTCAGCAAAGAAAATGATAAGATAAAAATAAAAGTGAGTAGGCAAAAAAATGAAATATATTTTTCTGTTGCAGATAATGGTCCCGGCATTCCTAAAAATCAGAAGGAAAAATTGTTCGAAAGATTTACAAACATCGGTGATAAATCCAAAAGAGGATGGGGATTAGGACTGGCGATTGCCAAAGAATTCGTGCAGGCACAGAATGGAAAAATCTGGGTAGAGAGTGAGGTTGGAAAAGGGAGTAATTTTATTTTTAGTCTGCCTATAACTTAAAATGAAATAATAAACAATAAAAAAGGGAAATTACTTAAGAAGATTTCACTTTTTCCAGAAGTAAGAAGAAAAAATAATAATTACAGTAAATAACTCTAATCTACCAAGAAGCATTAAGAAGCTTAAAATCCATTTGCCCGCTTCAGGTATATGAGCGAAATTGTTTACGGGACCAACAGTGCCGATACCAGGTCCAACATTACCGAGGCAGGTTGCGGTTGCACCAAGGGCTGTAACAAAATCAACCCCGAGAATTGACATTATTATTGAACCGACTAAGAAAAGAAGAATGTAAAAAATGAAAAAAGCCTGTACATTCAGAATTATTTCCGGTGGAACGGCTTTATTATTAATACGGACAGGGATGACAGCCCGTGGATGAATTAATCTTTTTAATTCTAGGAAGCCGTTTCTGAAAAGCAAATAATGTCTTATTACTTTTATGCTTCCACCTGTTGAACCTGCACATCCTCCAACAAATAAAAGGGTGAAAAAAATCATACGCGAAAACGGAGCCCATGTTTCAAAATCCGATGTTACAAATCCTGTAGTAGTTGAGAGTGAAACCACGTGAAATAATGATTGTCTGAAAGCTTCCTCAAAGTGGAAATCTAGGTGAGGTAAGTGTATAATCATAACAAAAAAAGTTGCTATAATAATTATTGCAACGTAGAATCTGAATTCATTATTGTTCTTTAGAAAACTAAAGTTTCTGTGAAGAGCATAGTAGTGAAGAGTAAAATTCATCCCGGCGAAAAACATAAACAAAATTATTACATAGTGAATAAATGGAGAACTATAAAAGGCTATGCTTGAATTTTTTGGAGAGAAACCACCTGTTGCCATTGTGGTAAATGAATGAGTAATTGCGTCGAATAAATTCATACCACCAACAAGCAGTAAAATTGTTTCTGCAATTGTGAGAATAAAATAAATTCCCCAAAGTCTTTTTGCAGTTTCCCTCACTCGCGGATGTACCTTATCTTTTGTTGGTCCCGGAACTTCTGCCATAAACAACTGCATTCCGCCTATGCCGAGTATAGGAAGAATTGCAAGAGATAAAACTATAATTCCCATTCCGCCGAGCCATTGTGTTAAGCTTCTCCAGAATAGTAAACCATAAGGCATTGCTTCTATATTTGTGAGAATTGTTGCTCCCGTTGTTGTAAAGCCAGACATGGTTTCGAAAAATGCATCTGTAAAATTTGGAATAGAGCCGTGTATCATAAACGGGAGGGAACCAAACAAGGACATTACAAGCCAACTGCCTGTTACAATGAGGTAACCTTCTCTTTTGCCGATTTCCTTTTTATCACTCTTCTTTGTAAGAAACCAAATCAGCAGCCCGGAGAAACTTGTAATTAAACCGGAAATTATAAGTGCTGGTATATCATCTGATTGATAGTAAATTGAAAAAGGGATGCCGGTAAAGATTAGTAAACCTACTATAATTAGAAGTAAGCCGATTATATTAAAGATTAATTTAAAATTCATTTTTCAAAAAACTTTGCAGTTTTCTTTTCGGCTCCGGGAAGAGAAAAAACAACAACTTTATCATCCGGTTTTATTTGGGAATCACCTACAGTAATAAAACTTTCATCTCCTCTTATAACTCCACCGATTATTGCATCATTAGGAAAGTGAAGGTCCTTTACTTTCTTTTTTGTTACAAGGGAATCGGGTGCTGCTACATATTCAAGAACTTCGGCATCAATTCCCTCAAGAGAGGCAAGTGCAAGTACTTCTCCTCTACGAATAAATCTTGAGATGCTGTTTGCAGCAATAAGTTTTTTATTTATTAAAGAATCTAGCCCTATTGTTTGGGTAAGTGGGACGTAATCGACTTTATCTACAAGCGCAATTGCTTTTGTAACACCGAGATGTTTAGCCATAAGACAAGAAATGATATTCGTTTCGGCATCTTCAGTCAATGCAATGAATGCATCCATATCGATAATGCCTTCCTGGGCAAGCAGGTCAATATCTCTTCCGTCTCCTCTAATTACAAGAGTGTCGTGCAGCATATCTGCAAGCTCAAAACTTTTTTCCTCATCGGATTCAATGAGTTTTACTTTCATAGATTTTTCGAGAAGTTTTGCAACTCTTCTTCCTATCTTTCCGCCGCCAAGAATCATAATGTTTTCAAATTTGATATTCTCTTTACCGGCAATCTTCAAAACTGTTTCAATACCTTTTTGAGTTGTGATAACAAAAACCTGGTCGTTATGTAAAAATCTATCGCTACCGGAAGGTATAATTGTTTTAAAGTTTCTATGAATAGCAACAATACGAAAGTCAGCAGAGTGATATTCCTGGGCAACTTCAGATATGTTCTTGTTTATAACGGGTGCATTTTTATCGAAACGCAATCCCATAACAGTTAATTTTCCTTCTTCAAATTCAAGTATATCGGTCGCTGCCGTTCTCAGGATCAAGTTAACTGTTTCCATTGCAGCAAGCTCCTCAGGGTAGATCATAAAATCTATTCCCATTTCTGAAAAGTTCACTCCAAACCCGGCATCCTGGTATTCGGCGTTTGCAATTCTTGCGATTGTTTTTTTTGCACCAAGTTTTTTGCCTAGCATTGCAGTTGCTATGTTAACTTCTTCCAGTGATGTCACTGCAACCAGTAGGTCGGCTTTATCAACTTTTGCATCAAGGAGAACTTTTAATGAAGTAGATGAGCCATTTATTGTCATAATATCAGTCATCGAATCTGTGTAGGATAATCTTTGCTGGCTTGTATCAATAGCAACTATGTCGTGTGAGTCCTGGGAAAGTTGTTTGGCAAGATGATAGCCAACATCACCCATACCGGCAATTACTATTCGCATATAATTTCAGACTTTGTTCTAAATAAACTTTTTAAATTTGGGGTTAATTTTTGTTTAATTCAAATTTTTATAGAAAAGAGTTTGTTAAGATATTATAATAGCACAGATAAATAACCTGTGCTACAGAATGTTTTTATTAAGCGGGTATATTTTCCGAAGAAAATATTTTCTGAAACTCTTTAGGTTTTCTTTCTTTCCAGCTTCCTTTGTAATAAGCATAGCCGGTAATCAATGGCATAAGTACTGTCGCTTCTCCATAAACCATTTGTTCATAAGTTGTTTCAACTTTTCCCCAGGAACTTGCTTCTTTTAAAGTTGAACCGGATAGTGCCCCGTCTCTTTCATCTGCAACCGTAATTTGAATAGCATATTTGTGCATTGGGGCATCTTCTTCTAAAATATCTGCTGCAACAACAATATCCTGTGTAAAGTTTTTAGGAACACCGCCGCCGATCATAAATATTCCTGTTTCTTTAGACTGCAGTTTTATTTTTGTGAGTTCAAGGAAATCTTTTGCGGAATCAAGTGAAACATGTTTTGTTGGATTTTGTGTTTGATGAACTATGAAACCAAATCCAGCTGAACAATCAGAAAAGGCAGGAACAAAAATCGGAATATTCTTTTTATAGCAAGCCCAGATTACTGAATCATCAACCTTAGGTCCGCCGTTGTTCTCCAGATATTTTCCGAATTCCCAGAGTAATTCTCTTGAAGAGTAAGGGCGCGGCTTAAGACTATCGAAAATTTTTCCACAGGTTTCATCACAAACTCTAAGTTCATCTTCATCAATGTATGTATCGTAAATTCTGTCGATATGAAGTTCTCTTAAAAGATTATCATCACTGAATGGAGTCCCTTTATAATGTTTAAAGCCAAGAGCTTCAAAGAAATCCTGGTCAACCATAATTGCGCCTGTGGAAACAATTGCATCGACCATATTATTCATTACAAGATCAAAAACTACTTTCTTTAATCCCGCACTAAAAATACTTCCTGCGAGAGTAAGAATAATTCCGCATTCTTTATCACCTATCATCTTATCATAAATGTTTGCCGCACGGTTAAGAGTTCTTGCAGAAAAAGCCATATTTCCCATAGCATCAACCATAGGAACTACATTATATTTTTTAATATCAATGTGTTGGACTTTTTCTTTCAGGAAATCTTTTTTGCTTGCCATTCTTTACTCCTTGCCAAGTTATTAAATTTTTTTAAAGATATGAGAAATCCAACAAAAGTGAAATAAATATTCTTATAGTTCCTTATTTTCGAAAAATTATGCCGAAATATATCTTTTAAATGATAATAAGCAACATGTCGATGAAATCGACACGTTTTCAGAATGTGTCGAAATTTCAAGAAAATATCGACACGTAGTTTGCATACGTCGAAAGTGTTCAAATCCCTCGCAACCAGACATAATCTACCAAATGAATTGGTTAAAGAAGTTCAGAATAAGACAATTAAATTACAAGAGAGCTTTGGATAAATTGTTTTAGAAAAACATTTTAGCAATTCTTAAAATGCCTTGCTTCCAGGGAACACGGTGGGAAATTCCACTTGTATTCTTAAACTCGTTAATGTGTTCAGTATACCATTTGTAATTTCTAACCAAAGCATCCTTATTGGAATATTTTGGTTTATAACCTAAAACTTTTTCTGCCTTCTCTATTGAAACAAAAGAATCCTTTGATGCTGTTTCATAAACCCATTTGTAAAGAGGAGAAAGTTTAAATAATTCAAGAATTCTTAATGTCCATATAATCGGCATCTCAGGAAGTCCAACTATTTTTTTACCATGTCCCGCATAATCGAGAACTGCCTGGTAATCTTCGCGCATAGTTGTGAATTCTTTTGCGCCGATGTTAAAAGTATCGTTTACTTTTTCCACATCCAGGGTAGCACAAAGATAAATTACTTCACAAAGATCTTCCACGTCTAGAAGCTGGTAACGATTTTTACCATTACCGATCATCGGAAAACCTTTTCCATCTCTCGCCCAATCATAGAGAAGATCAAACACTCCCAACCTTTCAGGCCCGATAAAAGATTTTGGTCTTATAACCGGAACACACATGCCTTTTTTTCTATAATTAAGGCATTCCTCTTCAGCCATTATTTTAGCTTTACCGTAATGACCAACACCATCAAGCTTATCATCTTCATATAATGGATGATGATCGGGGATTCCATAAACTGCTGTTGAAGAAATATGTATGAATCTCTTTATCCCATTTTTCTCAGCAGCTTCAAGAAGATTTCTCGTTCCTTCAACATCGGTTGAAAAAATATCAGCTGGTCTGTATAAAGGCAACGCTGCTGCTGTATGAATAACTATATCGATGTCCTGGCTCGCTTTATTAACAACAATTTTATTTCTTATATCACCATTGATTGTTTTGATTTTATCATTCATATCAGGATAATCAAAACTTACAACGTCAAGGGAAGTAATTTCGTGTCCCCGTTCTTTTAAATATCTGATTAGATTTATTCCGAGAAAGCCCGATCCGCCTGTAACTAGAAATTTCATTTCTTTTCCCAAAATTTTTTTTTAATCTCTAAATTTATGAAAAATTTTTCTGTACAAAAAGGAAATGAATACGGTATTAATCCTCTTGCTAAAAGAGAAAATCAAAACTAATTTTGAGAGTGTTCCCAATAGTAAAAAATATTAAGTCTAACGGACTAGTAATTAGTTTTTTATTTTCAGTCTTTATTCATTCGGGTGTTTTTCTTTTAGCTGGTTATTTGTTAAGTCGCCAATTGAACAGGATGGTAGTTAATTCCATTTATGTCGAATTCTTAAACAAAGAAAGCAATACGTTGTCTAAAACTAAAATTGTTGATTTTAAAAAAAGTGAAATAAAATCACATGAAAAAATAAAATCCGAACAAAGAAAATCAGAAGCATATTTTTATAATTTTAATAAAGCAGATTACGATACATCCGCCTTAATGCAGGTTTATAAAGAATCTACTCTTAATGTTTCTTTAAGATATCCGATTGGCTGGACATATTTAGATCAGCAAGTAAAAGAGAAATTAGATGGAGTTACATTCTGGGCTGTTGACAGGAAATATCAAATTCCTCCTTATATTCATCTTGATGTTCGTGATAAAAGTATTTTCAGTCCATCAAGATTTAAATACAAATTTAGCAACAATGGCAGGGATTATTATTATAATGATCCCGAAGCACTCGAGGATTATTTCACACAAATAATATATATAAGAACGGATTCTGATGAAGATTATTCATTAAAACTTATGGTAAAAGGGAAAGAGGCATTCAAGTCATTCCAACCGGCCTTTTTCAATGTGGTAAAATCATTTAATTTCGGGAAATCTTTTTTCTAACAAATATCTGAAAGGAGCATCAGATGCTTTTAAGAACGAGTTACATTTATCTTTTCTTATTCAGCATAATAACTTTTTGCGTGTCTTCTTTTCCTCAAAGTGATTTTGAAGGAAAAATCGTCATGAAAATAACGGGCAAAGAAACTTCTAATATGGTTTATTATCTTAAAGGAGACAACGCAAGAATGGAAGTTGAATCACGCGGGCATACGGTGGCTATTCTTCATAACAAAAAAGATTCTAACTCAAAGATACTTATGGATGAACAAAAGATGTATATGGAATTTCCGAAAATGGATATTAAGCCCGGAGATCGTATGAAAGAAAGTAATGCTGCCGATAAGATAAAAAGGACAGGTGAATATAAAACCATAAATGGTTACAAATGTGAGAAATGGACTTTTGAAGATGATGAAAATAGCGGGGAAGCCTGGATGACCGACGAACTCGGTGGATTTTTCATGTTGCAGAATCCAATGGTAAAAAATCCCCAGGATGAATGGCAGCAAAAGCTGGTTGGAAATTATTTCCCTATGCTTGTAATTGTTAAAGATGATTCAGGTGAAAAAGAGTTTACTATGGAAGTAGTTTCTGTGGATAAAATGTCACTTAATAACGATTTATTCAAAGTTCCTTCAGGTTATCAGAAATTCAATATGCCGAATATGCAAAATATGGATAAATATATGCAGCATTGACAATACTCACAAAATTAAAGATGCTGCAGAGTAATAGTCAATTTCTTGACTTTTAAAGGCTTTACTCATACTTTTAACGTTCTAATTTTTTTAGAAAAAAGTTTGTTTTTGGGAGAAATTGTTGTGAAACAGGAAAAAATAACAAAGTTCATTAAAACTGAAGATGCTGATAGGAAATGGTATCTTGTAGATGCAAAGGATCAGGTGCTCGGCAGATTAGCTTCCGAGATTGCTAAAGTAATTCGCGGAAAAAATAAAGCTGCATTTACTCCAAATACGGATACCGGTGATTTTGTAATTGTTATTAATGCAAAACAGGTTAAGATTACGGGAAAGAGAGAGATACTCAAAACTTATTCTCATCACTCGGGTTACCCTGGTGGATTAAAGACAAAAAGTTTTGGTGAAATTCTTTCTAAGAATCCTGAGTATCTTATTGAAAATGCAGTAAGAGGAATGCTTCCCAAAACAAGATTAGGAAACCAGCTTATTAAAAAATTAAAAGTGTATGCAGGTCAGGATCATCCGCACGTTGCACAAAAACCTGAACAATTAAATTTAATGGAGAAACATGGCTGATCAGATATTTGTTGGAAGAAGAAAAACTTCAGTCGCAAGAATAATTCTTAAAAGCGGCGATGGTAAAATTATCGTTAACGGGAAAGAATTTGAAAAGGCTTTTCCACAGGAAGTTTCCAGGGAAGATATTCTTTCTCCATTTAAAACAACTGAAACTTCAGGACAATACAACGTTATAATAAATGTCAACGGCGGCGGTACCACAGGTCAGGCTCAGGCTGTAAGACTTGGAATTGCAAGAGCACTCATAGCGATAAATCCTGATTTCAGACCAAAGCTTAAAGTTGAAGGATTACTAACAAGAGATCCTCGTATGGTTGAACGTAAGAAATACGGAAGACCAAAAGCAAGAAAAAGATTTCAATTTTCTAAACGTTAAAATATGGGATTACCGAATTTCCAAATTTGTTAATTCGGTACTCATAAATTCGCTAATTCAAAAAACACATACTTCCGGATTTACCCCCTGTGTCCCGATAAAGCGGGATGAAAGGTAAAGACGAAGGAAGTAAAAGAATAACAGGAGTTATTAAAATGGAAAAGATAGAATTAACCCAGCTTATTGAGGCTGGTGCGCACTTCGGTCATCTAACCCGCAGATGGAATCCTAAAATGAAGCCATTTATCTTTATGGAGAAGAATGGAATTCATATTATTGATCTCAAGAAAACTCAGAACTCAATAGTTTATGCGGCTGAAAGTCTTTCAAAACTGGTTTCTGAAGGAAAGAAAGTTCTTTTTGTCGGAACAAAAAAACAGGCAAAAGGAGTGATTGAATCTGAGTCGAGAAGATCCGATGCAAATTGGGTTAGTGAAAGATGGCTAGGAGGAATGTTAACCAATTTTTCAACCATCAGGAAAAGTATAAAGAGACTTAATAATATTGAGAAACAGGAAACTGATGGAACGTTCGATAAGATTACAAAAAAAGAAAGGTTATTTCTCACAAGAGAAAAAGACAAGCTGAAAAAAGTTCTCGAAGGTGTTGAAACAATGTCTCGTTTGCCGGGAGCTCTTTTTGTAGTTGATATAAAAAAGGAATCAATTGCAATTAAAGAAGCAAAAAAATTAAACATTCCTGTTTATGCAATAGTTGATACTAATTGTGATCCTGAAGAAGTTGATTTTGCTATACCTGCAAATGATGACGCTGTTAAAACTATTGAGCTAATTACAAAAAGTATAGCAGATGCTGTTGTTGAAGGAACCGCAAAAGCTAAAGAAATAAAGGCTGAAGAAGCCGCTGAAAAAGAAAGACTAAAAAAGGAAAGAGAAGCTGAGAAGAAAGAAGAGAAAGAAAGAGCTGAAAAGGAAAAGATAGAAAAAGAAAAAATTAATAAGGAAAAGGCTGAAAAAGAAAAAGCAGAGAAAGCAACAGCAAAAAAAGCAGAAACGGAATCTGAGACTAAAGATGAAGAAAAAAGTGAGTAATGTTATTTACTAAAATTATTGGAGGAAAGAAGTTCTAAAATGGAAATTACTGCTGCATTAGTTAATCAATTAAGACAAAAAACCGGTGCGGGCATGATGGATTGTAAAAAAGCCCTTACAGAAGCAAACGGTGATATAGAGAAAGCAATCGAGATATTGAGAAAAAAAGGCGCTGCGGTAGCTGCTAAAAGAGCAGAGAAAACAGCAAACGAAGGAATAGTGCTTACTAAGATTTTGAATGATGGCAAAACAGGTGTAATTGTTGAAGTAAACTGTGAGACCGATTTTGTTGCTAATAGCGATGACTTTATCAAGTTTGCAAACGAAGTTCTGGATGCTGTAATTTTAGCGAGACCAAAAGATGTTCAGGAACTGTTTGATGGTAATACCGAATTAAAAAATAAGTATACAGAATTACTTGGCAAAATTGGCGAGAAGATAGAAGTTTCGAGATTTTCTGTTGAAGAGATGGAAAACGGAACCTTTGTTGATTATGTTCATCCGGGTTCAAAACTAGGCGTTCTTATTGCTCTTGAAAACACGAATGGCTTGATGGATAAATTCGGGACAAACGGTAAAGATATTGCTATGCAGGTTGCAGCAATGAAACCTATCTGTACTTACCGTGAGGAAGTCCCGAAGGAAATAATTGACAAGGAAACTGAAATTTATAAAGAGTTAGCCCGCAAAGAAGGCAAACCGGAAAATATTCTTGAGAAGATTGCTACCGGCAGACTAAATAAATTTTACCAGGAAAATTGTCTTGTTGAACAAATGTTCATTAAAGATAATTCAAAATCAGTTGGTGATTTGATAAAAGAATTCAACGCATCCAATGGTAGCCAGGTGAAAATTAAAAAGTTCCGGCGGTATCATCTTGGTGATGAAAAAAAATAATTCAAACAAGGTCTTAAAAGTTTTAAGACCTTTTTTTATATTTAATCTTCACAAATAAATAAATCCAATGACCGGACTAAAATATAAAAGATTGCTTCTTAAGTTGAGTGGGGAATCTCTTTTAGGAGAAAAAGGTTTTGGTATCGATAATGAAGTACTCGAGTTTTTTGCCGATGAAGTAAAGGCTGTTCACGACGAAGGAGTTGGAATAGGAATAGTTATTGGCGGTGGAAATATTTACAGGGGATTAAGTGCTTCTGCTCAGGGAATAGATAGAGTTACCGGCGACCAAATGGGAATGCTTGCCACTTTAATAAATTCACTTGCACTTCAGAATGCTATAGAGAAAAAAGGTGTTTACACACGTCTTATGAGCTCGATTAAGATGGATGAGATTGCAGAGCCGTATATAAGAAGGAGAGCTTTAAGACATCTTGAAAAAGGAAGAGTTGTGATTTTCGGAGGTGGTACAGGGCATCCGTATTTCAGCACCGATACTGCTGCTTCATTAAGAGCTGTTGAGATTCAGGCTGACGCCATTGTTAAAGGGACACGCGTAGATGGTGTATATGATTCAGATCCGGAAAAAAATCCCGGTGCGTTTAAATTTGATAAAATTTCTTATCTCGATGTTCTTAAGAAGAATTTGAAGATTATGGATCTAACTGCTGTCAGTTTATGCCAGGAAAATAATCTCCCGATGATTGTTTTTAATATGGATACTCCGGGAAATCTTTTTAAACTTGTAAAAGGGGAAAATGTGGGAACCCTTATACATGATGAGATAGAAAAAAAAATTATTGATTAACTCTTTGATTTAACTTTAATAATCCGAGAGGTCTTAAATGAAACAAATTATAAATGACGCTAAATCGAGAATGGATAAATCTATTGAAGCTCTAAGAGGAGAGCTTTCCAAAATAAGATCAGGTAAAGCCACAACTGCTCTATTGGATGGAATCAAAGTAGATTATTATGGAAATATAACCCCGATTAGCCAGGTTGGTAACTTGACAGTGCTCGATGCTCATGCACTTTCATTTACTCCGTGGGATAAAACAATGCTTTCTCATGTAGATAAAGCAATACTTGAAGCCAACATTGGTTTAAATCCTGTAAGTGATGGAACTAACCTGCGAATTCCGATTCCGCCTTTAAATGAGGAAAGAAGAAAAGAACTTGTGAAAATTGTGAAAAAATTTGGCGAGGATACAAAAGTAGCTATCAGGAACGTAAGGAGAGATGCTAACGAGCATTTGAAGAGAGAACAAAAAGAAAAAAAATCATCGGAAGATGAACTTAAAGATTCTGAGGACCAGATTCAGAAATTAACCGATGAACATATTAAGATGATTGATGATATTATTAAGCACAAAGAAGCTGAAATTTTAGAAGTTTAAATAATTTTGTAAAGATTTTTACCGAAAGGGCGAATTTACATTCGCCCTTTTTTGTTATTATTACCATTTTCTGATTAGATTTCGCAAGTTGTTAGAAAATTAATATAGCTCAAATCTGCCTTAATAGGAATTGATGGGAAAGAACGAGAGAAAATATCCGAGTTTTCGTGATATAAAACTTTCTAATTTTGTTAATAAGAATACCCTAAGGAATGTTTTTTACATGACTGCTGGTATTCTCGTTTTTATCTTCGGTGTTGTTGTTTACGGAATTATTCTTAACTCGCTTGAAGATACCCTCCAGGAAGATATACTGAAGAAGGGTTACACAGAATTGAAAGATGTGAACATCATAGTTGAAAGAAAAACGTTTACACTAAGTATTTATGAAGATACAGTTTTAATAAAAACCTACCGCGCAAGCTTCGGGAGAAATATTAATGTTGCCAAGAGCAGGGCAGATGATAATGCTACTCCTGTAGGCGAGTACCAGGTGTGTGATATTGATACTGCCTATAAATATTATAAATTTCTAAAGTTAAATTATCCAAATCTTAACGATGCTTCCGAAGCATTGAGAAAAGGATTAATTACTCAGCGTGAATTTGACCAGTTAAAATTTGAATTTTATTACGAAGGCTGTCCGAAGCTTAAAACAGCTTTAGGAAATAACGTGGGCATTCACGGGATAGGAAATCTAAATTTTATATTTAAAAATCTGCCGTTTGTTTATAACTGGACAGACGGATCGATAGCTCTTACAAATGAAGACATTGATGAAATTCTTACAGTTGTAAAGAAAGGGACAAAAGTTGTTATCAAATAAAATTATCCGGTCATTAACTCTCCTTTCAATTTTTGCTTTGCTTTTTGGCTGTGGTAAAACAGAACAGAAAAAAGC
>Ga0075308_1000195_pt1 | contig 16455 bp, 10 predicted proteins | sample Joice_ThreeSqA_D_3_FD_120062 | JGI IMG/M metagenome (GOLD analysis project Ga0075308, IMG submission 120062) | Natural and restored wetland microbial communities from the San Francisco Bay, California, USA, that impact long-term carbon... | ecosystem: Environmental > Terrestrial > Soil >... | reverse complement strand
TGCCTAATGTGCTCTTGCATAACTCATGCTCATCTTGAGTTAAAGTTACTTTATACCGTACCATCATTTTTGATGGCAAGTTAAACAATAAAACAGACATATTCAAGTTGACATGACACTAGTCCCGATGAAATTTATCAGACACCGGATTGTTGTTCCTGAATCGTATTCGTTTCAGATCAATAAACTAAATCAGAAACAAAACAGAGATATCATTCATTCCCATAAAAACTATGAGTTGAATTTTGTTGTGAATTGAAGTGGGCGCCGCTTTGTAGGGGGAAATATTGCCATGTACGGACCGGGAGACTTAGTGCTAATGGGTCCAAACCTGCCTCATTGCTGGGAAGTGAATAGTCAGGATGAGGCCCCTGTGTCCATTACCATTCATTTTAAGGAGGACCTTTTTGACAGCAAGTTATTTTCCGTTCCTGAATTCTCTTCACTGCAGAAGTTTCTTGAGAAATCGAAGCAGGGGATTTATTTTAAGTCCCTCGAAGTAGAGAAAGTTGAGAAATACTTGGAGGATCTCAGGAAAATGCATGGATTTGATTCCATGCTCCAGATCCTGAAGATCCTGGGCTATCTGATGAATGTCACAGATTCACAGGTAATTTCCTCCACTGATTTCAACTCCCACCAACACGAAAGTGAATTGGAAAGAATAAATAAAATATATGATTACGTGTTTCGAAATTTCAGAAGTGGAATAAAGTTAAAAGAGGTCGCAGAACAAGCCAATCTTTCTGAGAGTGCCTTTAGTGCTTTCTTCAAAAAACGAACCAACAAAACATTCTCCACTTTTGTGAAGGAGGTTAAAATTGGCTATGCATGCAAAATGCTTACTGATTCGAGTGACCTGAATATTGCTCAGGTTTGTTTCAACAGCGGTTTCAATAATATCGCAAATTTCAACCGGCAGTTTAGAGAAGTTACTGAGATGAGTCCCCGTGAGTACAGGATGAAGTACAGCTCATATGTTGCCTGAAATCAGTATTTTTTCTATTTTCCTCGGAATGCGTTTAGCCGAATTAAGGATTGCCCTGACACTTGCTCACTCACAACATATTGCAATTGTTTAGATCCTTTTTTTTATTATTTTTGCATCACAAAATCTCAGGCAGCCAGAATTAAAATTCATATATAAATAACTGAATAGCTATTACTTAAATGCCGATGAAGACATACTCAACAAACCAGATCAAAAATATTGCCCTGCTTGGAAACTCCGGATCAGGAAAAACCACACTTGTAGAGGCCATGCTTTTTGAAGGTGGCATGATCGACCGAAGAGGAGATGTGGACCACAAAAATACCGTATCAGACTTCCACCAGATAGAACAGGAGAACGAGACCTCCATGTACTCAAGTATTATGCATGCAGAGTACAATGACAAGAAGATCAATATTCTGGATGTTCCCGGAGCTGACGATTTCGTGGGAGGGACCGTATCCAGCCTGCACGTGGCTGACACCGGTGTGCTGCTGATCAATGCACAGAATGGAGTCGAGGTTGGTACAGAGATCCATAGCCGCTGGCTCAATAAGTTCAACAAACCAACCATCGTGGTTATCAACAAATGTGATCATGACCACGCCAATTTTGAAAAGGCCTTTGATTCTGTTAAAGAGAGCCTCGGTGGCAATACCGTCCTGGCCCAGTACCCGGTCAACGCAGGTCCCGGGTTTGACTCCATCGTAGATATCATTCTATTCAAGCTGTTTAAATATCCCAAAGAGGGAGGAAAGCCGGAGATAACCGATATTCCGGATTCAGAAATGGAGCGAGCTGAAGAGCTTCGCAATGAACTGATCGAAAAAGCCGCAGAGAATGACGAGGCATTAATGGAACTTTTCTTCGAAAATGACGGCCTCACGGAAGATGAGATGCGTTCAGGGATCACAGCGGGTGTGATCGATCGCGGGATGTTCCCTGTTTTCTGCATGTCGGCAAAGAAGGATATGGGCGTTGGCCGTTTTATGGAGTTCCTGACCAATGTGGCCCCTTCTGCCAATGAACTGCCCCCGGTGACCACTAAAGACGGCGCCGAGGTCAAATGTGATGCCGGAAGTCCCACTTCTCTCTTCATTTTCAAGACTTCAGTTGAATCGCATATTGGTGAGATCAACTTCTTTAAAGTGATGTCCGGTAAGGTGAAAGACGGAGATGACCTGACCAACAACAGTACCCGCAATAAGGAACGCATTTCCCAGATATTCGCTCCCCAGGGCAAGAACCGTGATAAGGTCGGCATAATGGAAGCAGGGGATATCGGATGTACGGTAAAACTGAAGAACACCAAAACCAATCATACATTAAGTGTTCCCGGGGTCTCCTATGTGTTCGAAAAAATTCCCTTCCCTGAACCCAAATTCAGGACTGCAATCAAAACCCTGACTGAAGGTGATGAAGAGAAACTTGGTGAGGCGCTGACCAGGATCAACCAGGAGGATCCCACCGTACGGGTTGAATACAGTAAGGAACTGAGGCAGATCATCCTGTCGGGACAGGGTGAATACCACCTCAATATTGTGAAGTGGCAGCTGGATAATATCTATAAAGTGGAGACAACGTTTGTGGCTCCCAGGATCCCCTACCGCGAAACCATAACCAAACCGGCCCAGTCTGATTACCGCCATAAGAAGCAGTCGGGTGGTTCAGGCCAGTTTGGGGAGGTACATATGATCATTGAACCCTATACAGAAGGCAGTGCGCCAAAGCCCGTTTTCAAACTGGGTGGAAAGGAGTACAAGATGGCCAACCGGGGGATAGACACCCACAAGCTGAGCTGGGGTGGCCACCTTGAGTTTGTAAACTGTATCGTGGGTGGTTCTATTGATGCCCGTTTCCTCCCCGCCATCCTGAAAGGGATCATGGAGAAACTGGAAGAGGGACCGCTAACCGGGTCCTATGCACGCGACATCAGGGTTTATGTATATGATGGTAAGATGCACCCGGTGGACTCCAACGAGATCTCCTTTATGCTGGCCGGACGGAATGCATTCAGCAGGGCATTTAAAGAGGCCGGGCCAAAGATCATGGAGCCTGTTTACGAGGTAGAGGTGCTTGTACCCTCTGACTACATGGGTGATGTTATGAGTGATCTCCAGGGCAGGCGTGCCATCGTGCAGGGCATGGCCAGTGAAAAGGGCTTCGAGAAGATCACCGCCAAGGTACCCCTGGCAGAGTTGAATAAATACTCTACATCGCTGAGTTCACTGACCAGCGGACGTGCGATGTACAGTATGAAGTTTGACGAGTATACACAGGTACCGGGGGAGATACAGGATGAACTCCTGAAAGCGTACGCCGCAGAACAGGAAGAGGACTAGACAAGTCTCCAATGGCAAATAAACGGGCCCTTAAAATCTTCGCAAGCGAATATTTGTAGAGGCCCTTTTTATTTCCATTTCCAACTATTACTCCTCTTTCGTTCAGGACATACCAGAGAATAGAAACCTTCCTATTGTAGTGGCCTTTATAAAAGCCATTTCGCATCAGAAAGCATAACTATTCAAAGGGCTTCTTTATAGGGGCCCTTTTTTTTCAGTAAGGTGGAAGCAGCTCGAATATCAAGTCTTTATTCTGTTAGCATGAACAAGTATATATTTTAGCTATAATTATGTTAACTTCAATATAAACATAACTATTTTGCAGTTAGATTGATTTTTGCTATATTCACCCCATGATTTCCAGGATACCCTTCCATACAATCTTAAATAAACTTGACCGCCACAGGGCCGTTATCATCTATGGCCCCCGTCAATGCGGGAAAACGACCCTTTTAAAAATGATCGCACCTCAGCTGGATGGGGATTTTCTGTGGCTAAACGGTGATGAGAATGCGGATGCAGCTTTGCTCTCTGACAACTCAAGAGAGCGGTTAAAAAGAGTAATTGGTAAAAATAAATACCTCATTATTGATGAAGCCCAGGAAATCGACGAGATTGGAAAAAAGATAAAGATTATTATTGATTCCCTGCCTGATGTTTGTCCAATCCTCTCGGGCTCTTCAGCTTTTGAACTTGCAAATAAGCTGAATGAGCCACTGACCGGGCGCAAATTTGAGATCTTTCTATATCCCATAGCTTTTTCCGAGATGTCGAAACACCATGGCCTTAGGAAAGAGATTCAGCAGCTTGAGAGCAGATTGATTTTTGGCTCCTATCCGGAAATTGTTATGAATCCCGGACAAGAGAAGGATCTATTATCAGAATTGACCCGTAGCTATCTGTACAAAGATGTGTTCAAATATGGGAACATACGGAAACCCAAAGAACTGGAGAAAATAGTCTCGTTGCTGGCATGGCAGGTTGGAAGTGAAGTGAATACTTCGGAATTAGCCAGAGAAGCCAGAATAGCATCCCACACGATTGATCGTTATATCGACCTGCTGCAGAAAGCATTCATTATCTTCGAATTGCCCGCATTTGCCAGGAATCTGAGAAACGAGATAAAAAAGAACAAAAAGATCTATTTCTTTGATAACGGGATCCGTAATGCACTGATTGGAAACCTGGGTGCTCTGATAAACAGGAATGATGTGGGAACACTGTGGGAAAACTACCTGGTATCGGAAAGACACAAACTCAATTCATTCCGGAGTTTTCATGGCTACAAATATTTCTGGCGAACCAGGCAACAGCAGGAGGTTGATTACCTGGAAGAGGCAGATGGCAAAATAAACGCATTCGAGTTTAAATGGAATCCTGATAAAAAACTAAAGTTTCCGCTCACCTTCACCAAAAACTATCCTGTCAATAGTACTACTGTTGTCAATCCCGGCAATTACGATCTTTTTCTTTCAAATGATTGACTCTCTCTTCCTGAACTATTTTGATTAATGCTGATATTCCAGCCCCCTAAATACTTGTACATCTGATGGGAATCAGGGCCTGGCCTTGATCTCTTTGACGCCGTACCAGCTCTTGATATCACCCCAGTTGATCATGTCGGGCCTCTTGAAGGCCATCTCCACTGTCTCCAGGGGCTCTCCCCTGATCTCAATATAATCCAGTGAAGTAGGCTTCATACCGGCACGGATGGCCATAGCCAGGGTAGCCACCTCGTTTTTATGGAATCCCATGATCTTGGCAGCTACCATATCGGTGGCCAGGGGATTGGTCCCGGCAATGATCAGGTCTGTCTTTACCAGCTCCCCGTCGGTGGGTCCGTTCCCTTCCATGGAGGTGGATGCGTCAATCACGATCAAACCCGGGGGACAGGCCCTGACCATATCCACTACCTCAAAAGAGACACAGGGGGAGTTCTTTTCGAATGATGCATTGTGTACGCAGGATCTGACTGTGCAATAGGCGCTCCCGGGATATAACCCGATCAGGTTTTTCATTCCCAGGGAGACCCTTGCCAGTACATGCGTTTTCATCATGGGTACGGAACAGAGCAGGTCTATTTCCGAGAGGGATTTATGAACGATGATCTTATCGAACACAAAGGCATTGGGAACATTCACTTCGACCATCTCCCCGGTATGCAGGTTGATCAACGGGATCTCCAGTGAATTTGCCAGCTCGGTATAGCCAAGCTGATCGAATATATACTGTTGCATGGGATCCAGAATGGCCGGATCCTTTGTAAAATTGTCACCCTGGTCGTCGGAATTGAAACCCGGTGCTGCAGCCGATCCTTCACCGATGCAGACCTCCTTCCCCGCATTTTTCATGAGAACGGCCAGTGCCCTGATTACTTCCGGTTTGGTCGTAAATCGTGGATCGGGACCTACCAGGTTGGGCTTCAACATAATCCGCTGCTTGTCCCGGGTCACCTCCTCGATCCCTCCAAGCAGGTCAATGGCCTGCTCAACCGCATTTCCAATATTGTCATCTTTGATTTTAACCACGCTGACTACAGGAAACGGGGCCGCAAAAGAAAATCCTGAAGCGATACCCAGGGTACCGACAACTCCAGTGATAACGAATTCCCGCCGGGAAATATGTTTATGGTCCTTCATAACAGTTCAGATTGGATTGCGGTTCCAAGTTATGATAGAAAAAGTATATCTGTCAAGAAATTCTCTGAATGATCCGTTAACATTTAACATGATATGGCTCACCGTAGTATAGTGGCCCCTCCTGTTACCTGTCACATATACAACGGAACCCGACTGTTGCACTCCGATCAAATCCGGGTCCGGTCCTCAGCAGCATTTGCGTCTGGTCGTTGGCCTGCGGCCCTCCCTGGATATACCACCAGCTGGAAGTGGGACGGTAGAAGGAGCCTCCCCTGATCATGGAGAAGGTGAAACTCCCGTTGGAATATTCATCATCGCATAATTGCCACACATTACCCGTCAGATCTTCCACTCCAAAGGGACTCCTGCCCCCCGGAAACGCATCTACAGGCGTTGTCTGGCCGTTGGCAGTGTTGCATAAAGTGCTGTCAAAGGCCTGGCCCCAGGGCCATAACCTGCCATCGGCTCCCTGGGAAGCATATTGCCATTCCATTTCGGAAGGCAGCCTTTTGCCTTTCCACCTGGCATACTCCCTGGCATCGTCAAGGGAGATCCAGACCACCGGATGGTTGGCCAGTGAATCAGGGCAGGCAGTACCGTTCCAGTGCTTTAAAAAATTCACAGGATCTGGAGGAGTGTAACCTGTGGCAGCCAAGAACGCCTCGAACTCCCTGTTGGTTACAGGATAACGGTCCATATAGAAATCCCCGATTTCAACCTCAATGGTATCATAATTGTCAGGATAAGGAATGAAATCAGCAGGATTGCCCCGGTAATACTGATAACGGCCTCCCCTGATCTCAACCATACCGGCAGGCCCTCTTTTATGGGGCGGGGTATGTTGCACCCGGTTAATCCTGACCGGTGTGGCCAGAGTCGTCATGATTATTCTTTCGTCCAGGATCTGATTTCCCTGCATCAGCTGGACTACGATCTTTCCTTCCGGATGATGCATCCACGGCTCCAGTGGCACCCTGATCTCCATCTCCCTGTCCAGCACATGTTCTGACCTGTGAATGTTGGAAAAGGAGGGATCACCCTTCCAGAGCAGGATCCGGTCACCCGATAAAGCTTTAAAGATAAGAGAATCCGGATCCGTTTTCCATCCCAGCAATCTGGGGAAGCCGGCTATACACTGGACGCTTCCCTCGCTCCTTGTACCCGAATATGACGGGCTATACGGATCGATCCAGTAATCCAGCACGGGGCCTGCTGAGGTCTCCCTGGGTACGATCTCCTGGTGGTCCCATAGGGACACCCAGTGCAGCTCCCTGTTTTCGGCCGGGAGCAGCGGTCCGTAATAACCCTCAGGCTTCAGGGAAAGAAGGGTGTAAAGGATCTTATCCCCGTCGTGCCACCTGTTGATCCAAATACTGTCTGGCGATTCCACAAGGGGTACCCAGTTCAGGTCATGAAAGGCTTGCTGGTTCTGCCTCAGGATCATCAGACACCTGCCCATATAGCTGTATTCTTCTTCAATCCACCAGGGATGGGCAGGAGAGAAAAGATTCAGTTCCAGCCCGTACCCGTTAAACAGGCATATGGCCATTTCACGGTGGAGTCTCCCGTCTCTCAGATCAAGCACCCTGAACACCTGGAATTCGGGTTTTATCAAACGGTTCAGGTTCAGGGGGGGTGACATCAGGATGGCGTTATGCACCCTGCCGGATATGATCCCAGGCATATCCCTGGGAACAGCCATCCCTTCAGAATACATGACCACCCCCTGTTTGGCTTTGTCGGCAGCCTCCTGGAGAGCTGCACTTGAGCTTCCCCGGGTATCCAGGACCACCCCGTCTGCGCTTGTTTCCCCGATAAGTTCGCTCAGGGCCTCCAGGTGGTCAACATCACGGGTACTTTCATCCCAGGGATTGAAGGAGATGAAAAAGGCAGATTGATGGTCATGACAATACCCGGATATACTCCTGAGTGAATCAATACCTCCCGGAAGGTCACGGAAAAGATCCCACTGGTTGCGCTGATCCAGCCCCAGCCGCGGCCAGCCCTGCCAGATGCCATAAATATCATATCCCCCATGCAAAAGGTCAAAACGGTGAAAGAACTTCCGGAAGGGATCATAGGATGCCAGTTCCCCGGAATAAAAATCCTGGTCCCAGGCAAACTGCAGCACTGCCAGATAATCCTGCCTGATCCATTGGAGATCGGACCGTTCATATAGATGATTGTCAAATTCCTGCATATCATAAAGCCACCGGTCCCTGAACAAGTGCCTCAATCCCGATCTCCAGTCACCCCGGACAGCTTCCGTATAGATCTTATAATCAAGCTCTCCGCCCGGATAAAGAAAGGTCGAATACCTCCTTCGCTCAGCCCGATCCCAGGCATCCCGCCTGGCAAGCAGGGTCATCACGCTGTCTGGCGATGTTTCCAATATGGTACAACCCATTTCCCAGGCATTATCAGGCACGATCAGTCCCACCGGTCCCATGCCAGGCCTGAACAGGGTGGCCCGGGCCAGTCCCGGCGGTCCGTAACCGGTAATATAGGGGCGATCCGGTGATGCTCCCAGTGGCAGCAGGTTCTCTATTTCAAGGGTGTCTCCGGATTCGTTCCTGATTCGAACGATCCTGCACTGATACTCCGAGTTTGCTGAGGAATCCCGCACCCCGAGACGGATCTGTAATTGAGGATGGATAAAGGTCCCGGCCGAATCCGGCAGGAATCCGGAAGATTGGATCGTTGAGCCATTTACCACAAAGGTAAATAGAGGAACGTCAGCAATCAGGCCTGATTCGGCAATTTCCGGGAAGTGGTCGATGGGCCGCAATGCAGGCTGTGCGGACAGTTCTGTTAATGTGAATAACTGAAGGAGCAGGAGCAGGAGTGTCCCTGGTTTTTTCATCCGTAAAGGCAATAATCCTATTTCAACAATGCAATTAGTTTGTCAGCCAGGAAATGCCCGTGCAGGTCCCTGGCAATAATGATCCCATCGCCATCGATCAGAAAATTGGAGGGGATCCCGTCCAACCCGTATATAGCTGCAGGAACAGACTCCCACCATTTCAGGTCACTTACATGTGATTCCCATACCAGCCCGTCCTTTTCAATGGCCGAAACCCAATTTTCCTTGCTCTTGTCCAGGGAGACACTGTAGATGGTGAATCCGTCCCCATCCTGAAATGTCTTATCCTTAAATTCCTGATATATTTTAACAATGGCGGGATTCTCTGCCCGGCAGGGTGGACACCATGACGCCCAGAAATCGATCAAAACAATCTTGCCCCGCAACGAGGAGAGGGCTATTTTTTCACCTGATGGTGACTCAAAAACCAGCTCGGGAGCCCTTTCACCCACATCGACCCCGGTTCTGATCTCTTGCGGTATCGCTGCTGAAGTGCCGGCAACGGGACTCTTGCCACCTCCTGCCTTACATGAAAACAGGATAAGTGACCCAACAGTGAAATACAGTGCAGCTTTCATGATTCCTTATGGTTTAGGGTTGGTGTAAAATTAGAAAATTTCTGCGGATTAAGGCTCCCTGAGGATGGAGGCTCCCAGCCGGTTCAGCCTCAGATCTATGTTTTCATAACCCCTGTCGATCTGCTCAATATTATAAATGGTGCTTGTACCGTCAGCCGACATGGCTGCAATGAGCAGGGCAACTCCCGCACGGATATCGGGTGACGACATGATGGTTGGCCTGAGACGGATCGCATGATCCATACCTATAACAGTAGCACGGTGGGGGTCACAGAGAATTATCTGCGCTCCCATGTCGATCAGTTTATCCACGAAAAAGAGCCGGCTTTCGAACATCTTCTGGTGGATGAGTACACTTCCTTTTGCCTGGGTGGAAGTGACCAGGATGACACTTAATAGATCGGGTGTTAATCCTGGCCATGGTGCATCGGCTATGGTCATAATGGCACCATCGATAAAAGTTTCGATGGTATAATGATCCTGTGCCGGAACAAACAGGTCCTCTCCCCTTCTTTCCAGGGCAATTCCCAAGCGCTGAAATGCGTTGGGGATGATGCCAAGCTGGTCAAAAGCCACCTCTTTAATGGTGAGCGCTGATCCGGTCATGGCGGCCATCCCGATAAAACTGCCCACCTCGATCATATCGGGCAGGATGGTGTGTTCCGTTCCTCCCAGGGAGTCCACCCCATGAATGGTCAGCAGGTTAGAACCGATCCCTTCAATGGATGCCCCCATCCTGACCAACATTTTGCAGAGTTGCTGAATATAGGGCTCACACGCTGCATTGTAGATGGTCGATGTTCCCTCTGCCATCACACCGGCCATAATAATATTTGCGGTCCCGGTAACAGATGCTTCATCCAGATGCATGTAGGTTCCCTTCAGGCTGGCGGATGTGACCTTATAAAAATTCTCCGCATGATTAAAATCAAAGTTGGCTCCCAGTGCCTGGAACCCAAGGAAATGGGTGTCAAGCCTTCTTCGCCCGATCTTATCCCCCCCGGGTTTCGGCAGCACAGCCTTCCCGTATCGTGCCAGCAGGGGCCCCAGCATCATGACTGATCCCCTCAGGGCAGTCGACTGCCGGATATAGGCTTCGGTGGTGAAGTAATCCGGGTCAATTTCTGCTGCGGTGAACCGGTAACTGTTTTCGTCCAGTTGTTCAACAACCACACCCAGGTCGCGGAGCAGCTGTATCATTAACAATACATCATTGATGCGCGGGATGTTCTGTATGGTAACAGGTTCTGGAGTCAGCAGGGTGGCACACAATACCTGGAGTGCTTCATTTTTGGCACCCTGGGGGGTGATCTCCCCTTTCAGGCGTTGTCCTCCCTCAATAATGAACTTTCCCATGGAAAAGGAGTGTGCTGACTATTGCTTCTGTTGGTGCTGGTGCGGCTGATGCTTACCCTTCTTTCCTCCCCCTTTTTTCTTAGGAATGTTGGGCCGGTTCTTGGCAAGAATTTCCCTGGTTTCAGGTAGTTTCAATTCAGGATTCACCACCAGGACACCGCCTGACAGTGTTTTCATATCTGTAAATATCTCCTCGTCGCTTACCGCCTCCCTGTTCCAGGTGAGGTATGACTTTTTCATGTGGTACGCAATCATCTTGATCAGGTCGTCTTTCTCCTCGCCAGGTTCCAGTGCAACCGCTTTCTCTATCATCAAAACGATGGAGCGGCCGTAATGCTTCTTGGCTATCCTGTGCTGGTGATAAGGAACTCTCTCCGGCAGGCTCTGCAGTGATTCCCTTGCCGGCCAGTCGTAAGGTGAATCAATATCCAGATCGAAATCGGCAATGAGGGCCAGGTGATCCCAGAGTTTATGCTTGAAATCATTCACATCTCTCAGGTGGGGATTAAGATTACCCATCACTGCAATCACAGTTCGGGCTGCCTTGTTTCGTTCCTCCCTGTCCTCAATGGTCTTGAGATGGTTCACCATCTTCTGGATATTCCTGCCGTATTCTGGCAGGAACAGCTTTTCCCTGCTGGAGTTATAATCGTATGTCATCTAATGGAATTTTTACAAAAGTACTTCTTTTCTTTTTAATCCACCACCCTGAGCTTGGCAAACTTGAGCAATAGCTGTTTGGTCCCGATGGGAAAAAGCACTGTGGCTTTGATATTGGAACCGGCCCCCTCCAGTTGATGAACCTCCCCGATACCAAACCTCGGGTGCTCCACCCTGCTGCCTAATTTGATCGTTCCCGGATCGGATGGAATAAAGTCTTTGGGAGGTTGTGAAGATGCCTGGTTGACATTGACCAGTCTCCGGCCACCGGACTGTATCTGAGATGGTTGTCTTCTGTTTTCCATTGCTTTTCGGTAAGCCTCCGGAACATATCTCTCTTTTTCAATTGCACCGGGAAGATCGCCGGGAACCACCGGGTAGAAATCAGGGGGTAACTCCAGGTACTTGCTGTCAATCTCCTTTATAAACCGGCTGGGAGAACATGCATTCTGAATACCCCATTTATAACGCTGTGCCGCAAAAGTGATCATAGCGCTTTTCTCTGCCCTGGTCAGTGCTACATAGAACAGCCTTCTCTCCTCTTCCAGCTCTTTGGGATTGCCCGTGCTCATCTGCGACGGGAACAGATCCTCCTCCACACCGGCAATTACCAGGTGTTTGAATTCGAGCCCCTTTGCGGAATGAATGGTCATCAGGGCTACCCTGTTCCTCTCCTCATCCTTCTCCTGATCCATATCGGTCATCAGTGTCACCTCCTGCAGATAATCGGATAGGTTCATCTCCCCCTCCCGTTCCGTATCATCGGTAAAGACCTTGATCCCGTTAAGCAACTCCTCGATATTCTCGTACCTGCTTACACTTTCAGGGGTCTTGTCTGATTGAAGATCCTTGATGATCCCGCATTCACTGGCGATGGTATAGGCCAGGTCGAATGCTTCCATCTCCGGCAGGCGTTTATGGAAACTCTTGATCATGGCTGTAAAACCCTGCAGTTTTTTGATCGTTCCCTGGTTGAAACCCAGGTTTACCTGATCGAGGTGGGTCATTATATCCCAGATATGGGAGTCCAGTTTTTCTGCGTAACCATTCAGTTTGTCCAGCGTGGTCGTCCCGATCCCGCGCAAAGGGTAGTTGATGATCCGCTTCAATGACTCATCATCCCTCGGGTTGACTGTGATCCTGAAATAGGCCAGCAGGTCCTTGATCTCTTTGCGCTGGTAAAAAGAGAGTGATCCGAACACCTTGTAGGGAATATTCATTCGGCGAAGACTCTCCTCAAAGATCCGGCTCTGCGCATTGGTCCGGTAGAGAATGGCGAAGTCCTTGTGTTCCAGCTGTTCCCTGAAACGAAGTTCTGAAATATGTCCAGCCACAAGGAAACCCTCTTCACGGTCATCCGAAGCCTTCACGACACGTATCGGTTCCCCTTTCTCGTTCCTGGAAAAAACCTCTTTGGAAATCTGGCCCCTGTTTTTTTTGATCACGCTGTTGGCAGCATTGACTATGGTCTGGGTGGACCTGTAATTCTGTTCCAGCTTGAATATGCGGTAGTCGGGGTAGTCATTTTTAAAGTTCAGTATATTTTCAATACGCGCACCCCTGAAGGAATAGATGCTCTGGGCATCATCCCCCACCACGCACAGGTTGCGGTGGACCTCGGAGAGTTTTTTTATGATCAGGTACTGGGAATAATTGGTATCCTGGTATTCATCCACCAGCACGAAATCAAACGATTCCCTGTACCTGTTAAGCGCATCCGGATGGTCCCTGAATAACAGGTTGGTCTGCAACAACAGGTCATCAAAATCCATTGCTCCAAAGTGTTTGCATCGCTTCACATACCTGTCATACACCTCCCCCAGCCTCGGGCGGCGCGAAACCTGGTCACGTACCTGGAATTCGCCGCTGCCCATGTATACATCGGGGGTGATAAGGTTATTCTTGGCAGCGGAAATACGGCCAAACACCTCAGCAGGCTTATAGATCTTTTCATCCAGTTTCAGCTCCCTGACAATGGTCTTGACCAGGCTGCGTGAATCGATGGTATCGTAAATGGTGAAGTTGGAAGGAAATCCAAGCAGTCCGGCCTCCTTACGAAGGATCCTTGCAAAAAGCGAATGAAATGTACCCATCCAGAGCCTGCGGGCCAGGTCCGGAGAAACCATACCGGCGATACGCTCCTTCATCTCGTTTGCCGCCTTGTTGGTAAAGGTCAGGGCCAGGATCCTCGAAGGAGGAATGCCCATGGAGAGCAGGTAGGCGATCCTGTAGGTCAGCACCCTTGTCTTACCCGAACCGGCCCCAGCAATGACCAGTGCAGGCCCCTTATGATTCAATACTGCTTCCTGCTGTGCCTCGTTTAGATCCGTCCTGATTGATTCCACTCGCTACTGGTTAAGATGGGCTGACTAAGATACTATATGTTGATGGATTATATTCCCTGCGGATCGAAGAGTACACCATAAATTATTGCACAGTTTTTTGAAATGTTGCATTTTTACGCACCTGCAGGTTGTATAATAATTTGGCAATAATTCGTTTATAGAATAAACCTCTACAATGAGACAACCCGGAACGGTTTATAAAAAGCACCTTCTATGTCTGACCATGGGAATCATCGTCATGTTGTCCTCCCTTCAGCAGGGAATGGCACAGGTTACCTCCGGAACGGCTGATCATGTGGATACGCTGACCTATCCGCCGGGAAATCCCGCAGAGGATCCTCTCTTTGTCTTTTACCAGCCCAGGACCGGGAACAAACCCGGATCATTAACAGCCATCTATCCGGGAGGGGGTACCTTTAACTTTGAATGGAGCAGGTACAATGCTTTCATCAGCGGGTTTGATCCTCCGTTCACCAGCGATCCGGGAACTACATCCTCAACAGTATCCAGCCTTAACGATGGCGGATACAGGGTCAGGATCTGGAACGGTTCAGGCATTGATACCACCATGATGTCATGGGTCATGCTGGATCACCTTCGCGACAGTGTGGTCCAGACCGGTGACGGGATGCTGCCGGGATTTCTCTATACCTGCGATTTTGTGGCGGTGTCGGGTTATATCTTTCCAGACACCCTGGTCTATTATGATCCCCTGACGAACGCAACAATCAGCAGGCCGGTCGATTTCAGCTTTAAGTGGACCTCGGATAACAATGACCTGGACATCCCCAACGATACAATCGTGCTTCGGCCCAATATCTCCTACAAGCCTCCCTACAGGGATACAGAGTACTACCTGACCGCCACCGATGAGTTCGGGATGACTTACAGGGACACGGTCTTTTATGAAACCATACAGACCAAAGCTGAATTCACCCCGGAGTACCTGGATAAGATAACAGGTGAATATGTTGCAGATATGACAGGTGAATGGGATAAAGAGAAGGGCAGCATGGATGCCACACTCACCGTCAGGTTTATCAACGAATCACTGAACGGTGCCAGTTACCAATGGGTTTACCTGGACACACTCGGGGGAGTGAAGGAGACCGAGACCACCTACGATCTTGAGACAGTGACCGGCTTCACCTATATCAACGCCGATAAGTATTACTACCCCTACATGGTCTCTACCAGTGAAGAACAGTGCACGGATACTTTCAGGCTCCCGGAAGCCATTTATGTGGTCCCATCCCAGCTGTCCATACCCAATGTATTTTCACCAAACGGGGATGGAACAAACGATTATTTTGTATTCAAGCACCAGTCCCTCAAAACATGCAGGGTTACCATTGTTGACCGTACCGGGAAAGTGGTCTATAAAAGGAAGATAGATGATATTTACACCTGGGACGGCTGGGACGGGAATATGCACGACAGCAACCGCGAGGCCCCCGAGGGACAGTACTATTTTGTGGTGGAGGCCCTGGGATACGACGGGGTTGACTACAGCGATCCCAACATCATAGAGCAATGGAAGCTGAACCGCGGAAACAAAGGGACAGGAGGATCTGCCGGAGGGACCGTTCCGGATGGTACCGGAGGGTCCGGCAGACTATATACCGGCTGGTTGTACCTTTACCGGGGTAACGGAGGGTTTTAGTGAGACTTTTACCAATCCTGATAATTTCGCTGGTGTTCATCCTGCTCCGCGTAAGAGAGAATCGCCGTAAAAAAATCAGCTCCACGGAGGGTCCTTTGATGAATGATTTTGATCGTTTCCCGTACGCTTACTTTTATCATAGATATAATGCACTTCGTCAAATTGCTCCAAAATGCAAGCTAAAAACCAGGTATCTAATCAAATATATTGAGGCCCTCCGGAAGGGTAAAAAGTCTCGTTTCCACCCCCTGTTTTTTAATTTTTATTCACTTCTATTTCAAAGGATTAATAATATCATTTTCTTTTTCAAAATGCGTGGTTCCTCACAGGTGTCCCCCCGATAAAGGTGTGTTGGTCAACTTTTCGTAAAAGAAGCAGATTTTTATTGCAAATTGCATTGGAAAATAATCGCTCTTTATGGAACAAAAACTATCCTTGAATTGAACCTATGAGTCGGTTTCTCAACTTCATTATTCCGAAGCTACGCATATACCAGGTCTAACATGAAAAAGATTGCTTTATCCATACTTGCCGCCATAATTTTTACCGCCGGGACCTTTGCCCAGACCGCACCTTTCTTCACTTCCGTTCCGGTCATCATAGGCACACAGGACGTCTTATATACCTATACTGCCGTGGCATCGGATGATGATTTAGGGGATGTCCTGACCTACAGCATTACTATCAATCCCGGATGGCTCATCATCGATCCAGTCACCGGAATCATCACCGGCACTCCAACAAACGCAAATGTGGGGCCGAACAACGTCACCATCAAGGTTGAAGATCCTGACCTTAATTCCGATGAGCAGTCCTTCACCATTGACGTAGCCGATGTGAACGAGGCTCCTTCCATCACCTCCACTGCGGTCACCATTGGCACACAGGACGTACCGTATACCTACGATGCTAATGCATTTGATCCTGATCCCGTGGAAGTACTTTCCTTCAGTCTTTTCGTCAATCCCGGATGGCTCCTGATCGATCCGGTCTCCGGAGTCATCACCGGTACCCCGAC
>Ga0075308_1000181_pt1 | contig 17984 bp, 11 predicted proteins | sample Joice_ThreeSqA_D_3_FD_120062 | JGI IMG/M metagenome (GOLD analysis project Ga0075308, IMG submission 120062) | Natural and restored wetland microbial communities from the San Francisco Bay, California, USA, that impact long-term carbon... | ecosystem: Environmental > Terrestrial > Soil >... | reverse complement strand
TTAGATTTAATAATATCAATATTATCTTTAATATAATTTTTATATCCATCTATCTTCTCAGCTAAAAGATATAACTCTGCAACGTTATTAATTATCACCTTGTTATCAAGAAAGACTGGTAAAATCTTGTTATACGCTTCAATTGATTCAGGAAATTTTTTCAATTTGAATAAAATATCAGCGCGTCTTAATAATAACTCTACGTCATCCTTTTTAATCTCAAGGCCGATATCAGTATATTCTAAAGCCCTTTGCCAATTTTTTTGAGAACAAAAAGAACTAACTTTTTCTTTTATTTCTAAAAAATTAATTTTTTGATTTTGCTCATTATTTATATCATCTATAGATTTTATTTGTTCTTTTACTTTATTCTGAGATTCAACCAATTCCTTTAATTTAAATTCAAAGTCTATTTTTAGTTCCCTTAATTTTGCTAATTCTGTGTCATATTCCTTTTTTAAACCCCATATGCTTTTCAGTCCCAAAAAGCCTATAATTCCAAATACTCCGAGAATTAAAGTAATAATGATTTGTATTGTGGAATAATTAGAGGAATAGGTTTCCTTAAGCAGGTCCCTTTCAATTTGATAATTTAATTGATCGCTACGAATCTTTTTTATATCATTTTGAATTTGTTCGAGCGTCTTACTATTTGTAGTCATGCTATCTTGAGAATAACATAGATTTTGTGTTATCAAAAGAAAGAATATTAAAATTATTTTTTTCATATTTTCCTCAATAAAAAAAGCTGTCTCCCACCCAAGACAGCTTTATAAAATAATTATTAAAAGCTATTCTAACTGCACCCCGAAGTAGAGCCGCAAGTCATACATTTCAGACAGGTACCGTTTCTTACCATTGTCAGGCTCTGGCATTCTGTGCAGATATCGCCGGTATAACCTTTCTGTATTGCCTGCCTTATTTTAGTTGTATGTCCATTGTCGTCTGTTTTATTTAAGGATGCAGCTAAGCTGGCGTTATAAGAACTTGCTTTTTCTTTGTCGAGAGTTATAAGCCGTTCGCTTACGACTTCTTCGCTTACAAACTCAGGTTCGACTAACTTTTTAACAATGCTGGAAGCCGGTTTGTCAGGAATTTCGTCTGGTTCTACATGTGCTAAGTCGTGTCTTCCTAAATAAGTAACTGCAAGCTCTCTGAAAATATAATCAATAACAGAAGTCGCCATCTTTATCTTTACGTTTCCTGTAACTATGCCGCTCGGTTCAAAACGTGTAAATACAAAAGCATCGATGAATTCTTCGAGAGGAACGCCATGCTGCAAACCGAGAGATATTGAAATTGCAAAGCAGTTCAGCAAACTTCTGAAAGCTGCTCCTTCACGGTGCATATCTATAAAGATTTCTCCAAGCTGTCCATTATCATATTCCCCGGTTCTTATATAAACAGATTGACCATTAATCTTGGCTTTCTGCGTATAACCTTCTCTTCTGTCTGGCAATCTTCTTCTTTTAGCAATGTAACGGTGAATAATTTTTTCTGCGACTCTTACTATATCGTTCTTTTCTTTATCTTCAATCAAAGCCTCGAGTTCTTCATCACTTATAGAATTCAAAGGTTGTGAAAGTTTGGAACCATCCCTGTAAAGCGCATTGGCTTTAATTCCAAGTTTCCAGGATTGCATATAAGCATCTTTAATATCTTCAACTGAAGCCTGGTTTGGTAGGTTTATAGTCTTTGAAATTGCACCGGAAATAAACGGCTGTGCAGCCGCCATCATTTTAATATGTGCACCGGAACGAATAAATCTTGTTCCTTTTTTACCACATTTATTTGCACAGTCAAAAACAGGGTAGTTCTCATGATTTAGAAATGGTGCGCCTTCTACAGTCATAGTTCCGCATACATAATCGTTTGCTGAAGCAATTTCCTGCTTGGAAAATCCTAAAGCTGTTAAAAGATTAAAAGAAGGCGAATCTATTTCATCTTCATCTAAGTTTAACTTTTTAACTAAAAATTCTTTACCAAGCGTAAATCGGTTAAAAGCAAAGCCTAATTCAAAAACTGTCGGAAGGACGTTTTCAATTTTATCGAGACTATCGTCTGTAAAACCTTTCGCTTTGAGAGATTCAGGATTGATGTAAGGACAACCTGTTAAGGTGCCTGAACCTTTTGCATATTTAACAATTTCTGTAATCTGGTCCTTATTGTAACCAAGTCTCTCGAGAGCAGGAGGAATTGATTGATTAATAATTTTGAAATATCCGCCGCCTGCTAATTTCTTAAATTTAACAAGAGCATAATCAGGTTCAACGCCGGTAGTATCGCAATCCATTACAAGACCAATTGTGCCGGTTGGAGCGATAACAGTGACCTGAGCATTCCTGAATCCCGATTGACTGCCTAACTCAAGCGCCTTGTCTGCGTCTTCACGTGCAGCCTTTAACAAGTCCGAGGGGCAATGTTTGGGGTCGATCCCAACTGGGAAGATAGAGAGACCTTCATATTCTTCGTTAGGAACGTTGTATGCGGCTCTCCTGTGGTTCCTGATAACGCGAAGCATTTCTTCTTTATTATTATTGTATTTAGGGAAAGCTCCGAGTTCTTTAGACATCTCAGCAGAAGCTGCGTAAGATGACATATGCATAATTGCCGTTAAAGCTCCGCAAATAGCAAAAGCTTCCTGGCTGTCATAAGGAATTCCCTGAAGCATAAGCAGTGAGCCAAGATTTGCATATCCAAGTCCGAGAGTTCTGAATTCATAGCTCAACTGTGCAATTTCTTTACTCGGGAATTGAGCCATTAAAACGCTTATCTCCAGGACAATTGTCCATAATCTTGTTGCGTGGCGGTAAGCATTAATATCGAACTCCTGTGTTTTTGCATCATAGAATTTTACAAGATTTAATGATGCAAGATTACATGCAGTATCGTCGAGGAACATATATTCGCTGCAAGGATTTGAAGCTCTTATATCACCTTCATTTGGGCAGGTATGCCATTCATTTATAGTTGTATGATATTGCATCCCGGGATCGGCGCAGGACCATGCTGCATAAGAAATTTGTTCCCATAAGTCTCTTGCAGGCATAGTTTTGAAAGGTTTCGGTTTTCTGTCTTCTTTTTGAGCTTTTTTCTTTTCTATTCTTCCGTATAGATTCCATTCCCTGTCGTTTACAACCGCTTCCATAAATTCATTTGTAACACGGATAGAATTGTTAGAATTTTGTCCTGAAACTGTCGCATAAGCATCTGAGGTCCAGTCAGTATCATAAACAGGAAATTCTACTGATTTGAAACCTAACTTAGCAAGCTGAATTACTCTTTCTATATAATTGTTTGGAATGTTTGCTTTTCTTGCTTCGATAACTGCAAACTTAAGTTTCTTGTTAAGCTTTTTGTTGAACCTGTCATTTTCAGGATGTTCATCATAGCAGGCTTTCATTATTGCATTAAGATGAATGTTGCACAATTTAGAACCCGCAACAAGCGCAGCTACCTTTTGTTCTTCAACAACTTTCCAATTAATATATTCTTCAACATCCGGATGGTCCATATCTAGTGTAACCATTTTAGCTGCTCTTCTTGTAGTTCCACCGGATTTAATTGCGCCGGCAGAGCGGTCTCCTATCTTTAAGAATGACATTAGTCCTGAAGATTTTCCGCCGCCGCTTAATGCTTCGTTAGCTCCTCTTATATCTGAGAAGTTGGAACCTGTTCCTGAACCATATTTAAACAGCCTTGCTTCGCGAACCCACAAATCCATGATTCCGCCTTCATTAACCAAATCATCTTTTATAGATTGAATAAAACATGCATGTGGCTGTGGGTGAGTGTAAGCATCGCCTGAAGCTGTAAGTTCGCCGGTTTTGTAATCAACATAGAAGTGACCTTGAGAAGGTCCCGAAATTCCGTAAGCCCAATTCAATCCGGTGTTAAACCATTGCGGACTGTTTGGCGCTGCCATTTGATTAGCGAGCATGAACATTAATTCATCGTAAAAAGCTTTAGCATCTTCCTCCGTATTAAAATAGTTAGCCTGCCAACCCCAGTAGGTCCAGCATCCTGCAAGGCGGTGAAAAACCTGTTTTGAGTCTTTTTCTGAAGAAAATCTCTCTTTTTCAGCTAATTGCTCTAATTTTTCTGTATCTGCTTTTGAAGATTGAAGCCATGCAGGAACACCTTTTTCTCTTACTTTTTTTAATAGCTTCGGAACTCCCGCTTTTCTAAAATATTTTTGTGCGATAATATCTGTTGCAACCTGTGACCATGATTTTGGAACAGTCACATCTTCCATTTTAAAAACAACAGAACCATCAGGGTTCCTTATTTCAGATGTTCTTTTAACAAACTCGATTTTTGATAATGGATCTTTACCGGCTTCAGTAAAAAATCTTTTAATTTGCATAAGTGACTCCGCAGCCTTTAGAATTTTTAGTTTGATTATTTATTATGATATCTCTTTGGATGGGCTTTAAAAGAATTGAAACGGGAATTTTGTTTTTGTTCATTAAGTAGTTAGCAATTTAGTTTAAGATTTGTTGAACTCGAACACAAACTAATAAAAAAAAAGAATTAAAAAAATAGTAACAAGAGATTTTGAAAAATTTTTTTTGTGCCGGGGAAAAAGTGATGCAAAGTTGGGAATTATTTCCGAGAAATTCAAATTAAATTCTTCTTTTTATAAAAAATTTTGTGAAGTGAAAAAAAAATCTTCTGTTTTCAAACATACTGAGTTAAGAATGCCAAGTAACTGTGAAATTACTTACATTTATCAGAAGAATTATCCGTTTGTAAAATAGCTTTAAAAAACGATAGAAAAGAAACTTATATTTCTTATGCCGATTCATAAATTTTGGAAATCAGCCATTGTCAGACAAAATAATTGAAGTAAATAATCTTTCAAAGAAGTTTAAAGATATTAAGGCAGTTAATGATCTTAACCTTAATGTTTTCAGAGGTGATGTGTTTGGATTTCTCGGTCCTAACGGTGCCGGTAAAAGTACAACTATCAGAATGCTTCTTTCTTTGATTTCCCCGACTAACGGTAACATTAAAATTTTTGGAATGCCTTTAAAAGAAAAGAGAAATGCAATACTTCGAAAAATTGGCGCAATCGTTGAAAAACCCGATTTTTATGGCTATTTATCAGCTTTTAAGAATCTTGAAATCCTCGGCAGACTTTCGGGCACAGATACTTCAAAAAAGAGGGTAATGGAAATCCTCGAGCTTGTTGGGCTTGAAAAAAGATATAAAAGTAAAGTAAAAACGTTTTCTCACGGAATGAAGCAAAGACTTGGAATTGCACAAACACTTCTTCACGACCCTGACCTTATTATTCTCGATGAACCGACAACTGGATTAGATCCGCAGGGAATGAAGGAAATCAGGGAACTAATAATTAACCTCAGTAAAGAAAAGAATAAAACAATTTTTCTTTCTTCTCACATTCTTTATGAGGTTGAGCTTGTTGCAAACAGGATGATAATACTTAATAAAGGAAAAACCCAGGTTGAAGGTTATGTTGAGGACCTTCTGAATGCAAATCAGCTGCAGGTTACTTTCAGAGTTGGGGATAAAGAAAAAGTCTTAAATCTTATAAATGAAACTGGCTGGAGTAAAAAATTAGAAACTCAAATTGAGGATAGATTTGTTTTTAATATTTCTCCGGAAGAAGTATCTGTTCTTAATAAATATTTAGTTGAAAATGATGTGGCTGTAAACGCAGTCGTACCGACGAGATCACTTGAAGAATATTTCCTCAAGCTTACTGAAAAAGAATCCTGATGATTAAAATCATAAACATAGAATTGTATAAGATTTTCAAAAAGTGGAGAACTTACATTGGCTTTATAGCAATTGCTGTGCTTATTCCAGTTATTCAGATAGCAATGCTTGTCGAAGGGGAAAAGTCAATCAATTTTATGACAAGAAATCTTCAGCAATCTTTTGTCTTTGTTGGTAATCTCCTTAATGCTTACCTGGTATCTTACATTATTCTTAATGCTCTTGCTGTACATATTCCTTTTCTTGTTGCGTTGGTAACTGGTGATTTGCTGGCAGGCGAGGCAACAGCCGGAACTTACAGACTGTTGATTACAAGACCAGTTTCGCGGATGAAACTAGTAACTTCAAAATTTTTTGCAGGAATAATTTATACAACTCTTTTGGTATTATGGCTGTCAATTTTAAGTCTTGGTTTGGGAACATTAATATTTGGCGCCGGCGAACTTATAGTTGTTAAACCTACAACTGTGATCATTTTTGCAAGAAATGATGTTTTATGGAGATTTCTGCTTGCATACGGCTTTGCGGTTTTAAGTATGTCAGTTGTAGCCTCATTGGCATTTCTTTTTTCTTCTCTTGTGGAAAATGCGATTGGGCCTATAATTACAACAATGGCAGTTATAATTGTATTTTTGATTGTATCGGCAATTGAAATAAATATTTTTCAAGCGATAAGACCTTACCTGTTTACAAGTTATATGTTATCCTGGCGGCTATTTTTTGACGATCCGGTTGATGTGAGTGAAATTCTGAAATCTGTTGCAGTTTTGTTTGGCCATATTGTACTCTTTTACGGACTTGCTGCTTGCATCTTTAAAAGAAAGGATATTTTGACGTGAGCATGAGAAGTGTAAGTGCAAGAGCAAGCCTGCCCGACGAAGTTTCAACGAAGACGGGTTCAAGGGCAAGATCAAGGGAGATAGGTTGAAAATATTACTAATCTTATTAGCAATTAGCCTGGGAGTTTCAAATCCTCAGAAAAAAGATCCTGATCATATTCTTGATGAAGTAAAAAGAACTTTTAACAAGGTTCAGGATTATGTAGTCGATGTCAATATAAAAGTCGATGTTGATTTTATTAAGGCACCTGAAACAAAAGCAACTATCTATTTTAAGCAGCCTGATAAGGTTCACTTTGAATCTGAAAGTTTTGCTATGCTTCCAAAAGAAGGATTGGATTTTTCTCCAATGGGATTTCTTAAAGAAAAGTATACAGCAATCTATGAAAAAGCAGATACGGTAGATGGCTATAAAACAGATGTGATAAAAGTCATTCCTCTTGTCGATGAGACTAATGTTGTGCTAACTACTTTATGGATCGATGAATCGAGATATATTATAAGGAAAGTTCAATCAACGCTGAAGATGGGCGGTACTTTTGCTATAGAATTGAAATATGATAACTCAATGAAATATCCTCTCCCGTCTTCTATGATCTTTACTTTTAATATTGAAAGGATGAATCTTCCTAAAGGAATGACAGGTGAGTTGAATGAGAATAAATCTAAAGACGAGAAGAAAAAGACAACAGGGAAAGTTTATGTTACTTATAGTAATTACAAAGTAAATAAGGGAATTCCTGATTCAGTGTTTGAGGAAAAGAAGTGAAAACCTTCGAGGTTAACATACCGTTTAAGGAACTCTAACCTCGAAGGTTAATGCAGGTAAATAAAGGAAATCCGGATTCGGTTTTTGAAGAGAAGAAGTAGCTAACCTTCAGGGGTTTTACTATAGCAACCCTAACCTTGAAGGTTGTCAGCTAACGCAGCCGCTTATAAATATCACATTTTGTGCAAACTGTATTTTTTGTTTCCCCTTTATAGTCAAGATTGTTAAATAAGCTTCTCGAATATTTATACTTATCGTTATACCAGATTTCTGCAAAAGTTTCTTTAGTTAAATCTCCCCAGACATTTTCTTTACTCGTTACCCAGCAGCAGGGAGTGACTTTTCCATCAGGGTTAATAACTGTCGAGTTGAAAAGCTGGTTACAGGGACGATCGTTCAAGGGAGTGTATCTTCCATTCTTATAAAAATCTAAAACAAATGCCTGGTTTTTAGGAAGCCATTCTTCTTTTCTTTCTTGTAGTGTCCCGGGAAATTGTATGTCCGGGACGTCATCTGACAAACCCATTTTATCAAATATTATCTCAATACCTAAAGATTTTGCCAGCTCTTTTGCATAATCTATTTCGTGTTCGTTGTATTTATTAACTATAAATTTCCAAACAACTTTCGGATCTCTTTTTCTTAATTTCTTTTTTGCTTCAACAGTATAGCGAATATTGTTTACAACCCAATCGAAGTTTCCTTTTACTCTGTATTTCTCATAGCTTTCCTGGGAAGCACCATCTGCGGAGATTACTAATTGATGCAAACCGGATTCGACAAGCTGTTCAAAAAATTCTGGTTTCTGTTTTATGCTGAAATTTGTATGAGTGATTGTATAAATATTTCTTGATGCTGTTTCTTTAATGATGTTAAATATTTCATGATGAAGAAGTGGTTCTCCCCAGTTGAAAAGTATTACAACTTTTATAGAAGGCATTTTATTGAGGACCATCTTAAAAGTTTCAAAGCTCATTTTGCCTTTTTCATAGTTCTGATTTTTTGAAGCACAAAGCGGGCAATCTAAATTGCAGATATTAATTGGATCAATAATAGCAGCGCGCGGTAAACCCGGAGTAAGTGTATTCGGACTGAATCTGAATTTTAGCCAGTCCCAAATTCTATACTGGTATTTTACAGGAATTCTCTGCCAGAACGCTAAATAGCCTTTGAATAAAATTGAATTCAAATCGATACTTTACTTAAAATTGTATTAGACCCGCAAAATATAGTAAAATAATGAGAAGAATTTTACAAATAATCGCACTTACAAAAACAGTTCATCAAAATTTGTAAGATTAAGAGGATAATTCTATTTTTAAATGTTATATGCGAATGAACACAAGAGACATATTTAAGTGAGTTCCAGATTTTTCGAAAATCTTTCAACCCGAATCTCCTCCAAATCTTATAAAGCTATGGAAAGAGCAAGGATGTCAGAGCACACCCTGATTATAATCATTGCGATTATTATCGGAGTACTGGGCGGGTTTGCCGGTGTTGGCATTCGTGCAATGATTAAAGGTATTTCGGAGATAAGTTTTCCGGGACCGGGGACAGTTCTGGATAATATAATGAGTAATCCATGGTATATAGTTTTACTTGCGCCCGTTGTCGGTGGAATTATTGTCGGACCAATTATTTACTTTTTTGCTCCCGAAGCAAAAGGTCACGGTGTCCCTGAAGTTATGCAGGCAATTTTATTGAAAGGAGGAGCGATTCGTGCAAGGGTTGCTTTTATTAAAGCAATTGCTTCTGCTATTTCAATAGGAAGCGGTGGCTCTGTAGGAAGAGAAGGCCCGATTATCCAGATTGGATCAAGCCTCGGTTCGATGGTTGGGCAGTTTACGAGAGTACCTCCCAAAAGATTAAAAACTTTAGTAGGATGCGGTGCTGCTGCGGGTATAGCAGCTGCATTCAATGCTCCTATTGCGGGGGCGTTGTTCGCGGTTGAAATTATACTGATGGATTTTGCAGTTGCACAGTTTTCTCCAATAGTTATTTCTTCTGTAATGGCAACTGTTATTTCAAGAATGTTTGAAGGCGACTTTGCAGCTTTTGTGGTTCCGAAATACCAGTTAGCTTCTCCCTATGAAATCATATTTTATTTTGTGCTTGGTGGATTGTGCGGATTAGCTTCCTTCGCCTTTATTAAATCATTATACTTTACTGAGGATTTTTTTGATAACAAATTTAATTTTCCCGAATGGTTGAAACCTGCCGTTGGCGGACTCGGTGTGGGAATTATAGGATTATTCTTTCCATACGTAATGGGTGTCGGTTACGATACAATTAATGCTGCTCTCTATGGTAAGATGGTCTGGGAACTTGCACTTGCATTAGTCTTTCTAAAAATAATTGCGACATCGATTACTCTTGGTTCGGGAGGTTCGGGAGGAATATTTGCGCCTTCACTATTTATGGGCGCAATGGTTGGATACTTTTTCGGTTATCTTGTGCATTCAGTATTTCCTGAAACCACGGCTACGCCCGGCGCTTACGCTCTCGTAGCAATGGGAGGATTAGTCGCCGGCACAACAAGAGCACCAATCACCGCAATTATTATTGTTTTTGAATTAACAAATGATTACAAAATTATTTTGCCCTTGATGGTAACCTGCATAATCAGCACAATTCTTTCATCAAGATTTTCTAGGGAATCAATTTACACTCTTAAGCTTGTTCTAAAGAACATTGGAATTAAAGAGGGAGTTGAAACAAATGTGCTGGAATCAATTTATGTTAAAGATGTTTATAATGAAAAATTTAGTTCAATAAATGTTTTGGAAAATTTCAGCAAGCTTGTTAAAAATGTTCTTCGTGCTAAAGATTCCGATTTCCCTGTAATCGATGCCGAAGGAAAAATCAGGGGTATGCTATGTCTTAATGACATTAAAGATTATTTATATGAAAAAGATTCACTGCAAAACCTCCTTATTGCAGGCGATATTGCGAATCAAAATTTTGAAACGATAACTCCTTCTGAAAACTGCAGAGTTGCACTCGATAAAATGAAAGCCCTTCAATACAGCGGTTTGCCGGTGGTTGAAGAGAATGATTCCCAAAAAGTTATAGGTATGATCTGGAGAAAAGATATTCAGGATGCATATGATGTAGAAATTGAAAGGGTTGAAATAACATCAAACCTTGCAAGCAGTATAACAATGAAAGATGAAACGGCAAGCATTAACTTCATGGAAGGTTATTCGATTGCTGAAATCAATCCGCCAAAATCTTTCATCGGTAAATCGATCCGTGATCTGAATATCAGGGTAGAATTCGGAGTAGATGTATTATCTATTAAAACTAAAATAAAAAAAGGGGAGAAGGTAAACGCGATTCCGAACCCGGGTTACGTTATTACAGAAAATGATACTTTAATTGTCGCGGGAGAAATAAAAAATATTAACATGATCAGGAATATCCAATGAAAACTATTTCAATTGAAACCTTGTTTAAGTTTTTCTTTCCAGCCGTATTTTTGATGTTTGTTTTATCTTCTTGTTCACCTAAGCCAAAATTTGAGGGAACATTTGGTTACAATCCTGAAAAACCGAAAGCTGGTGATGAAATAACTGTCTTTTATAATTCTGATAGTACAAAGCTTGCTAAGGCCGATAGCGTAGAGCTTATTGCTTATCTTTATAGTAAGGATCTCGATAACACTATTGGTGTTGAAATGATTAAGACTAAAGAAGGCTGGGAAGGTAAAATTAAAACCACTCCCGAAACCCGCGGATTAATTATTAAATTTAAGCACAATGAAGATGTAGATAATAATTCCAAGAAAGGTTATGTAATTTATTTATATGGGAATGATGGTAAAATTTTACCTGGAAGTAAGGCAGGACTCGGAGGCGCTCTTCTTAACTGGGGTTCATATTACCTGGAACTTGACCGGGATTTTTCATTAGGTCTTAAATATGTTCAACAAGATTTTCAAAATCATCCTGAAATAAAGGATGATTATCTCGATCAGTACCTTTCACTTTATCAACAGGTTTATCCTGATAAAGTTGATTCCGTTGCACAATCGGAACTTATGCGGCTTGAAAAGAAGGATGCCCTTACCGACGATAATCTTACAGTTTTAACAAAATGGTATGGAGAAATAAATAACGAAGAAAAATCTGGCAATTATAAGAAGATCCTTTCTGAGAAATTTCCACAAAGTAAATACTTACAGGTAAAGAGATACAAAGAAATTCGTGCCGAGCAGGATTTGAATAAGAAGCTAGCAATGACTGAACAGTTTGCAAAAGACTTTCCTGAAAATGAATACACTGAAGCTGCGTATGATCTTGTTGCAAATCTTTACAGGGATAAAAAATTATACAAACCGCTAAAAGATTTTTTGGCTGAAAACATAAATCGCCCGAGCGTTTTCAGGTTTTATTCTGTTGCTCAAAGAATGTATTCTGAAAATGCGGATTTAAATACTGCTATTGAAATTGCAAAAATGGGAGTCGATAGGGGAGAAAAAGAACTCAACAATCCTCATGGCAAGAAGCCTGAATCTCTTACGGAAAAAGAATGGAAGGAAGAAAGAGAATATTATCTCGGTCTTGTTTTATATTCTTATGGAGATGGCCTCTATCTTTCAGGGAAAAAGAAAGATGCTTTGCAAAATGTTGAAAGAGCTGCCGACTTAACAAAGAACCAGGAAGGTGATATTAATGAGCTATACACAAAGCTGCTTTATGAAAACGGAGATAACGAGAAAGCAAAAATGGTTATTGAAGGTTTTATAAAGAATGGGAAAAGTACTGCAGGAATGATTGATGTTTTGAAGAATGTTTATAAAACAGAAAACGGTTCCGATGATGGTTTCCAGGCTTATCTTTCAACACTAGAATCTACTTCATTGAAAAATTTAAAGGATAAGCTTGCCAAAGAAATAATAAGCGAACCAGCACCCGACTTTACACTCGAAGACCTAAACGGGAATAAAGTTTCTCTTTCTGGTTTGAAAGGAAAGACAGTTGTTATCGATTTCTGGGCAACATGGTGCGGACCGTGTATCAATTCTTTTCCCGGAATGGAGAAGGCACGTGAGAAATATTCCAAAGATGAAAATGTGAAGTTTCTTTTTGTTAATGCGTGGGAAAGAGAAAAAGACAGGAAAGCAAGCGTGGAAAAATTCTTAAAGAAAAATAATTATCCTTTCCATATTCTTATGGATTATGACGATAGAACGATAGGGGATTATAAAGTTGCAGGCATTCCTACAAAATTTGTAGTTGATAAGAACGGCAAAATAAGATTTGTGAGTATTGGTTTTGAGGGAAACACTGACCAGCTTGTCGAAGAGCTTTCTACAGTGATTGATTTGGTAGAGTAGAGTTTAAAAACATTGAAACCCCTCCTCGCCTCCCCTTTACCAAAGGGGAGGACGGGTGGGGTTTTAATTTATTACTTCAGCATCTCTTCAATTTGGAAAACCGGCTTAATATCAACAGGAATATCCGATAGTTTATTTATCAAAGTTTGCATCGATGGAGAAATTACTGCATCTTTTTTAATTAATTCTTTTGCTGCGTTATAATCACCTTTTGCCTGTATCATTAAAATCATGTTTGCCAGATCTTTCAATGCCTTTCCTACCTTTTCAAAATTTACTTTTACTTTTTGTGTAGCTTCGTCGTATTCATATCCACCATTTTCAAGAAGATAATTATAAATAATTGCGTTGCCGCCGCCGTGTGCTTCGTTAATTCCAAATCTAACCGTGCGGAAAATACCCGCAAGAAATGATACATAAGTTTCTTTTTCAAATGATTTTGGGAAAACACCTTTCTCTATCATAAAAACATTATTATACATTCCAAGTATATCGGCTTTACATTCTTCTAATGTTGCATAAGTTTCTTTAAGCTCTATCCTGACTTCTGTATTTCTTCCGTTAACTTTTATAAACCCGGGACCGATACCATGTGACATTTCATGCATTAGTGCATGAGTGAAGAACGAATTAAAAGTTACATATTGAAATTGTTCCTGGTCCAAAACAATTTTAGCAATTGGAATTAATTGCTTTTCATATTTTGCCTCCGAAACATTTTTAAGCATAACCTTTTTAGAACCTTTTGCCTTACGAACTCTTTCATCATTAGGGAGATTAAAAGCGAGCGTTTGCACCGCCGCTTTGGAATCACCAGCGACAAAAACCTCATTTACGACTGCAATAGGTGATTCTGATCCACGATCCAGGTTTTTATACTCCATCGGAATAGGAAGATGTAATTCCATATCTTTGAGATATTTCTTAAAGACCTCGAGCTTTTTACTCTCTTTAGGATCTCTTATTGTAAGAAAACTTTCAAACGATGCTTTATAATTGTATAGATTGTCTTCATAAACTTCATATGGACCGATTACAACTTCTATATCGTTATCTTTTACATCCATCCATGCCATATCGCTTTCATAGTAGTCGTTGCTCAGGAAAGCAGCAGCACGGGTAAGTAAGTATTTTTTAAGTGAAGGATTGTCAGCATAACCGGCTGCGTCCTTTAATATATTTGATATCTCTGTTAGTTTGTCCTTAAAATATTCGCTATAAGGAATTGCTACTAAGCTATCGCTATCTCTTCTTATCATTGTAAATTCACTCGTAAAACTTTTTTGATCTTCAGGATGAATTTTTATCCAGCCTTCAAATTCTTCTTTGGTCATATCTTCAGGATAAAAATTTGCTCCTGCAGGTTTTGTCGCAGTTCCTATAAATGGTTTATCATGTTCCAAACGGTCAAATGGTCCGAACATAATATTGAACAATTCTAATTTTAATTTTGCTTCTTCACTATTTTGACCCATCAGGTCAGCTTTTATTTCCTCATTCTTTGAATAAACCTGGTTGAGAAAAAGACTATCGATTAATTTAGATGCGCGGTAAAGTTTTTCAACAACAATTTTTTGCCTGTCATCGAGAATACTATCATTGTATTTAAGTTCCGTTGGTGAAAAATTGGCAATTTCTTTTTTTACCATTTCAATTCCCTCAGTTTCATTTTTATTTACTTCCTCTTTTTTCTGTTCGCATCCTTGTAAGATAAAGGCAATAAGAAAAAAAGCTGATACAAAATATTTCATTTGATTTACCTTTTTGAAAATTTTAATTAGAATAATAAATATAATGAGATTTAGAGTAACTGTTTAGGTAGTAATACACATGTAATTCAATGCGTTTAATTCGTTTGCTGTTTTAATTTATTTCTCTTTTGTAGATACCAGGCAACAAGCCAGCAAAAAGAAGCCCACGCCAGACCGACCGTCCATCCGCCAATGACATCGGTTGGATAATGTACTCCAAGATAAACTCTGCTGAATCCGATAATAAATACTAAAAATAATGCAGCAGAGAGAATGTAAATTCTTATCTTTTTATTTTTCTGAATTCTTGCAATTATTGCAGCCTGTGTAAGGTAAACAATTGCAGACATCATAGAGTGACCACTAGGAAAGCTTAACGGGGTAACACTTATCAGTCTGTAGCTTATATCCGGTCGTGCCCTTCCATAAAATTCTTTGAGACCAAGTGAAATTAGAATTCCGCCAATAGTAGCTACAAGGAGAAGCCACATTGTATTGTAGCGTTTCTGGAAATACAAAAATCCCACAACAAAAATTGTAATAATTGTAATTATAGTTTCACCGCCGAGAGAAGTAATATCCCGCATAGACTCTGTTAAAAAATATGGACCAGTTGGTTCAGAGTTGTTTCCTTCCACTCTGAAATATTTTATTATTGATTCATCAAATTGTTTTGTGGTTCCGTTGGTTACAAGCATTCCCACGTTTATAAAAACAAAGAGACTTAAAAAGAAAGTGAGAAGAACTAAAAGAATTTTTATCTCTTTTGTGGCAAGTTCTTTTATTAAATTTCTGAATGAGGAAAAGTTTTCAGATTTCATTTTAAGCGGGGGTAAAAATAAAGATGAGCTCTAATATGAAGCTCGCTTTCTTCACTGGTTGTGTAGTAACCGTGGGCGTTGTAGCTCCAGCAAATTGCTTCTCCCTGCGGTTCACGCACATAAGGCAAAGTGTAATATTTATTTGTAAATGCCTCAGCTACCGATTGTCCTGCATTTCTTTTCCAGTAATAAACCGAATCATAATTTTTTAATAAAATTTCCTCTCCGTTATAGGAAATATCTCCCGCTACAATCATAGTAAATGGGAGAGTTAACATATATTTTATTGTAATTGTATCCGTTAAAGATTGAGGATAACTTAAGAGATAAACATTTACATTCTTCTCTCTTTTGGAAACAACATAAATATCCTTTGTTAATGGGTCGACTATTAAAGCTTCGGCATCTCTTGGTCCATCGGGATATTTGAATGTAATAACTTCACAACCTTTAAGAGTTTCATAGACAGGAGCCTGGTTTGAATCGACATCCGGCTCCGGAACTCTGTAAATATATTTGGTATCGTATTGAGCAAAATTATCTCCAGTTTCGGCAATGTAAATATATTCTTTCCCCGCAACAGGACCGTGACCAACTTCGATATCTTCCCAGTCTCTGTTTGTAACTCCATCAATATGAAAAATTCCGAGATTTTTGCCATGAGTATTTATAGCAAAAATTCTTGCGCTGTCACCAGAATCATTATGAGTCCATAAAACTCCGATGTTCTTCTTGCTTGAGGCAATACCGGAAGCTTCGTTAATCTCACTAAGTTGAAGCGCTCCTCTGTCTTCCCACTGTGCCTGTGCGGATGATGGTGCCTGTGCATTTGAGCAGGAAACAAACGTTAGAAGCATAGGAAGAATCGTTTTTAAAAAATGTTTTCTTTTAATAAAAAAATCATATAACATTAGCATGCCTGTTTTATATTTAATTTTCTTAGGAAATTTACATTTTAAGCGAGTCAAAATCTATTTATTTCATTTTAAGAAATCTTTACCAAGGAACTATTTTATTTTGAGGAAGTTAAACAAACCATAAAATTACTAATCAAGATAACGGAGAAAAATCATGAAAAAACGATCCGGTTTTCTTTTACTATTTTTTCTTTTGCTTTCTGCAAATTTCCTTTCTGCGCAGCAGGCTGATCAAAAGTCTGTAGCAGTTACAGTTTATAATTCGAACCTCGGCGTTGTTAAAGATTTGAGGACAATTGATATAAATTCCGGAACATCGCAAATTGCCATAACAGATGTTGCTCAATTCATCGATCCCACAAGCGTTCACATTGATTTAAATGGGGAAGTGATTGAACAAAATTATCAATATGATCTTGTGAGCCTGGATAAAATTCTTCAGAAATATATTGATAAGGATATTCAATTAATCGGCGAAAACAGTGAACTTATCGAAGGAAAGCTGTTGTCGTCATTCGGGGGACAAATTGTTCTTCAGAAAAAAGAAGGCGGTTTGCTTATGCTTCCCAATCTTTCAAAATATAGATTTTCCGTCGGTACTTTACCGGAAGGATTAATTACTAAACCTACACTTTTATGGAAAGTTAATTCTCCTAAAAGTGGAAAACAGGATGTTGAAATTTCCTACCAAACCTCCGGAATGAACTGGCATGCAGAATATGTTGCGGTATTAAATAGCGATGATACAAAACTCGATTTGAATTCCTGGGTTAGTATTGAGAATAAATCCGGGACAACTTATAAAGATGCTATACTTAAACTTGTAGCAGGAGATGTAAACCTTGTTAAAGACCAGCAAAGAGTTAATTATCAGCCGCAGGAAATGATGGTTAAAAGTATGGGGGTTTCACAGCCACAATTCCAGGAAAAAGAATTTTTTGAATATCATATTTATAATCTTCAGAGACCGACTACCCTAGCAAACAATGAAACCAAGCAGATATCTTTGTTTGAAACTTCCGGTGTTAAAGCGGTTAAAAAGTATTTCTATGATGGCGGACGAAATTATTATTCCTCAAATACCAGCCAAACCGGTAAAGTAGATGTTGTGGTTGAGTTTGAAAATAAAGAAGAAAATAATATGGGACTGCCGATGCCGAAGGGTAAAGTGAGAATGTATAAATCGGATGGAAAAACTCTTGAATTTATCGGCGAAGATTTAATAGACCACACTCCAAAAAATGAAAAGGTAAGACTAAAATTAGGACAGGCTTTCGATGTAGTAGTTGAAGATGTTCAAACTGAAAATAAAAAGATTACAGACAGAGTCTGGGAACAAGCGTACGAAGTAAAGTTCAAGAACAGGAAAAAAGAAGATATAACCGTTGAAGTAGAAAGATTTCTTGGCTTGAACTGGGAAATTCTTAGTTCTTCAATCGATTATCAAAAGAAAGATGCTCAAAATATTATATTCAAAGTTCCGGTTTCTCAGGATGGTGAAACTGTTTTGAAGTTCAAAGTAAGATATAGATATTAAAAAAATATAGAGGCAGTTCAGCAAAACTGAACTGCCTACAACTTAAAGTTTAAGAATATGAATAGTGCCCGCCGAAAGAACTGAAAATCATTGCACCGAAAGCAATAAAGAAAATAATAGCAAGCACTGCAATAACTATCCCGATTATCATTAGCACTTTTTGAATAAAGAAAAAGCTTCCTTGTCTTTCAAATGCACTCTCAAGTAAATTGACATCGTTAGAACCAAGATAACTGTTATAAGCATCTGCGGATTCTCTTAATC
>Ga0075308_1000180_pt1 | contig 17993 bp, 15 predicted proteins | sample Joice_ThreeSqA_D_3_FD_120062 | JGI IMG/M metagenome (GOLD analysis project Ga0075308, IMG submission 120062) | Natural and restored wetland microbial communities from the San Francisco Bay, California, USA, that impact long-term carbon... | ecosystem: Environmental > Terrestrial > Soil >... | reverse complement strand
AAGAGTAACAACAGCTTTTTTATATTTTGAAGTTCTTCCTACAAACCTGCCGCTTTTTCTGAATTGAGTTTTGGTTTTACCTTTATGTCTTAAAGTTTTTATATCAATTACATGCACATTAAATTTTTGCTCGATAGCTTTTGCAATCTCAACTTTGTTTGCCTTTGGATTAACAATAAAACCAAATTTATTCTGAACTGCTGAAATGTTTGTCATTTTTTCGGTTATCAATGGTCTTATTAGAATATTATGCATATTATTCCTCCGAATTGCCGTTTCCGAAAGATCCATTGATTACATCAACAGCACTTTTCTGTAAAATCAAAACCTGGTTATTTAGAATATCATAAGTCGAGGCTTTATTTGCTTCAAGTATTTTTACTTTAGGAATATTCCTGCCTGATTTATAAACATTCTCTTGCGTACCATTTGTAAGAATCAAAACTTTTTTGCCAGCAACATTCAATGCTTTAAGTATGTTTGAAAATTCTTTTGTTTTTGATACCTCGAAATTAAAATCCTCAACAACAATGACTTGTTCATCTTTCACCTTATAACTGAAAGCGGATTTTCTTGCAAGGCTTTTTACTTTTTTAGGAATACCTTGACTGTAATCTCTTGGACGGGGACCAAAAATTCTTCCTCCACCGACCCATAAAGGAGAACGACTTGTACCAGCACGTGCACCGCCTCTTCCTTTTTGTTTCCATGGTTTTTTACCTCCACCTCTTATCTCACCACGCTCTTTTGATTTATGTGTACCCTGTCTCTTGTTTGCAAGATGAGTTTTTACTGCAAGGTATATTGCATGGTCATTCGGTTCGATACCAAAAATATCTTTCGACATATCAACCTTTTTACCGCTGCTCTTACCATCTATTTTATAAATATCGAGTTTCATTTTTTATAATTACTTTTTTTTCAATTCTACAATTGAATTAATAGCACCTGGGACGGCACCTTTAACCAGGATGAGATTTTCTTCAAGCATAATTTTAATAACTTTTAAATTAGAGACTGTTACACTTCGATAACCAGTTCTGCCAGCCATTCTTTGTCCTTTAAAAACTCTTGACGGATAAGAGCTCGCTCCAATCGAACCTGGTGCCCTTAACCTGTCACTCTGTCCATGAGTAGTTCCACCAACTCCACCAAAGCCATGTCTTTTCATAACGCCCTGGAAACCTTTTCCTTTACTCTTGGCAGTAACTTTTATTTTTTCACCTTCTTTAAAAATATCTACTTTAACTTCATCACCTATTTTAAAATCGCCAATAGCCGGAAATTTAAATTCTCTTAAAAGTAAACTTGGAGATAAGCTATTCTTTTTAAATTGTCCTAAAACCGGTTTGGAAACATTTTTTTCTTTTCTCTCGCTAAATCCAAGTTGAAGCACTTCGTAACCATCTTTATCCGTTGTCTTTATAGAAACAACTTTACAAGGTCCGGCCTGAATAACAGTAACAGGAATTTGTTCTCCCTGACCGTCGAACACGCTTGACATTCCCAATTTTCTACCGATTAACCCGGACATCATATCTCCCGATAACTTTAAAGTTTAATTTCTATATCAACACCCGCCGGAATGTCCAATTTACTTAACGAATCGACGGTTTTGTTGTTTGAATTATGAATATCTATTATTCTTTTATGTGCCCTTGTTTCAAATTGCTCACGAGATTTTTTATCAACGTGAGGAGATCTTAAAACAGTATAAACAGTGCGCCTTGTTGGAAGGGGTACAGGTCCTGACACGACAGCTCCTGTGCTTCTAACAGTTTTAATAATCTTTTCAGCAGATTTATCGATCAGAATATGATCGTACGATTTTAATTTTATTCTTATTTTCTGACCGGGCACTTTATTTAACTCCTTAAAAACTATGCAAACAGAAGGGAGTTAATAACTCCCTTCTGTCATCAATAATTTATCTATTCATTAATTTTGGTAACAACACCTGCACCGACTGTTCTTCCGCCTTCACGAATAGCAAAACGTAATCCTTCTTCCATTGCTATTTCAGAAATCAATTCAACAGAAAGCATAACTCTATCACCTGGCATAACCATTTCTGTTCCTTGTGGAAGTGTAGCAACACCGGTAACATCGGTTGTTCTAAAATAAAACTGAGGTCTGTAACCATTAAAGAAAGGTGTGTGTCTTCCACCTTCATCTTTGGACAGAATATAAATTTCACCTTCAAATTTTTTGTGTGGGGTGATACTTCCTGTTTTGGCCAAAACCATTCCTCTTTCAATTTCATTTTTATCTACACCCCTCAGTAATATACCGGCATTGTCACCAGCCATAGCCGCATCAAGTTCTTTCCTGAACATTTCTATACCTGTAACAACAGTCTTTTTGTGAACGCCAAGACCAATAAGTTCTACTTCTTCCTGGATCTTAACCTGACCTCTTTCAACTCTACCTGTTGCAACCGTACCACGACCCGTAATAGAGAAAACATCCTCAACTGGCATAATAAATGGCTTATCTGTATCTCTCTGTGGAACAGGAATATAACTATCTACTGCATCCATCAGTTCCCAAATACAAGTAAATCTTGGATCATCTAGTGGTGCATTAGAAGTAGCTGCTTCCAAAGCCTGAAGAGCTGATCCTTTAATAATAGGAATTTCATCTCCAGGAAATTCGTAAGAGTTTAAAAGATCTCTTAGTTCAACTTCTACTAACTCAATTAGTTCAGGGTCATCAACCATATCAATTTTATTCATAAATACTACAATTCTTGGAACACCAACCTGGCGTGCAAGAAGTATATGTTCACGTGTTTGAGGCATAGGACCATCAGTTGCAGCAACCACCAGAATAGCACCATCCATCTGGGCAGCGCCAGTTATCATGTTTTTAACATAATCTGCGTGACCCGGACAGTCAACATGTGCATAGTGTCTTTTTTCAGTAGAATACTCAACGTGAGCTGTAGCAATCGTAATACCTCTTTCTCTTTCTTCCGGTGCATTATCTATACTATCAAATGTTCTAACTTCAGATAGACCCTTTCTACTAAGAGCCATTGTGATGGCAGCTGTTAATGTAGTTTTTCCATGATCGACGTGACCAATTGTACCTACGTTAACGTGAGGCTTACTCCTATCAAATTTTTCTTTTGCCATCTAATTTCTCCTTCAATTATTATTTATTTATAATTTTTTATGCTGTTACCGATTTTTTACCTAGTGTTTTTTCCGCTATTTCATCAGCAATTGATTTAGGTACTTCCTGATAAAATTCAAATTGCATTGTATATATTGCACGTCCCTGGGTCATTGAACGCAAGATAGTTGCATATCCAAACATTTCAGCCAAAGGAACCCGTGCTTTAATTACCTGGGCATCTTTTCTTGCAGTAAATCCCTCGATTTTTCCACGACGTGAATTAAGATCGCCCATAACATCACCTAAATATTCCTCCGGTGTTACAACCTCAACATCCATTATTGGTTCTAATAACAGAGGCTTTGCTTTTTTTGCGCCTTCCTTAAATGCAATAGATCCGGCCACTTTAAAGGATATTTCATCAGAATCAACGTCATGATATGAACCGTCATAAAGTTTAGCTTTAATATCTACAACAGGAAAACCTGCAACTACACCGTTTCTCATAGCCTCCTGAATACCGGCAGATACCGGAGCAATAAACTCTTTAGGAACAACGCCTCCCACTATTCCATTAATAAACTCATATCCTTTACCTGGCTCATTAGGACCAAGTTCAATCCAAACGTGTCCATACTTACCACGTCCACCGGATTGTTTAACAAATTTACCTTCTGAATTTACTGTCTGAGAGATAGTTTCTCTATAAGCAACTTGAGGTTTACCAACGTTTGCATCTACTTTAAATTCTCTTTTCATTCTGTCAACAAGAATTTCAAGGTGAAGTTCACCCATTCCGCTTATTAATGTCTGTCCTGTTTCATCATCAACTTTTACTCTAAAAGTCGGATCTTCATCAGATAACCTGGTAAGAGCATCAGAAAGTTTATCCTGATCAGCTTTTGTTTTAGGTTCAATCGCGATTTGTATTACTGGTTCAGGGAATATTATTTTTTCCAATAATACCGGATCATCTTCAGAACATAGAGTATCACCTGTCTTAGTATGTTTTAACCCAACTGCAGCAGCAATATCTCCTGCTCTGACTTCTTCAATTTCTTCTCTATGATTAGCATGCATTTGTAATAATCTGCTAATTCGTTCTTTCTTCTCGCTTACTGCATTATATGTATAAGAACCGGATTTCAACACTCCTGAATAAACTCTGAAAAATGTTAGCTTACCCACAAAAGGATCGTTCATTATTTTAAAAGCAAGTGCAATAAATTTTTCCTTATCATCAATTTTTCTTTTTACTTTGTCATTAATTCCAATATGATGAGCTTCAATTTCTTTGAAATCAACCGGTGATGGGAGAAAATCAATTACAGAATCAAGAAGCTTCTGAACACCTTTGTTTTTAAAAGCCGAACCGCAAATAACAGGAATTATTTTAAGTTCAATGGTTGCTTTTCTAAGAACAGCGGTAATCTCATCCACACTTATCTCTTTTCCTTCAAGATATTTTTCAAGCAAAGTATCATCAACATCGGAAACAGCTTCGAGCATCTCTGTTCTAAATTTATTTGCGGTCTCCATTAAATCATGAGGAATATCTATTTCATCGTATGTTGCACCTAAAGTTTCATCGTGGTACATTCTTGCCTTAAAACTAATTAAGTCAATAATCCCAGTGAACAAATCACCCTCTCCAATAGGTAGAGTGATAGGAATCGCATTGGCCCCAAGTCTGTCTTTCATCATTTGAACGGCACTATAAAAATCAGCACCTGTTCTATCCATCTTATTAACAAAGGCAATTCTCGGAACTTTGTATTTGTCCGCCTGTCTCCAAACAGTTTCAGATTGTGGTTCGACACCACCCACTGCACAGAATAATGCAACGGCTCCATCCAATACTCTTAAGGAACGTTCTACTTCAACTGTAAAGTCAACGTGGCCGGGAGTATCTATTATATTAATTTGATGATCACTCCAAAAACATGTTGTTGCAGCACTTGTAATTGTAATACCACGTTCTTTTTCTTGTTCCATCCAATCCATTGTAGCTGCGCCATCATGCACTTCACCTAACCGATGTGTTCTACCGGTATAAAAAAGAATTCTTTCGGTAGTTGTTGTTTTACCGGCATCAATATGCGCCATAATCCCAATGTTTCTAACCTTCTCTAAACTAAATCTCGCCATTATACATCTATCATTCTTTAATTAAACAATTACCATTTAAAGTGAGCAAACGCTTTGTTTGCTTCAGCCATTCTATGAGTATCTTCCTTTTTTTTCACTGAAGAACCTTCTCCGTTAGAAGCGGAAATTAATTCTGAAGCAAGTTTTAACGCCATAGATTTATCGTTTTTTTCACGGGAATAAGTCTTCAACCAACGCATAGCTAATGCAATCCTTCTTTCAGGCCTTACTTCAGTAGGAACCTGGTAAGTTGCTCCACCAACTCTTCTGCTTCTTACTTCAATAACAGGTTGAACATTTGCAATTGCCTTCTTAAAAACTTCAATCCCTGATTTTTTTGTTCTTTCTTCAATTATTTCGAAAGCACCGTATAGTACGTCTCTTGCTTTTGATTTCTTTCCATCATACATCAAAGCATTAATAAATTTTGCGACTATTAAATCGTTGTACTTTGGATCTGCTTCTATATATTTTTTTTCGGCTCTTTTCTTTCTCATTTATTAAGCTTTCGGTTTTTTAGCTCCGTATTTTGATCTGCTTTTTTTTCTATCCTCAACACCACTTGTATCCAGAGTTCCTCTAATAATATGATAACGAACTCCTGGCAAATCTTTAACTCTTCCGCCTCTATTAATACTATCGAATGTTCCTGCAAATTGTGTCCCTCACCAGGGATATATGCAGTCACCTCGATACCATTTGTTAATCTAACCCTTGCGACTTTTCTTAAAGCAGAGTTAGGTTTTTTAGGAGTAGTTGTATAGACTCTTGTACACACTCCTCTTTTCTGAGGACAAGTTTCGAGAGCAGGGGCTTTCTTTTTTACTACGATCTGAACTCTGCCCTTACGAATCAACTTATTAATTGTTGGCAAAAATAACTCCTAGGTCAATATTTCATAAAAAATTTCAGACTTCTAATATAGCTCTTGGGCTTAATTTTGTCAAGAAAACCAAAATTAAGTAGTTCGACCCAAATATTATTCAGTTACCTGAACTTCCTCCTCGGGAGTAACCTCCGGAACTACTATTTCTGTTTTAAGCAATATATCGCTGTATTTCCTTAAACCAGTACCTGCAGGAATTAGGTGTCCCATCACAACATTTTCTTTAAGACCCAACAGCTTGTCTATTTTAGCTTCAGTAGCTGCATTTGCTAAAACTTTAGTCGTTTCCTGGAAAGATGCCGCAGAAATAAAGCTTTGTGTAGATAATGCAGCCTGGGTAATACCTAAAAGAATATGTTCAAAAGTTGCAGGTTCTGCATCTCTCGCTTCTATTACAGCCTTTTCCTTTTTCTTTAGGTCTGTATTTATTTCTCTAAGTTTACTTTTTGGTATAAGCTGACCATCCTTGAATTTAGAATCTCCCTTATTTTCAATATAAATAAGAGACATAATTTTGTTATTCTCTTCTATAAATTCATTTCTATCAACTACATCTTCTTCAAGGAATTTAGTATCACCAGGTGAAACAATTTTTACCTTTTGCAACATCTGGCGAACAATTACTTCTATGTGCTTATCATTTATTTTGACACCCTGTAAACGATATACATCCTGAATTTCATTTACAAGATATTCCTGTACAGCACTCGTTCCTTTAATCTTAAGAATATCATGAGGATTAATAGGTCCATCTGTGATTTTTTCACCGGCAGGAATTTCATCACTATCCTGTACCAATATATGTTTTCCTAAAGGTACACTATATTTCTTTTCGTCAGAACCATCAGGGGCTGTAACCAAGATTTCTCTGGAACCTTTTTTTCTCTGTCCAAACTTTACAGTACCTTCAATCTCAGAAACAATAGCAGTTTCCTGCGGACTTCTTGCTTCAAACAATTCAGTAACTCTTGGAAGACCACCGGTAATATCACGGCTCTTAGTCTGTTGTTTCGATATCTTAGCTAAAATAGTTCCGGCAGAAATAAGTTCTCCTTCTTCTACCGATAGATAAGATCTCGTAGGAAGATTGAAGGATTTTTTAGTACCGTCTTCTGCTTCAATAAGAATACTTGGAGTAAGATTTTTATCTTTAGATTCGATAACAACTTTCTGCACATGACCGGTTTGCTCATCAGTTACCTGCTGCAGCGTTGCACCATCAATTAAATCCACGAAAATTACTCTACCCGGAATATCAGTAAGAATAACTGCGTTGTAAGGATCGTGATTATATAGCGGAGCTTTTTTCTTAACAGTACTACCATCACTAACCATCAACTCTGCACCATAAGGAACATCATACTTTTTAATCTGGCGGTTGTTCTCATCATAAACACCTATAGTTCCTCTACGACCAGTAACAACTTTTACTGTACCAAGGAAATCAGATTTCTCCACAAATAGAAGTCTCTCAAATTTAACTATTCCATCAGTAGTTGCTTCTACCTGCGACTGACTTGCAATTCTCGAAGAAGTACCACCCAAGTGGAAAGTTCTAAGAGTTAACTGAGTTCCCGGTTCACCTATTGACTGTGCTGCAATAATTCCAACTGCTTCTCCAATTTCAACAAGCTTTCCGGTTGTAAGATTTCTTCCATAACATTTTGCACATACTCCCCGCTTTGATTCGCAGGTAAGTACTGTTCTCATATAAACAGAATCTATACTTGAATCTTCTATTTTTTCAGCTATATCTTCTGTAATAACTTCACCGGCAGGAACAATTAATTCATCTGTTCTGGGATCATATACATCTTCCTGGGCAACACGACCAGTGATTCTTTCACCCAATGGTTCTCTTTCCTGTTCCACATCTTTTAATGCAGTAACTTCTATACCAAGGATAGTCCCGCAATCGAGTTCACTTATAATAACATCCTGCGAAACATCAACTAATCTTCTTGTAAGATAACCTGCGTCAGCTGTTTTTAAAGCAGTATCTGCAAGTCCTTTTCTTGCACCGTGTGTTGAAATAAAATATTCAAGAACTGTTAAGCCTTCTTTAAAGTTTGCCACAATAGGGTTCTCAATAATTTCACCTGCCTGACCCGATAAAGTCTTCTGAGGTTTCATCATCAAACCTCTCATACCTGCAAGCTGACGTACCTGTTCCTGGGAACCTCGCGCCCCGGAGTCAACCATCATATGCAAAGAATTAAATCCACTATTATGTGTTCTGATTTTTTCCATAAGTGCACGGGCAACATCATTAGTTGTGTGTGTCCATACGTCTATAATCTTATTATATCTTTCGGCATCCGTAATAACACCTTGTTCGTGTTCGTTTAGTATGCTTTCAACTTTCTTATTAGCTTTACCAATCAAAGTTTCTTTTTCTTCGGGAACAATCATATCCATATAGCTAACAGAAAGTCCTCCGGCCGTTGCATACCTGAAGCCTGTATCTTTAAGATCATCGAGAAACTTTGCAGTTACTTTATTGCCAAGCTTTAAAAACATCTGACCAATAAATCCGCCAAATGTTTTCTTAATAAGAAGCTGGTTAAAGAAGCCCATCTCCTTCGGAACAATTTGATTGAAGATTACACGACCAGTTGTCGTCTCAATCATTTTGTCATCTATCTTAACTTTGATCTTAGCGTGCAAGCCGAGAACTTTATTATTGTAGGCAATAATCACCTCTTCAGGAGAACTGAAGACCATTCCTTCACCTTTATCTCCTTCACGAAGTTTTGTCAGATAATAACATCCCAAAACTATATCCTGAGTTGGAACAACAATAGGGCTACCGTTTTGTGGAGAAAGTATATTATGACTGCTTAACATTAATAATGAAGCTTCAAGCTGAGCCTCATAAGATAATGGAACATGAACAGCCATCTGGTCACCGTCAAAGTCAGCGTTAAATGCAGTACAAACCATAGGATGAAGCTGAATTGCCCGTCCATCTATTAATGTAGGCTGGAATGCCTGTATTCCAAGTCTGTGTAGAGTAGGAGCCCGGTTAAGAAGTATAGGATGTCCTTCAATTATTTTAGCAAGAATATCCCAAATAATAGGATCTTTTCTATCAACAACTTTTCTCGCACTCTTAACAGTTTTATTATGACCTCTTTCAATAAGTTTTCTGATAATAAAAGGTTTAAATAATTCAACGGCCATGTCTTTTGGCAGACCGCATTGATGAAGCTTTAATTCAGGACCAACAACAATAACAGATCTTCCTGAATAATCAACTCTTTTGCCGAGAAGATTCTGGCGGAAACGCCCTTGTTTTCCTTTAAGCATATCGCTCAAAGATTTTAAAGGTCTGTTGCTGTCACTTCTAACGGCACTTCCTCTTCTCGAATTATCAAAAAGAGCATCAACAGCTTCCTGGAGCATTCTCTTTTCATTTCTTAAAATTACTTCGGGAGCTTTAATATCTATAAGTCTTTTAAGTCTATTGTTTCTTATAATTACTCTGCGATAAAGATCATTTAAATCACTTGTAGCAAACCTACCGCCTTCTAGAGGAACTAATGGTCTAAGTTCCGGTGGAATAACAGGTATATAACTTAATACCATCCACTCGGGTCTGTTCGCAACTTTGTTTTCTTCTTCTTTAAATGCTTCAATAACACGAAGTCTTTTTAGAAGATCGGCTATTTTTTGCTGAGAGGTTTCTACCTTTAATTGAGTTCTTAACTCGTGAGAAAGTTTTTCAACATCTGTATTTTTTAATATTTCTTTTACAGCTTCGCCGCCGATTTTTGCAATGAATTTTTTATCATCATTGTCATCAAGTTTCTCGTTGCCTGCAGGTAAAGAATTAATTACTTCAAAATATTGGTCCTCTGAAATAAGATCTAAACGTGATAAGCCTGTCGGACCAGGATTAATTACTACATAAGATTCATAGTAAATAACTTTTTCAAGTTCCTTTAAACTCAAACCGATTATATTACCAATCTTAGAAGGCTGTGCCCTGAAGAACCAGATATGAACAACAGGAACAGCAAGACCGATATGCCCCATCCTTTCGCGTCTTACACTTTTTTGTGTAACTTCAACACCGCATCTATCGCAGATGATGCCTTTGTATCTTATTCTTTTATACTTACCGCAAAAACATTCCCAGTCCCTTGTAGGACCAAAAATTTTCTCACAGAACAATCCATCTTTTTCCGGACGGAAGGACCTGTAATTAATTGTTTCAGGTTTAGTAACCTCTCCATACGATCTGGACAAAATATCATCTGGACTGGCAAGACTAATTGTGATACTGGAAATATCACGCATCGCATTTTCTTGAATTCTATAAGGCATTTTTATTATCTCCTAATTTCTAAGTGAAAAAATTCTTGTGTTAATTAATTTTGATATCCAGACCCAAGCCCTGGAGTTCTTTAATCAACACATTGAATGACTCAGGAACATTTGGTTCCTGTAAGTTTTCACCCTTAACAATTGCTTCATATACTTTAGCTCTTCCTGCAACATCATCACTTTTTATAGTAAGGATTTCCTGCAGGATATGTGATGAACCATAACCTTCGAGAGCCCACACTTCCATTTCTCCAAACCTCTGACCACCGAACTGGGCTTTACCACCAAGAGGCTGTTGAGTAATAAGAGAGTAAGGACCAATAGACCTTGCGTGAATTTTATCATCTACGAGATGACTAAGTTTCAACATGTAAATGTAACCGCAGGTAACTCTCTGATGGAATTTCTCCCCGCTTCTACCATCATATAAAACTGTTTTGCTTCCTTCATCAAGGCCAGCTTTTTTCATCCACTCTTCAACATCTTCTATCTTCGCTCCATCAAAAATTGGTGTTGCGAATTTTACACCCATCATTTTACCAACCCAACCAAGGGCTGTTTCATAAAGCTGACCGAGATTCATTCTTGAAGGAACTCCAAGTGGATTTAATATAATATCAACCGGCGTTCCGTCAGGTAAGAAAGGCATATCTTCTATAGGAACAATTTTAGCGACAACACCTTTGTTTCCATGCCGACCAGCCATTTTATCACCAACTGCAAGTTTACGTTTCTTGGCCACATATACTTTTGCAAGTTGAACAATGCCCGGAGGAAGTTCATCTCCGGATGTTATTTTAACTTTTTCTCTTTTATATCCTTCTTCGAGGTCAGAAAGGACATCGAAATAATTTTTATAAAGAACATTTATGTGACTGTTAAGCCGCTTCGATTCGAACCAGTCAAGTGTATAATCAAGCTTTGTCACATCTTCTAAAGAAGAGAAAGTAGTGTCTTTAATTGTAGTTCCACTTCTTAGAACAATACTTCCATCAAGATCCCTGATTCCAGTTGCAGAATTTCCATCAGTAAGCTTTGTAAGCTTTTCAACTAACTTCTGATAAAGTACGGCAAGTTTTTCAGTATGTTCTGTTTCCAGAGTTTCTAATTCTTTTTTCTCGGTTTTCTTTGCTTCATTATCTTTTCTCTTCCTGCTGAACAACCTTGTTTTAATTACAGTTCCTTTTAATCCCGGAGGCGCTTTCAAAGATGCATCTTTAACATCGCCGGCTTTATCTCCAAAAATAGCTCGTAATAATTTTTCTTCCGGTGTAGGATCGGTTTCTCCTTTAGGAGTTATTTTTCCTATAAGAATATCACCTTCTTTAACTTCAGCACCTTCTCTTATTATTCCATCCTCATCAAGATTCTTTACGGCTTCCTCACTTACGTTTGGAATTTCTCTTGTTAATTCTTCTTCACCTCTCTTTGTTTCTCTAACCTGAAGTTCAAATTCCTCAATATGAATTGAGGTATAAACATCTTCACTTACAACTTTATTACTGATTATAATAGCATCTTCAAAGTTATAACCACGCCAAGGCATAAAAGCAACAAGAACATTCCGTCCTAAAGCAAGTTCGCCTTGATCTGTAGAAGCACCATCAGCGATCACACTTCCTTTTGTAACTCTTTGTCCTTCGCTAACAACAGGTCGCTGATTTATACAGGTCTCCTGGTTGGTACCATGAAATTTTATAAGCCTGTATGTAACTCTTCTCAAATCGTTAAAACTCGTAATAGCTTCGATGCTGTTTGGATTAATATCATACTTAACTACAATCTTATCAGAATCCACATATTCAATTACTCCATCGTCTTCAGCAACAATAATAGCACGGGAGTCAGAAGCTAATTTCTTTTCCATTCCTGTTCCTACAAGGGGAGCCTCGGGTCTCAATAAAGGAACGGCCTGGCGTTGCATGTTTGAACCCATCAACGCTCTGTTAGCATCATCATGCTCAAGGAAAGGAATTAATGCCGCCGCTGCACTTACTATTTGTGCCGGAGCAACATCCATATATTGTATATTGTCAGGAGTCACAATTGGGAACTCACCTTTATATCTTGACTTCACTCTTTCATTAACAAATTTAGAGTGTTCAGTAAGCTCAGCATTTGCTTGTGCAATTGTAACTGCATCTTCCTGCTCGGCAGTTAGATAATCTACTTCATTTAAGACTTTACCCTTTTCTACTTTTCTATATGGAGTTACTAAAAACCCGTAACGATTAACCTTCGCATAAATAGTAAGAGAAGATATCAAACCGATATTTGGTCCTTCGGGAGTTTCTATCGGACAAAGTCTTCCATAATGAGTATAATGAACGTCACGAACTTCAAATCCTGCACGCTCTCTTGTCAAACCGCCAGGACCTAAAGCAGACATTCTTCTTTTATGTGTTAACTCAGCCAAAGGATTTGTTTGATCCATAAACTGAGATAGCTGGTTGGTCCCGAAGAAAGCATTAATAACACTTGTTATTGTTCTTGCATTTACTAAATCCTGTGGTGTAAAGCTTTCAGAATCGCGCATGTTCATTCTCTCTTTAATAGTTCTTGCCATACGCGCCATTCCGATATTAAACTGCTGTCCAAGCTGTTCTCCAACAGTTCTAATTCTTCTGTTTCCAAGATGATCTATATCGTCAACTGATTCATTACCTACCCTGAGCTTAATGATATATTTCATTATTGCGATAATATCTTCTGGAGTAAGGACAGTAGTGGTCTCGGGTATATTTAATAAAAGCTTGTCGTTCATTCTATGGCGACCAACATCACCGAGATCATATCTTTTATCATTAAAGAAAAGTTTTTCTATTAAAGCAGCGGCTGTATCAATATCCGGAGCCTCTCCTGAACGCAATTGTCTGTATATAGAAAACAGTGCTTCTTCTTTATCATGAGAGGTATCTTTTCTTAAAGTGTTGACAATCAGATCTTGATCGGGAGAAGTCTCTGAACTGATAAACTTTAATACATCGACTTCAGCTTCTTTTAATCTCTCTAAATCTTCTTCAGTAAGTACACTATCTTTAGTTAAAAAGATTTCTCCAGTCGAGAAATCAAAAACATCACTTGCTATTGTTCTTCCCACATAATTTTCAATCTTGGCCTTACTTACCTTAACTTCTTCAACAAGATTGAATAACTTTAATATATCTTCATCAGATGCAAAACCAAGAGCACGTAAAAGCATTGTTGCAGGAAATTTCTTTCTTCTATCTATATATACATACATTATATAGTTTATATCGGTAGCAAACTCTACCCATGAACCGCGTAAAGGAATAATCCTGGCAGAATAAATAGGGGTTCCGTTTGGATGAACTGTTTGAGCAAAAGCAACGCCCGGAGAACGGTGCAACTGGGAAACAACAACTCTCTCAGCACCGTTTATTATAAAAGTTCCTTTTTCAGTCATATAAGGAAGATTACCAAGGTAAACCTCCTGTTCAACACTGTTTACAAATTCTTCTGTCTCCGGATCTTTAGTAGATAAACGTAATTTTGATTTTAGAGGTGCGGAAAAAGTGAGTCCTCTTTCTAAACATTCCTGAACTGAATAACGGGGTTTCTCAATATTATATTCAATAAAATCCAGTCTGTAATTCTCTTTATTATCAAATATCGGGAAATTAGAAGTAAAGACCGTTTGCAATCCCTTATCCTCCCTTTTAGAAGAAGGTACCTGAAACTGTACAAACTCTTCAAAAGAATCCGTTTGGATACTTAAAAGATTTGGGGCTTCAAGTATAGAAGGGATTTTGCCAAATGAAATCCGTCCATTACCATTATTAGTACTCAATTTAATACCTCCGATAATTTTTCAATTTCTTATAGTAGTATGCTAACCTTAAGAATCAAATAAGCATAAAAAGCAGTAGGGCAGAAAACTCCGCCTACCACTTTTTTATAGTTTAATATGTGTTAGATGCTAAAAGAATTTATTTGACTTCGACTGTTGCTCCAGCCTCTTCAAATTCTTTTCTAAGCTTCTCTGCTTCGTCTTTAGATATAGCTTCTTTTACTGTGTTTGGAGCACCATCAACAAGATCCTTAGCTTCTTTTAAGCCAAGTCCGGTATGAGCCCTTACAACCTTGATGACGTTAATCTTTTTCTCTCCTGCAGCTTTTAGAACAACATCGAATTCAGTTTTTTCTTCAACTGCCGCCGCACCGGCGCCTGCAGCCGGAGCCGCACCCGCCATAACAACAGGAGCTGCTGCAGTAACACCGAACTTCTCTTCTAAAGCTTTTGTTAATTCCGAAGCTTCAACAAGGGACAACCCGGATATTTTATCTACAATCTCTGCTACTTTATCAGACATTTTTATATATCTCCTAATATTTAATAATTAATAATTTCTTATGCAGCTTTCTGTTTGGCAACCTGGTCAACAACATTAACAAGATTTCTTGTCACTGCTGTCATTGCCCCGACAATGCCGGAAGCCGGCGACTTAAGGCAACCTAAAATACCTGCAATTAAATCATTTTTAGAAGGAAGCGCTGCAAGCATATCCAGACTGGTTCCTTCATAAAATTGCTGATCTATATAACAGGCTTTTAAAGAAAGCTTTTCCTTTTCGCTAAAATATTTCTTTATAATCTTAGCCGGTGCAACAGGATTATCGGATGCAAAAGCATACCCTGTCATTCCAACCAGGTGATCAGCTAATTTATCGTACTTACCTAATTCTTCAAGAGCTCTTTTAAACAAAGTATTTTTGATTACTTTGTACTTTACTTTCTCTGTTCTGAATTCGCTCCTTATTTTGTTGATATCTTCAACATTAATTCCGGAGTAGTCAGTAAGATAAATAGCCGAAGAGTTTTCTATCATTTCTTTTAATTCAGAAACGACTTCAGCTTTATCATTCTTATTCATTTTTCTCCATTACCAGAAGTTTTACTTACACTAAATGTAGAAGCATTTTTGAGTGCGTAAATTTTTTAACCTGCTCAATGAGCAGCAATTTCATCTTTACTAATCTGCAGACCGGGACCCATAGTGCTCGATAAGAAAACACTCCTTATATATTGTCCCTTTGCCGAAGACGGCTTTAACTTAACAATAGTATTAAGAAAAGCATGTGTGTTTTCGACTAATTTATCTGCTTCAAAGTTCATTTTTCCTAAAGAAGTATGAACTATACCCGCTTTTTCAACGCGGAATTCAATTTTACCGGCTTTAACTTCCTTGACTGCCTTAACAACATCCTGAGTAACCGTTCCACTTTTAGGATTCGGCATTAGCCCTTTCGGTCCTAATATCTTTCCGAGTCTTCCAAGATCACCCATTACATCAGGAGTTGCAACTATAACATCAACATCTGCCCATCCGCCTTTTATCTTTTCAATATATTCATCAAATCCCGCATAATCAGCACCTGCATCCAAAGCTTCCTGGGCTAAAGTCTTTGTAACTACTAATACTCTAACTTCTTTTCCTGTGCCGTTAGGAAGTGAAACCGTTCCTCTTATCATTTGATCTGCATGTCTTGGATCGACACCTAATCTGACAGCACAATCAAGGCTTTCATTAAATTTCACTTTTGAATTTGATTTGAGAATGCTAACCGCGTCGCTAATTGAATATTCTTTAGCGAGATCTACATTCTCTTTAATAGCTTTTATTCTTTTAGAAGTTTTCATTACTAAATCCTATGTTCAATTTCTTTAATCTTCTACTGTAAGGCCCATGCTTCTTGCTGTACCAGCGATCATACTCATCGCATGGTCAAGATCGAATGCATTAAGGTCGGGCATTTTCAATTCGGCAATTTCTTTCAATTGAGCTTTGCTAACTTTGCCAACTTTATTTCTGTTAGATTCCGGAGAACCTTTTTCAACTTTTGATAATTTCTTTAACAAAACTGCAGCTGGCGGAGTTTTGGTAATAAAAGTAAAAGATTTGTCAGAATAAACTGTTATTACAACCGGAATAATCAATCCATCTTTATCTGAAGTTTTTGCATTAAACTGTTTGCAAAACTCCATAATGTTTACACCCTTTTGACCGAGCGCAGGTCCTACCGGAGGTGAAGGATTAGCTTTACCACCCGGAATCTGTAATTTTATAAATCCTGCAATTTTCTTTGCCATTTTACTTTCCTAATAAAATTTATTTTTCTAATTCTGCCTGAACGAAATCAATTTCAACAGGAGTTTTTCTTCCGAAAATCGAGACCATTACTTTTATCTTCATCTTTTCTTCATTCACTTCCTGAACAGTCCCACTGAAATTGTTAAATGGTCCATCAACAATTTTTACAAGATCACCGCTCCTGAATATCGTTTCCATTCTTTCCCCGTTTTCATCCTGTGTAATTCTTCCGACTATTCTTTTAACTTCTTCAGGTTGAAGCGAACTTGGATTTTTCCCTGTTCCAAGAAATCCCATTACAGACTGTGTATTTAAGATGAATTCTTTAACCTGGTCATCGAGCATAGACTTAACTAATATATAACCGGGAAAAAAGTTTTTTGTTTTACTTTTCTTTTTACCGTCTTTTACTTCAAATACTTTTTCAGTAGGAACAAGAATTTCTTCGATCCTATCGCGAAGCTTATCATTATCTTTCAGTTCAGTTTCAAGAAGAGTTTTAACTTTATTCTCATGCCCTGAAAAAGTCCTGACGACATACCACTTAGATTCCATAAACTCCTAACTAAAAAATTCCTTTTAAAACCTGGTTTATAATCATATCTATCACATAAGTAAAAGCAGCAATCACTAGGCACACAACAATAACAACAGTTGTTGATTCCTTTAATTCATCTTTTGTGGGCCAGGTTACTTTTTTCATTTCCTTGACAACATCATCAAAGAAACCAATTATTTTTTCTTTCATTTCAGAAAACCATCCTTACAATAAAAACTCCGCACGTCAGGAGGGACTCGAACCCCCAACCTGCGGTTTTGGAGACCGCTGCTCTAGCCAATTGAGCTACTGACGTAATTATCAATTACTTAGTCTCTTTATGTATTGTATGTTTTTTATCCCAGCGACAGTACTTCTTATACTCTACCCTGCCGGAATGAAGACGTTTATTTTTGGTAGTAGTATAGTTTCGTCTTTTACAGACTGTGCATTCTAAAGTTATTATTTCTCTCATAACATTACTTTTTTTGTTTCGAGCTGACGACCGGGATTGAACCGGTGACCTCATCCTTACCAAGGATGTGCTCTACCAACTGAGCTACGTCAGCTTTAATAGTTAGTTGGCGAGCTTTTTTTGGAGCGGGAGACGGGACTCGAACCCGCGACCAACAGCTTGGAAGGCTGTGACTCTAGCCAACTGAGTTACTCCCGCACTGTTGCAAACAATTTTGAAAAGAACAAAAAAATAAGGGAACCAATTAAAAAATATTTTTTATTCCCTTGTACTAAATCATCGCCATTCTCAAGTCCGTGGGCGGCGAGGGATTCGAACCCCCAAAGGCGTAAGCCAACGGATTTACAGTCCGCCCCGGCTCTCCAACTCCGGCGTCCGCCCTTTT